>Ga0247608_10007183_pt1 | contig 11486 bp, 9 predicted proteins | sample 176DNAGHGlowgp2_FD_193490 | JGI IMG/M metagenome (GOLD analysis project Ga0247608, IMG submission 193490) | Sheep rumen microbial communities from Palmerston North, Manawatu-Wanganui, New Zealand - 1766 DNA GHGlow gp2 | ecosystem: Host-associated > Mammals > Digestive system > Stomach > Rumen ... | reverse complement strand
CTAATCAGAAGCGTGCTCACCCATAGTCCTTGCGTTTCAAATCAAAGTCATGCGGCTTCGATTCACATGGAGTGTTAATTCAGCTTTCGCTGGGCTATCCCCCGACTATGGACAGATTGCACACCTGTTACGCACCCGTGCGCCGGTCGCCGCCAGGAAAAGCAAGCTTCTCCCGCGCTGCCCCTCGACTTGCATGTGTTAGGCCTGTCGCTAGCGTTCATCCTGAGCCAGGATCAAACTCTTCGTTGTAAAAAGAAATTATAAGTTAGCTCAGAATAATCGAATTTATCAAGTGTAGAATCTTTTCGGGAACCTTTCAGTTCTTGTACTACACTAATTGTATCAATCTTTCAATTGCTCCGTTCTGCTTGAGTTTGGCGCAAAAAAATTAGGTCCTCAAAAGAGAATCTGAATTTTAATGTCCGGAACCCCGGTAGAAAATAGAAACACGTTTGTTTCTCAAAAGCGGGTGCAAAGGTACGGCTTTTTTTTGAACTGACCAAATATTTATACAAAAAAAATACACTTTTTTTGCATTTTCTTTGTAACTCATTGATTTTCAATGGTTGGATTTTTGCCTATTTTTCGGTCAATTTAGGTCCGGAATCAATAAAAGCGTTGAATCGGCTTTTTCCTCATGCATGCATACACGTATTATTTTTAATAGGAACGGGCGCGCGCGTAGGTATAAGAAAAACCATTCTATTTGCAAACATTTACGGCTAAAAACTTGCGTATGTGCAATATTTGTTGTAACTTTGCGGCCGCAAAGTTGTTAAGGACATAGAATTCTATGCTAAAAAGATATATCTATTTTGTGTTTTTGGTCTCGTCATTGATTTTGTCAGGTTGCGAGAACGGCGCGAGTACAGCAGCGACGAAGAATGCGATTACCGGTCATTCCTTTCGTTCATACAGAGACGACGCCAATTGGGAGATTGTTTCTTTCCGGGCGGACGGCAGTGCGACCGTTATATCGTGCGCAGAAAAGATAGAGAACACGGTGGAGCATCTGACCTATACTGTCCACGGAGTGGATATAGAAGTATGCTGTGATGATTCAGAAGCGTGGCTTCCTTCTCGTCGAGGTACGCTGCTCTATATGCTCTTTTTTCTTCCGGAATACGATTGTATCAAGAGTGACCGCGGGTATATCTACTACCGCTGGAGCGGAGACAAAAAGTGATCTACAAAGACTCAGTTAAGTAACAAAAGGCATGAAAAAGGATATAAAGGTATTAGTTTTAGCGCTACTATGCGCTGTCCCCATCTGGGCACAGGAGGAATATGATGCGCACCTTATCGGGCATGTATTAGATGAGAGGACCGGAGAGCATTTGCCCTATGTGAACGTTCAAGTAAAAGGGACCAACATAGGCACTGTTACTGATGAATCCGGTCACTATTTCCTAAAGAATCTTCCGCTGGGCAAGCAGACCATTGTTTTTTCCTATGTCGGGTATGCAACGGAGGAATTGCCGGTAAATATCACCGAGCACACGACCACGGAACTGAAAGCCGTTATTCACGAGGTTTCTCAGCAATTAAACAGCGTTGTGGTGACGGCTAACCGGTATGCCACCAAGCGTCAGGAAGCGGCGACCATTGTCAATGTGTTATCTCCGACGATGTTTGAAACGACGGCAGTGACCTGTGCGGCTGACGTGCTGAGTTTTCAGCCGGGTCTGCGCGTGGAGAATACGTGCTCTAACTGCGGCAAAACGGAGTTGCGTATCAATGGTCTGCAAGGGCAGTACACACAGATATTGATGGATAGCCGTCCTGTTTTCTCTTCCATGGCTGCCGTTTATGGTCTGGAGCAGGTTCCGACAGCGATGATAGACCGTATAGAGGTTGTTCGTGGCGGCGGTTCGGCTATGTATGGCGCAAACGCGATAGCGGGTGTGGTGAATGTAATTACGAAGGAACCGGTACGCAATTTCGTGAACATCTCCAATACGAGTCATGTGAACGAACATGCGGGTTATGATATCCATACCGACCTGAATGCATCGGTGATGAGCGAGAACCGCAAGATAGGAGCCTATCTATTCGCGACGCATCGTACGCGCAGTGAGTACGACCGAGACAAAGACGGTTATAGTGAGTTACCCAAACTGCGTGCAACGACCGCCGGAGCCCGTGTATTTTTCAAGACAAGCGCATATAGCAAGATAACCGCTGAATATCATCACACCACGGACTATCGTCGTGGAGGCAACAATTTTGCTCTTGAGCCTCACCAAGCCGATATCGCGGAGCAATTGCGGCATAATATTGATGCGGGTTCGTTAACCTTCGATTGGTTTTCTCCGGATAACAAGCATTTCGTATCCGCCTATTCGGCACTGCAACATATCGGGCGTGAGAGTTATTTCGGAACGGGCAAAGACACGGCGGCGTATGGTCGCAGTACCGATTTGACCTCTATTACGGGTTTACAATACCGTTTTTCGTATCCCTGCGGTCTTGCGAAAGGCGACTTGAGTGTCGGCGCAGAATATACGTATAACGGTCTGCACGACAGGATGTTAGGTTACAAAAGAGACTTAAGACAAGACGTGCATGTAGTAGGTGCGTACGCTCAGAACGAATGGAAAGGTGAGCAATGGAGTGTGCTGGTAGGCGCGCGCTTGGAGAAGCATAATTTTCTCGCGAAGCCGGTATGTACACCTCGTGCCACGGTTCGTTACACACCTATTGATGGTTTGGTACTCCGTGCCGGTTACAGCAGCGGTTATCGTGCGCCACAAGCCTATGATGAAGATCTACACGTAGCGGCAGTAGGCGGTCAAGTATCCCTTATCACTCTGGACCCGAATCTCAAGCCTGAGTATTCTCACAGCGCAACGCTGAGTGCCGATTGGTATCGCTCCTTCGGCAAATGGGAAGTGAACCTGACGGCAGAAGGATTCTACACCTACCTGCAGGATATTTTTATTCTTCGCGAGAACGGCCGTGACGCGGATGGCAACTTGCTTTTTGTCCGCACGAATGCAAGCGCTGCGTGGGTTGGAGGATTGAATATAGAAGGCAAGGTGAATTACGGCACCTTATTCTCTTTGCAGGTCGGTTACACCTATCAGCAGAGCCGCTACACCGAGCCTCAGAAATGGAGTCCTGACGTAGCGCCGAACACGCAAATGTTGCATACGCCGGACCACTACGGCTATGCACTGATTGATATCAAACCGGTGAAAGATTTCACTATTTCCATCAACGGCAAAGCCACGGGTTCGATGCTTGTACCTCACCTGGCCGGATATATAGCGAATGATGAAGAGGTGCGCGTGCCGAGTTTCTGGGATATGGGTATTCGGCTGGCGTATGATGTGCATCTATACAAACATTATTGCATGGAGATCAGTTGCGGTGTGAAGAACATCCTTGACCAGTTCCAACGCGATATAGACAAGGGCGAATTCCGCGATGCCAGTTATATCTACGGTCCCTCGATGCCCCGGACCTATTTCGTAGGTTTGAGTCTGAAACTATAACGGATAATGTATATCACTCTTATAGACCATATTGAGATAGACCGCGATCTTCGGAGCGTGCGTAAGGACGGCCAAGATATCCATCTGACAGGCTTGGAATACGGATTGCTGGATTATCTCAGTTCCCACGCCAATCGTATCTGCACACGTCAGATGCTGCTGGACCATGTATGGGGTGATCGTTTTCACTACGACACCGGTACTATCGACGTACATCTGAATGCTTTGCGCCGTAAATTAGGTTGGACCAAGGAAGGGCCCATTGAGACCATTCGCGGGATTGGATTTATCTTTCATATCGAGCAAACAGCCACGCACTATACCATTGATTTACAGAGTTTTCTAACGGATTGGCTGAGGAGCAAAGAGATGGAAATGAAGGCTAAGGGAATGGTAGCACAATTGCATCTGACTCCGTTTGTGAATGAGATTACTATTGAACCCGAAGCACTGCGAAGTATGCTGGATGGTATTTTAGCCGCATTGCTGCCAAGTGCCCAGCCGGGAATAATACGATTGAACTCCAAATTGACGACGCAGCATTTTATTCTCTCGCTGGAGATCAACAATACTGTTAACGAATTACGTATCCCTATATCCGGGGAATCTTAACATTCTTAAGATATAAACTCAGTTGGATGCAACCCAAATAATATATAGTAATATATAAAGAATACTCCTATTAACTTCCTATTTATGAAAAAATTATTCCTCTTCGCATGTGTAGTAACGGTGCTTGCTGCCTGCACAAGTACTCCTGCTCCTCAGAGCAAATCATTCATGGATTTAGCACGCCAGCGATATGCGGTGCGCGAATATGCCCAAACACCTATTGAGCAATGGCAACTGGATTCTATTCTCGAAGCCGGCCGTCTTGCGCCAACCGCCAAGAACGTGCAACCGCAACATATCTATGTGCTGCAAAGCCCTGAAGCCATTGCTAAAATCAACGCACTCACTCGCTGCGCGTACGGTGCACCGGTTGTGTTCCTTGTATGCTATGACACTGATTCCGTTTGGACCAGAAACGGCTCCAACTCCGGCGATATGGATTGCTCTATTGTCGGCACGCATATGATGATGGAAGCTACCGAATTGGGTCTGGGTACGTGCTGGGTGAAATATTTTGATCCGGAAGAAGTGGCTGCCGCTTTTGAGTTACCGGCTAACCACAAGCCCTCTTTCCTTATGCCTTGCGGCTATGCATCTGAGAATTCCAAGCCCAGTGACAAGCATTTCTCCCGCAAGCCTCTGACAGAGACCGTAAGCTACAAATAAGCCCTATTCGTATAATGCCCCTATGAAACGAACGTTATTATCCTTCTTTGTCTGTGTTCTTGCCTGTCTGACAGCGAAAGCGGAGGTGCCGAGTTACACAAACCCCATCTTGCCGTACGACTACTCGGACCCGGATGTAATTCGCATCGGAGACACGTACCTGATGACTTCCTCATCCTTTAACAATGTGCCCGGTTTGCAGATTCTGGCATCCAAAGACCTTGTGCATTGGGAGATAGTAGATGCGGCTATCCGCGACCGTTTGCCGGGATATGAAGAAGGTGCTCCAGTGTTAGGTAATTTCGTATGGGCTCCTTCTCTTCGCGAACATGACGGACAGCTTTATCTTTTCTATGGCGACCCCGACAGAGGCATCTATTGTATCCGAAGCAAGGCTATCCACATTCAAGAATCAGAAGTCAAATTTCCTCTGGAATGGGAAGCACCGGTTCTTGTTATGCCCGGCAAAGGATTGATAGACCCTTGTCCGCTATGGGATGAGGACGGGCGTGTATGGTTAGTGCATGCACTGGCAGGAAGCAGAGCCGGTTTGAAAAGCGTCCTGCTGATGGCGGAACTGAACTCAGATGGTTTGTCCGTCAAGACGCCAAGCCGTATCATTTTCGACGGGCATGCAGACCATCCTACCTGCGAGGGGCCGAAACTATACAAACGCAAGGGTTATTACTACATCATGCACCCTGCCGGAGGCGTTTCCACCGGTTGGCAAGTAGTACAACGAAGCCGAAATATATACGGTCCGTACGAATTGAAAGTGACGCTCGCACAAGGAAAAAGCGGAGTGAACGGTCCTCATCAAGGCGGATGGGTGGAGACCGCGGAAGGCGAAAGTTGGTTTGTGCATTTTCAGGACGTAGGAGTAGCAGGGCGAATCGTACATCTGCAACCCGTCCAATGGATTAATGATTGGCCGGTAATGGGCCATAAGGGCGAACCTGTTTTAATATACAAAGGGACAAAGGACAAAGGAGCCAAGGTCTCGTCTTATGCTCATTTCGCGCGGCGTGATGAGTTTGACAGCACCGCCCTGGCACTCGATTGGCAATGGGCGGGAGGCTATATCGACCCGAAATGGTATTTCTGCGATACGGCGCATGGTCTGCTTCGTTTATACAGTGCACCGGCCAATGACGAGCTGCAGCCTAATATGCTGCTACAGAAGATACCGTCTTGCGCTTTTACTGCTACCGCAAAAGTGCGTTTCATGCCTTCCCAGAACCCCAAATTAGCCGGTGCAGAGAAAGCGGGACTGATTGTCTTCGGTCGTCAGATTTTCACACAGGAAGCTGTTCTCTCCGACCAATGGACTTACTTGCGTCTCACGATGGACGCGCATCAACGCGGACAGTTCTACACTTCACCGGATGGCAAAAAATGGACGCCTACCGGTCCACTCTTCCAAGCCGAGAAAGGATACTGGACAGGGGCACAAATCGGGCTCTTCTGTACACGCAACAAGACGATTAACGACTCAGGCTGGATGGATGTGGATTGGTTTGAAATACAAATCACTCCTTCGAACGGGCAATGAGGAATGAAGTAACCGATTGGTTGTCACTTGGTTACAATATTGGCGCGCACTGGGATGAATGGGTTCCCGTAATATACTATTATAACTTCGCCTGAATGCTCACTCTTGCCCATGCGCCTGGTTGGAGGATGCCTCCGTAGTCGTAATAGCGCGTATGGGTCATGTTTGTACATTCGGCACTGACGCGCAGGTAACGGTTCTGCCAATAAAGCGAACCATCCAAAAGCCATACCGGTTGATAGTCCTGCACCGCCCCTTCGGCATTATTGAATTGGCCTTCCCGTTTTTGAAACCGCACTGTCCACAAAGCTCCGAAACCTTTGTATATACCGTGCTCCAGACGGATTGACAATTTATGGCTCAGGTAGTCCAAGTAGCGCGATCCCGTCTCCTTGAGGTTCAAATCCAGATAGGTGTACGCATAATCCACAGACACGCTACGTAGCCATTCATTGAGCCTGTAGGCGGCGGAGAATTCTATGCCCGTAGCATTCACTTGTTGTTGGTTTTCTGCATGAAACGGCCTCTTCGTATCTTCCGGTACATAAATCCAATCGATGATATTCCTGCCCCAGCGGTAGTACCAATTGGCGGACAAAGAGAACTTGCCTTTGTCCGATTTGACATTTCCTAATTTCCATTCACCTTTGTAGCCTACGGAGAGAAGCCATGCTTCTTCGGGTTTGAGGTTTCGGTTACCGAGTTGGTTGCCGGCATTATAGTAGAGGTCCGTGAAAGTGGGCATTCGCAGCGAGCGGTTGGCATTTAGATAAACAGTGCCTCCTTTGTTGAACGAATAGCCTATATTGGCGCTACCGCCCCAATGATGTCCGAAACGGGTGTTATACGTGCCATTGATGCCCAAAGAAGCCGACAGGCCCGCGTAGTAGAATGTCTGCTCGGCAAAATAATTGACATGGAACCGGTTGCCTCCAAATACAAGATCCAGAACGCGCACATCGGACAACGGAAAATCCACTACGTTGGGCACTTGACCATTAGGGTTAATCGTGTCGCCGAGATTGGTAGAATGCATATTCTCATTACGCACGCCTACCCCAAAAGAAGTGGTTCCGATACGCGAAGCATAGTGCGCCGCCAGCGCCGCAGAGGTAGTCTGCGCGAAGTGAAAATTCCCATACAGCCGTTGCCCGCGATGCCATTCGTAGCGGTCGTAATTGGCGCGATATGAGGCCTGAGTTTCCAATCGCCATGCTCCCCAACGATGCCCGTACCGAACAGAGGCAAAAGCTGTTCGTGTAGCATCAAACTGGTCTTGACTACCAAAACCGTAGCCCATGCCCAGCCCTGCATCTTTCCATTGTGCGCCTACTTGCACGTCCAAACCTCTCCAGCGTGTCTGGAAATAAATGTTCGCCAGTTGAAAGTCCGAGTTACGGCAGGCAACCGCTTCTTTCTCCGTCGGGCCGGGAGCCAGATAACCTTCCGCACGCGAATAATCCGCGGCGATATTGAATTGTGCATCTTTGCATGCCACCGAAGCCGCCACCTGCGGATGAACCAACCCGTTCATGCCGGCATCCAAGCGCAGAATGACATCGTGCGTTGTAGTATCCTTTCCTTGGGAGAGGGCAGGAGTGAGGCTTTTCGTGACGATATTGATGGCTCCGGAAAAAGCGCCATGCAGATGCGCCGAGGTTCCTTGCAGCACTTCTATACGCTCAATCATAGCCGGCGTAATCGGCAGGTTAAGCGCGTAGTGCCCGGTGTGGAAATCGCTCATACTCACGCCGTTAAGCAACACGAGCACTTGGTCGAATGTGCCACCGCGCATACTGATATCAGCTTGCGCTCCATTAGCCCCACGCGTACGCACATCTATACCCGGCAGATATTGCAATATATCCGCAACGGTCTGTATCGGTAACGCCTCTATCTCTGCGTGCGTCACTCGGGTGATAAGACGGTAAGCTTCCGAATGCACTTCAGCTTTCTGAGAAACAACCAGCACCTCCTGAAGACTAAGTTGCCGGCCTGTTAGCGGGACAGAATCCGCCGTTCCGAAACCTTCATCCGCCATTGCCGGTACGAAGAACAAGCCGCAAAGCACAGCGACTGCCACACTCTTGCCATGCTTGAGCATCTCCAAATCAGTCATATAACCCGCCACATGCCCGATAGTCACCTCACGGTGGAGCGAACGGAAAGCGGCATATGCCTTATGACAGAACCGGCGGAAACGGATTCCCGGTTTGAATGAATAGTTTTTATACATCTGTATTATGCTTTAGAAAAAAGCATGCAAAGGTACAACAATTTCTTCAGATACACAAGTTTTTGATGCAAAACTCTTAAAAAAAATTCATCCCTTGCGTATATCAGATTTTTCTTGTATCTTTGCAGCGTTTTTCAGAGTAAGAATGAATAAAAACGACACCCATATCAAGAACCGCCAAGATTTTCGTACGTGGCTGAAAGCAAACCATGCTACGGCGTCCGAATGTTGGGTAAGTGTCAAGCGCGGTCGCCCGACCGATGATGATACGTTCTGGTATCTCGATGCGGTAGAAGAAGCTCTCTGTTTCGGTTGGATAGATAGTGTCGGCGAATCTATAGATGGTGTGCTCATTCAGCGTTTTTCTCCTCGCAAGAAGAACAGCCCATGGACAGAGTTGAATAAAGAACGAGTGCGCAGACTCGAGCGATTAGGAATGATGACCGATGCCGGACGACGCGTTTTGCCGCCTATGGGACCGCGCAGTTTTCGGATAGACGAAGAATTAGAGGGAGCTCTCAAGAAAGCACGCGTCTGGTCCATATTCCGCTCTTTCCCGCCGCTCTACCAGCGTATCCGCGCATACAACACCACTTTCTACAAGACGCGCGATCCGCAGACTTATCAAAAGGCGCTTGCCCATCTCATCACAGAGACTAAGAAAGGCAAAATGTTCGGCGAATGGAACGACTATGGTAGATTAATTGAATAAGAATTATGTCTATGTTGGTTGTCTCCTTTTTCGGCGGAGCGGTATCGTATTTTGCAATCCATTCGCCGAACGCGATTGGAGGTGGTTGCAGCCACCGGCTGGTAGAGTGAAGTGCGAAGCTGCATAATTAGGGCTCCCGCAGATTTTAATCTGTGGGAAGAGGAGGAAACACAACCATTACATTTGTTGCAGGGCAACTTAATCATGGATTGTCGTTTCCGACGAAGGGCGAACAAACGTAGCAGAAAGTGGTAGACCGTAGGTAAGTATAAAAGAAAAACCGCCGACTCGTCACGAGCCAGCGGTCTTACACAATCCGTACTTGGGTTGCAAGCACAATGTAAAGGAAGTGCCTTTAGCTTGGCAACAGTTGCAATTTTTTGCTATTTATTGTTATTTAACCGGATCTCCTCATGATAAAGGTAATTGACCAGTATCGGCTTTCCTTTTTCGGCTCGCCCATATGGCAGATCATTGCGTAAATACGGCATTTCATGCTCGGTAGCAAAGCGTTGCACGTCTTCCTCCAGACGATGCCACCAATTGCGTTTGCCTTTGTTGTAAATTTCATCGTACAGTGGCATAAGATGCGGATATTTTTCTGCAATGTAACGCATGATTACGGGTTTGAATTGTCCGCGCAGATTCAGGTTCTCCAGCCAAATGAGGTCGCACTGTTCGCGCACCCTCTCCATGATACTCCAAACATCTGTTATACCAGGGAAGATAGGCGAGATAAAACATACAGTGCGGATTCCTTTGTCGTAGACCTGCTTCATAGCAGCTAGCCGACGCTCAATACTGACTGCTTCATCCATATCATTTTTGAACTGCTCGTCGAGCGTGTTGATTGACCATGATACGGTTACTTTTGGGAATGTACTCAGTACATCCAAATCGCGCAGCACGAGATCAGATTTGGTAGTGACAAGAATCTCCGCCTGTGCGCCCTGCAACTCCTCTAATAGCCGGCGTGTGCGACGGTAGTGCTCTTCTTGCGGATTGTAGCCGTCTGTCACTGAGCCGATTACAATACGTTGCCCATCGAATTTGTGAGGGTCTTTTATAGGTTCCCAGTTCTTCACATCCAGAAACGTCCCCCACGGCTCTGTATGTCCAGTAAAGCGTTTCATGAACGAAGCATAGCAATATTTGCAAGCGTGTGTACACCCCACATACGGGTTCACCGAGTAACCGCCCACGGGCAGTGACGACTTGGTCATCACACTCTGCACTTGCTTCTCGGAAATAAGTATTTCACTCATATTATTCTTTTGATAATCACGACAAGTTCAATTACCAATTCAGCGGCTCATTCAGGATATTACCATCCGTCATGGGGCTGTCTGCATCGGTGAACGCATTCGCTTTGTACTGGATACAAAGCATCGTCAGGTTCTCTTTGCCTGTATTCTTCAGCGCACGTTTGCCATCCGGTGCAACACGTACCACGGCACCTTCCTTAACGGGGAAGAGCTCGCCGTCCACTTGGTACGTTCCTTCACCACGAAGGATGAAATACAACTCCTCGTGCGTTTTGTGTGTGTGAAGGAAACCGCTGTCTTGTCCGGGAACAAGTGTCTGGTAAGACAACTCTGCTCCGGTAGCACCCAAAGCCTGGCCTAAAAAGACTTTGCCTTTGAGGGTGAAATCGGGACCCATCGGCAGTTCGTGTTCAATAATCTCAGCAAAAGAACCTGCTGTTACGGCGGTAAAATTTTTGCCGCTCTTAATCGTCTCAATCTGTTTCATAATAATATATATTTTTTGTTTGTGTTTCACAATTTGAGCGCAAAATTACTGCTTTTTTTTGACATGTGCAAGAGGTTACATATAGGTGACATAGTAACCTTTTTGTCTATTTTTGCAAATACAGCACATTAGGAAAATAAATTTTTATAAAAAACTTACTTTTTTTTTGATACTATTGCGTATATCAGTATTTTATAGTACCTTTGTCGTCGGAAACGGTGGTCAATGACATCGTTATTTCATAACTCGTATAATTGCCACGTTTCCTCCTCTCCCCACCAGGCGCTACGTTAGCGTCTGTCGGGGACCCCCAAAAATAACGAAAATGTATTATGCAAAAGAAAGACAACAAAAACTCGATGTTTGAGATGTGCCCGGTGCGTAATGTCATCGCACGGTTTGGTAACAAATGGGGATTCCTTGTGCTGTTGGATATCAATGAGCACGGCACGATCCGTT
>Ga0247608_10007179_pt1 | contig 11497 bp, 10 predicted proteins | sample 176DNAGHGlowgp2_FD_193490 | JGI IMG/M metagenome (GOLD analysis project Ga0247608, IMG submission 193490) | Sheep rumen microbial communities from Palmerston North, Manawatu-Wanganui, New Zealand - 1766 DNA GHGlow gp2 | ecosystem: Host-associated > Mammals > Digestive system > Stomach > Rumen ... | reverse complement strand
TGCTGTGATGAGCAGCCTGCCTTTGATCGCCGGTATCCTGCTGGTGATGGCGCTGCTGTGCGTCGTGCTGGCGGCGCGATTGTCCTCGCAGCTGGTGAAGCCCATCAACGCTGTTGACCTGGATGCGCCAAGAATGAATGAAGTCTACCCGGAGCTGTCCCCGCTGGTGGAGCGTATCCAGCAGCAGAATCATACCATCCGTGATCAAATGGAGCAGCTGGTGCAGGGCCAGCATGAGTTTACCGCCATCACCGAGAACATGAGCGAGGGCTTCCTGTTGGTATCCACGCGCATGGAGGTGCTGTCCGGCAACCATGCGGCGTTTGAGCTGCTGAAGATAGACAACAGCAGACAGCCGCTTCTGCTACGCAAGGCCTGCCGGGAACCGCGGATCATCACTGCAGCGGAATCCGCACTGGCAGGCATCAAGGACGAGGCGATCATCCCCTTCGGCACCATGTCCTGGCAGATGATCGCCACGCCGGTATCATCCGGCGGCCATCTGTCCGGCGCGGTGATCCTGCTGCTGGATGTGACTGAGCGCACAGACCGCGAAGCACTGCGCCGGGAATTTTCGGCCAATGTGTCCCACGAGCTGAAAACGCCGCTGACCTCCATCTCCGGCTATGCGGAGCTGATGAAGGAAGGCATGCTGCCGCCTGAAAAGACAAAGGACGCCGCGGCGACTATCTATCGGGAAAGCCAGCGGCTGATCGCGCTCATCGGTGATATCATCAAACTGTCCCAGCTGGACGAGGCCGAAGGCCGCTTTGAGCAGGAGCAGGTCGATCTGTATCGGATGGCAGGCGATATGCTGGATGACCTGCGCATGGTTGCCGATGAGCGGCACGTTACGTTGAACCTCACCGGCAGCAGTCAGTCGGTCATCGGCGTGCCGCATGTGCTGCGCGAGATGCTGTACAACCTGTGCGATAATGCCATCAAGTACAATCGTGAAGGCGGCAGTGTGACGGTGCATGTGACACAGATCCAAAGGCATGTCCATGTCACGGTGAAGGATACGGGTATCGGCATCCCGGCTGATGAGCAGCAGCGCATCTTTGAGCGGTTCTACCGCGTGGACAAGAGCCGCAGCCGCGCCATGGGTGGCACAGGTCTGGGGCTGTCCATCGTGAAGCACGGCGCACAGCTGCACCATGCAAACATAGACCTGCACAGCGAGCCTGGGAAAGGCACAGCCATCACCATCATTTTCTGATCCATGGAGCGCTTCACGCATGAGGCGCTCTTTTTTTGCGCATTTTTACCGATTTTACGAACATTTAACGTAAACGTGGTTTTGGATTTTACATTCATCTGTTTGAATGATACCGAGGTGAAACCCATGCGCACATTGTGGAAGCTCAGCGGTCTGCTGGTGGAGCCGACCACCAAAGAACGTCGATACTGGTGCTTTCGGATATTGAATTACTTTATCGCCGGATTCATTGGGTTGATCGTTTGGCTGATCGTTCGGTTATTTGCCCTGGATTCGATCGATTGGCTGATCTGTTTTGTAGGCTATCCGGTGATGTTTCACGGCCTGCTCGGCAGCAGCATCTACCTGATGAATGTGGACGATGATTCGGAGGAATGACCATGGATCTGTTTAATGTTTTGACCCTGATCGGTGGCCTGTCCCTGTTCCTGTTCGGCATGAACCTGATGGGGGAAGCGTTGGAAAAGCGTGCAGGCGGCAGCCTCAAAGCGCTGCTTGGCAAGCTGACCACCGGCAAGTGGGTCGGCCTGCTCACCGGTCTGGGCGTGACGGCCATCATTCAGTCGTCCTCTGCCACAACGGTCATGGTCGTTGGCTTTGTCAACTCCGGGCTGATGACGCTGACTCAGGCCATCAATGTCATTATGGGCGCAAACATCGGCACCACGGTCACGGCCTGGATCCTGAGCCTGAGCGGTCTAGAGAGTAGCAATCTGTTTGTGCGTCTGCTCAAGCCCAGCTCCTTCACGCCGGTGTTGGCACTGGTGGGCGTCATCTTCTACATGACCGCAAAGAACAGCAAACGCAAGGATACCGGCACCATCCTGCTGGGCTTTGCCACGCTGATGTTCGGCATGGAGACCATGAGCGGTGCGGTGGCAGGATTGAAAAATGTTCCCGCGTTTGCTAACATCCTGGTGATGTTCCAGCATCCCGTGCTGGGCGTGGCGGCAGGCGCGGTGCTGACAGCAATCATCCAGTCCTCGTCCGCGTCGGTCGGTATTTTGCAGGCGCTGTCCTCGACCGGCCAGGTAACGGTCGGTGCGGCCATCCCGATCATCATGGGTCAGAATATCGGCACATGCGTGACCGCGCTATTGTCCTCGGTTGGCGCAAACCGCAATGCCCGTCGCGCGGCCATCGTGCATCTGTGCTTCAATGTCATCGGCACGCTGGTGTGGTTGGCGGCGTTCTGCCTGGTGGACGGTATATTTCAATTCGCCTTCACGGCACTTCCTGCCAATCAGATGAGCATTGCCGTCATTCACTCGGTATTCAATGTGCTGTGTACGCTGCTGATGCTCCCGATGACCAAGGCGCTGGAAAAACTGGCCTACATCATCGTCCCGGAGACCGCTGCCGCCGGTACCGCCACGCAGCTGGACGAACGCCTCATGTCGTCGCCTGCCATCGCCATCACCCGCTGCCGTGCGGTAGCCGGTGAGCTGGCAGAGACAGCCATCAAGGCTATTGTCGAAGCGCTCCCGCTGCCGCACAAGATGGATGAGGCCGCCGCCGAGGACGTGCGCAGTCTCGAGGATGCCTCCGACAAATACGAGGACATGCTGGGCAACTACCTGGTGAAGCTGTCCAGCCACCCGATGAACGAGGAGGACAGCAATCTCTCCGCCGAGCTGCTGTGCATGATCTCCGACTTCGAGCGCATCTCCGACCATGCGGTATCAATCGTCATGTCTGCCGAGGAGATAGACGCCAAGCAACTCCATTTCTCCGACGAAGCAAAGGCCGAGATGCAGGTGATCGAAGACGCCGTGCGGGAGATCGTGGTGCTGACCCGCAAGGCTTTCCTGGAAAACGACGTGACCTCTGCTGCCCGGGTGGAGCCGCTGGAGGAGGTCATCTGCATGCTGAAGGATCAGCTGCGCACCCGCCATGTGCTGCGCCTGCAAAGCGGCAACTGCTCCATCGAGGCAGGCTTTGTGCTGACTGATCTGCTGACGGACATGGAACGCGTGGCAGCCCATTGCTCCAACATCGCGGGCCGTATCATGGAGCAGGGCCAGTCGCGCCTGGATCTGCATGAATATCTGGGCGATGTGCGCGCGCAGAATCCGCTGTATGCTTCGCTGGTCAAGGCGTATGAGCACCAGTATTCGCTGATGAACATCGAATAAACAATGCAGCTGCCTGATTTTCGGGCAGCTGTTCTTGAATTGGCACAAAGAATCGCTTAGCAAAACAGTGGATCGAAAAAGGAGGCAGACAATATGCCCCATATCACCTATGAGCATTTGAAGGCCAACGAGGCTGCACACACCTACATCGCCATGGAGGACGAGGGCTTGGCTGCACTTGGCTACACCGAGCACAGCTTTGCCCATGTGACCCAGGTGGCGGAGCGTGCGGGATATATCCTTGAAACACTAAGCTATCCGGAGCGCACGGTGGAGCTGGTTAAGATTGCCGGTTATTTGCACGATATCGGCAACATCGTCAATCGCGTCGGTCACAGCCAGAGCGGCGCGATCATGGCCTTTTCGCTGCTGTCTGACATGAACATGCCGCCGGAGGAGATCACACCCATCATCATGGCCATCGGCAATCATGACGAGGGCACAGGCCAGCCGGTGAGTGCCCTGGCCGCTGCGCTGATCCTGGCCGACAAGTCTGATGTGCGCCGCAGCCGCGTCCGCAACACAGAAAAAAGCACCTTCGACATTCATGACCGCGTAAACTACTCTGCCATTAAGTCCGAACTGAAGATTAACGAGGCACACACGCTCATCAAACTGAAGCTGAAGGTCGATACACAGTACGGCTCGGTGATGGATTATTTCAGCATCTTCATGGAGCGCATGATGCTGTGCCGGAAGGCAGCCCATAAGCTGGGACTCGATTTCAAACTGATGATCAACGAACAGCAGATGACATAAATAAAATGCTCACACAGCATTGAGCCGGTGAGCAAATGATGATCTTTCCGTCCGTGTGACTGCACGGGCGGTTTTCTTATTCCAGTTTCCCGTTTTTCGATCTCTTACCCGTGATGGCATATTCCGCCCATTCGGCCACGTTGGTCGCATGATCCCCGATGCGTTCCAGGTACTTCGCCACCATCAGCATATCCAGCCAGATAGCGCCGTTGGCGGCATCCTCTGCGATGGCCGAGATCAGTTCGCCCTTGATGCGGTCAAACAGGTCGTCCACCACATCGTCATAGGCAATGATCTCCCGTGCCAAACCCAGGTCACGCTGCACAAAGGCCGTGATGCTGTCATTGACCATGCGGATCACATCGGCAGACATTTTGTCCAGGTCAGCCGCAACACTGCCGTTTTTGCCCTGGGTGAAGCGGGCGATCTCCGCGATATCCGACGCCTGGTCGCCAATGCGTTCCAGGTCGGTGATCATTTTCAGTGCCGCCGAAATATCCCGCAGTTCACCAGCCACAGGCTGCTGTTTCAGCAGCAGCTTCATGCACAGCGCCTCGATATCGCGCTCCTTGCGGTCGATTTTACTATCGGCTTCCTTGGCCTTGTCGCCCATAATGCTGCTGCCGGTGGACGCCGCCTTCACGGCATAGTTGACCGCCTGCTCGCAAAGGGCACCCATTTCCTTCAATTCGTTGTGCAGCTCATCCAGCTGCGCATGGTAGGTGTCTCTCATATCAACCAAACCTTCCTGTGATGTATTCTTCGGTCTTTTTGTTCTGCGGGCTGGAAAACAGCCTGTCTGTCTCTCCGAACTCGATCAGCTCACCCAGCAGGAAGAATGCTGTCCTGTCGGAAATACGTACCGCCTGCTGCATGTTGTGCGTCACCATGATGACCGTGTATTTGGCCTTCAGCTCGCCGATCAGGTCCTCGATCCTCGCGGTGGAGATGGGGTCAAGGGCGCTGGTGGATTCATCCAGCAGGAGTACTTCCGGCTGCACGGCCAGGGCACGCGCAATGCACAGCCTCTGCTGCTGACCGCCGGACAGGCCCAACGCGCTGGTTTTCAGACGATCCTTCACCTCGTCCCAGATGGCGGCGTCGCGCAGGGACTGCTCGACCATCCCCTCCAGCACCGAACGGGAACGCACACCATGAATGCGCGGGCCATAGGCGATATTGTCATAGATGCTCATAGGGAACGGATTGGCCTTCTGGAACACCATGCCGATCTGCTTGCGCAGGGCGGTCACATCAGCCTTGGGGCCATAGATGTTGTCGCCGTGATAGGCCACGGTGCCCTCGATACGAATGCCTTCCACCGGGTCGTTCATGCGGTTGAGCGTTTTGAGGAAGGTGGATTTGCCGCAGCCGCTGGGGCCGATGAGGGCAGTGACCTCATGCTCCGGGATGGCGACATTGATATGATGCAGCGCCTGATGATCTCCGTACCAGAGATTCAGGTCGTTTACGTCAATGATGCTTTGCATGGGCGGCTCCTTTCTTATCCGTATATTTCAGCTTTTTCGCGGCAAGATTGGCCGCAAGGTTCAACAGCAGCGTCAGGATCATCAGCACGGAGGCAATGGCGAAGGCCGTCTGTGCGTCGCCGCGCTCGCTGGCATAAACGTAGAGGGCAACTGTCAGTGTGGCGCTGGAGGATTGCAGGGATTTGATGAAATCCGTCAGCGCCAGACCAAAGCCAGCCGTGAACAGCAACGCCGCGGATTCGCCGACAATGCGGCCAATGGCCAGGATGCAGCCGGTCACGATGCCGTCGATGCTGTTTGGCAGCACCACCGTGCGCACCATATGCCACTTGCCGCTGCCCAGCGCCAAAGCGCCGTCACGCCACGCCTGCGGCACGTTTTGCAGGCTCTCCTTGGTGTTGCTGATGATGGTCGGCAGCACCATGATCGACAGCGTAAGGCCGCCTGCCAGGATGCCCGCCTTGAGCCCCATCATCTGAAGGAAGAACAGCATGCCGACTAGGCCGAACAGGATGGAAGGGATGCCCGTCAAGGTTTCTGTGGCAAAGCTGATCAACCGGACCAGCTTCCTGTTCCGGGCGTATTCCGTGAGATAGATGGCCGTGCAGATACCCAGCGGCACCGCGATCACCATCGTCACCAGGATAATGTACAGCGTGTTGAGGATGTTAGGCAGGATACCGGTCGTCTGCTTCAGATAGCTGGTCGTGCCAGAGAGGAAGCCCCAGGAGATCCCTGGCAGGCCGCGCATGAACACATAGCCGATCAACGCGACCAGCAGCAGGCACACCAGCACGGCACTTAACCGCATCAGCACTCGCAGAAGGTTGTCTTTGACCTTACGCATCACCGTGCCTCCCTTCGTACCACCAGGTTCAGGAATGCGTTGATGAGCATGATGAACAGGAACAGCACCAGGCCAATGGAGAACAGCGCCTGCTGGTGCAGACTGCCAACCACAGCATAGGACATTTCGGACGCAATGGCTGTGGTGAGGAAGCGCACGGGCGTGAACAGTCCGGGCATTTTTGCCACGTTGCCCGATACCATGATGATGGCCATAGCCTCGCCGATGGCGCGTCCGATGCCCTGCACCACAGCTGTCGCAATGCCGCTTTGGGCAGCGCGGATCGACACGTGGAACCAGGTCTCCACCTCGGTTGCACCCAGTGCCAGCGAGGCCTCCTCATACTCCTTCGGCACGGCACGCAGCGCCGTTTCCGACACGCTGATGATATACGGCAGGATCATGATGGTCAGCACCAGAATGGCGGTGAGCAGACATGCGCCGGAGGAAAGGCCGAAGGTCTTCTGGATCGCCGGAACCAGCACGATCATGCCTACCAAGCCGTAGACGACTGATGGGATACCGGCAAGCAGCTCCACCGCCGTATGGATCAGCCGTGCCAGCCAATCCGGCGCATCCTTGGCAAGAAAGACTGCCGTGAGGATGCCCAGCGGGATCCCCAGCACCACCGCACCAGCTGTGCCGTAAACGCTGGTCAGGATGAACGGAAGGATACCGAAATTCTGCGAACCAGCCGACCATTTCTCACCCAGCAGGAACTTTCCGATACCCACCTGACCGATGGCGGGAACGCCGGAGATCACCAGATAAACGGTGATGAACAGCACAAACCCCACTGACAGAATGCCGCAGCTGAGAAACAGCAGGTGAAAGCCTGTTTCCAGCGGATTCCTTTTGCTTTTCATGGAACACTCCTTCAAAAAAGAGCGGACAGTCGGAGAATGACTGCCCGCAGGATGGATTTGTGATTACTCCGCAGCGTCCACCGGGACATCAACGGCCACCGGCACAGCACCAGCCAGACGGATCAGGTCAGCAGCATCCATGCTGAGTGCGAAATCCAGGAATGCCTGGGCGGCTTCGGTCAGCTCGGCGCCTTCGGCGATCACCATGTTGAAGGGACGCTGGATGGCATAGGTGCCGTCAACCACGGTCTCCTCGCTGCAAACCACGCCGTTCACCTTCATAGCCTTGACACCGGTCTGGCCTTCCACAGAGGACAGGGAGGCATAGCCGATGGCGTTTTCGCTGCTGGCAACAGCCTGGATCACAGCACCGGTAGAGGTCAGCTCCTGGGCCAGCACGCATGCGTCAGCGGTCTTGGTGACGCTCTCAAAGCCATCGCGGGTACCGGAGCCGGACTCACGGCCAATGCAGGCAATGGGCAGATCAGCGCCGCCGACTTCGCTCCAATTGGTGATCTTGCCGGTGAAGATGTCAGCGATCTGTTCCACGGTCAGATCTTCAACGCCGCAATTAACATTCACGATCACGGCGATGCCGTCCAGCGCCACAGTATTGGCAACCAAACCAGTCTCGGCTTCCTTCAGGCCGCGGGAAGCCAGGCCGATATCAGCGGTGCCCTGCTGGGCGGCAGAGATGCCGGTGCCGGAACCGGTGGCATCATAGGTGACGGTCACGCCGGGATGATCCAGCATGAACTGCTCGGACAGCACACCAACCACCTTTTCCATGGAGGTGGAGCCGTTCAGGGAAACGCTGCCGCTGACTTCAGCCAGCGCGCAGGCAGCGGTCATGACCATGACCAGGGACAGGATCAGGGAAATCAGCTTCTTCATTTGAAAAGTACCTCGCTTTCAATTCTTGCCCTTTGTTCGGACAAGTATATTGAAACAGACCAATGTAAAATCCAAAACCACGTTTGGGTTAAATGTTCGTCAAATCTTTGGTCGATTTATTTTACATTGGTAAATCGATCCGTGAGATCGTGGAGAGCAAGCTCGAATTTGACGCCATAAGGATGATTTACATCATCATCTGTTTTTTCAATGCAGCGAACGACAAAATCAGCTGCTGTTTTTGCTGCATCACGTGAGGACCGACCTTTGACTACAGCGCCAGTGAAGACAGAGGCAAATATATCGCCTGTGCCATGATAGGAACGTTCTATCCTGCGATGCTGATAAAAAGCAACTTCATCTCCCTGGTTGATGGCGACACCAAGATTCCCATTGAAAAAATGAACACCTTTGAGTACCACGTTTTTTGCACCCATGGATTTCAGCTTGTGAATCAATAATTCTGCCTGCTCCGGGTTCTGGTGTTCTTCAAAAGGTGTACCGGTCAGCATGCAGGCTTCAGTCATGTTAGGCAGCAGATAGTCTGCTTCTGCAACGAGTGAACGCATATGCTCCACATAATTATCATCAAACCCGGTATACAGTTTTCCGTGATCCGCGAAGGCAGGATCGATCACGATCAGTCCATTTTGATCAAGCACTGTCTGTATGAGCTGACGCACAATCGCTGTATGACGCTTTTCACCAAGATAGCCGGTGTAGATGGCATGAAAATGGATTTTTTCACGCTGCCAGTGTGCCATGATCTTTTCCATTTCATCTGCCAGAGGAAGAACGGTGAAGCCTTGAAAGCCACCCGTATGTGTGGAAAGAAGCGCAGTCGGAAGCACAGCGGTCTCCACACCGCAGGCAGAAAGGATGGGCAGAGCAACTGTGAGCGAACACTGTCCAAAGCAGGACAAATCTTGAATTGTCAGTACGCGCGGATAATTCATGATGGTAGCCTCCAATTATCGTTTTATTTTTGTGAGAGTGATTCAGCATTGCTTCTCCTGGTCAGGAAATAACCGGATGTGAGCGCAGTCAATGGTGCAGCCAACACCAATCCAAAGGAGCCGACCAGCGTATGGATGATCTCCGAGGTCACATACTTGTAATTCAGCATATTGATGATCGGCGTCCCCTGCGCCATAAAGACCATCAGCAAGGCGATATAGCCGCCGGAATAGGCCAGCAGCAGCGTAGTAGTCATGGTTCCCATGGCTGCGCGGCCAACATGAAGGCCAGACTTAACCGCCTCGATCCAGCCAAGGTCAGGCCGCTTTTGCACCACCTCATAGACAGCCGCGGACACATCCACGGTCAAATCCATCATAGCGCCGGATGAACCAATGAAAATGCTTGCCATAAAGATCCTTGTCAGATCCAGATTGGCATAACCGCTGTAAAGCAGGCTTTCGGAGAAGGACATGACTGCGCCGTGGATACGGAAGGTGCTTGTGCAAACCATGCCAAGCACGCACGTAAGAGCCAGGCCGGATAGAGCGCCGGTCACCGCCGCAAGGCAGCGCTTGTCAAAGCCAAAGACCAGCGCGATGATCATGAGCGTCAGCATGGCCGTCACAAAACCGCCCACAAGAATGGGGTCCATCCCTCGGAGGCAGCAAGGGATCAGCACTTTCCAGATGGCTAACACAGACAAAACGAACGACAGCACAGCCCGAACGCCTGTCCATCTGGCAAAAAAGATCAGGAAAAGAGAAAATGCAATCAGCAGGATGATCTCCATATCCAGTCGGTAATGATCGACCATGCTGACAGAGGCAACAGCGTTTTCCTTGATGCTGACCAGCACCAGGGCTCTATCACCGCATTCATAGAGCTTATCCTGTTCCAATGATCCCGTCAGCATGTTCTCTGCCATATACGTTTCACCGGTATGACTGCCGGAGAGGAGCTTGACGTGGCACCGTTGTTCACCTGCCTGCACAAGTCCTGTGTTGATGACAAGGCTGTTGTCCACCGAAATGACCTCTGCGGCAATGCGCTCGCCGCCGTCATGCCAGGCTGCGCCTGCCTGCTCAAAGCCGGTGGGAATCAGCAGCAGCCCGAGGATCAGAAGCCCACACAGGACAACAGATAACCACGTGCGCCGCTTTCTCAGAATATCGGACATGTTTTCTCCTTTCGCAGAAAAGACTGCGGCCGGTCAAGGGCCGCAGTCCGAATGGATATCGTTTGGCTTACTTTGCCAGGTTTTCCAGGCCCAGCAGCTCGCACAGCTTGTCATGAATATCGGTGTTGTCGTAGAAACCTGCGAAGCTGTCAGCACCGGCGCCCTGTGCAAACACGGCGGCAGGCAGACCAGTGTGTGCGTAGGAGGCGAAGTTGATGCCGGACTTGTTGTTCAGCAGATGGGTCACAGTCACGGAGAAGGGCGTATAGGTACCGTAGCTGATGTACTCGCCCTGGGTCTGCACGGTGTTGCCCTCGGTATCCACAGCATAGCCGTTCATTGTCACATCATAGGCGTCGCGCAGCAGGCCGGTCTCATAGTCGTTCAGCACCAGGGTCTCGTTGGCAGCCTGCTCGGCATCCTCTGGCAGATACAGACCGAACAGCGCTTCGACATCCTTCATGGCGTCCTCGAAGGAGGTGCCGTTTGCCTTGTAGGCGCTCACATAGTCGGCGTCATACTTTGCGTAGGAGATATGCTGGTTCTTGATGTTGTCCAGGTAGGTAGCGTAGTCGGTGCCTGCAAAGCCGATGGTCAGGCCGCCGGTCTCATGGTCGCCGGTCACGATGATCAGGGTCTCATCCGCATGCTGTGCAGCAAACTCCATGGCAACCTGCACAGCCTTGTCCATGGCCAACACGTCCCAGATCACGGAACCGGCATCATTGGCGTGGCAGGCCCAGTCGATCTTGCCGCCCTCGCACATCAGAAAGAAGCCATTGTCGCCATCCATCAGCTCAATGCCCTTGGCGACATAGTCGCTCAGCGCCCACACATCCTCGGCGCGGTCGATCTCGTAATCCAGAGAATCGCTGTCGGCCATGTGCTCGGTCACGATCAGCACCTTGCAGTCAGCAGGGGTCAGCTTCTCAGCGTCGGCCTGGGTGCGGGCCACGGTGTAGCCGGCCTGAGCAGCCAGATCGTAGAGGTTCGCCTGTTCTTCCGTGCCATCGGGCTTCAGCAGAGCGCCGCCGGCAAAGTAGTCAAAGTTGCTGGCCACCAGCTCCAGGCCGATGTCGTAATAGCGGCTGCGGCTGGGCACATGCGCATAGAACGCAGCAGGGGTGGCATGGTTCAGGTTGACGGAGGA
>Ga0247608_10007177_pt1 | contig 11499 bp, 7 predicted proteins | sample 176DNAGHGlowgp2_FD_193490 | JGI IMG/M metagenome (GOLD analysis project Ga0247608, IMG submission 193490) | Sheep rumen microbial communities from Palmerston North, Manawatu-Wanganui, New Zealand - 1766 DNA GHGlow gp2 | ecosystem: Host-associated > Mammals > Digestive system > Stomach > Rumen ... | reverse complement strand
CGCGCGCGAGACATTCCCCAACCGCGCCGCCTCCAGAAAATACCGCAAAACTCGAAGTTCCATACCTGAAAACTAATAAAATTCAAGCCCCGCAGGTATGAATTTGCAAAAATAATGCCCGAAAGGAATAACTGATTGGTTTGATGGTGGGGGAAGAATCCCCCTGCTTGCGGCCGCCTTGTCCGCGTGTCCTGCTGATTGTCATCCCCGCGATTTCTCTCGTCATCCCCGCGTCTTTTCTCGTCATCCTCGCGTAGGCGAGGATCCCTTTCACGCATATTTACTTATATTATCCGTATAAAGAGTTTTGTCTCTTGTTCTCAACCTGAAATCGCCAAATTTCAATAACCCGAGAACAAGGCGAACGCTCACGCATGCATTGGCGGAAGCCCGTGCATCGCTATGCCCATACCCAGATTCTATCTGGGTCTTTGGTGCATTGTGCCCTTTATGGGGCGTGGGTCGTGCGTTTATCGGGTTAAGGCTTTGGCGAGCCTCAGGTTGGTAAACGTTTCGACTCACGCCTTTTTCTATTGCATAAAAAGCGTGGATTGAACGTCAGGCAAGAGCATGCTGATGTTTAACCTTTTACCGGTATGGCTGCATGTCCACGCTTAACGAACTGATTGAACAGGTTGAAAACCCGGAACTCAAGGCGAGAATCCGAACCGAGGTCGCCCGACTTAGCAAGCAGAAAAAATTTGGACTCGTGTTTGAGGAGCACCTACCGGAATGCACTCCGCTTTATGAGATTCCCGTGAAGAAGGGTGCGACTGTTGCACTTAAAGCGGGCAAGGCAAACGAGACTTACACGGTTCTTTGCATCGATGATGGTATGGCAACCTGCGAACGGCAGGACAATCATGAGCACGCGCAGTTCTCGGTAGCGGATTTGGTATGCGTGGCAAAGTTCGGCGAAGCGATTTACCCATACCTTAAGCCGATTGATTCCGTTTGCAATGCACCGGATTCATCCCTTTGGCATGCGCTTATCGAAGCGGACAATTATCATGCGTTACAACTGCTGGTTTACCTGTATGGAGGCATGGTGGACTGCATTTACATTGATCCGCCGTACAATACCGGAGCAAAGGACTGGAAATACAACAACGATTACGTGGATAGCAACGACAGCTACAGGCATAGCAAGTGGCTTTCCATGATGCAAAAGCGCCTGAAACTCGCGAAGCAGTTGCTGAACCCGAAAGATTCCGTCCTAATTGTGACAATCGATGAAAAGGAATACTTACACCTAGGCTGCTTATTGGAGGAAATGATCCCAGAAGCTAGAATTCAGATGGTGAGTGTTGCCATTCATTCATCAGGTGTTGCACGATCAGAATTTTCTCGGACGGACGAATATTATTTCTTTGTTTTTATGGGGAATAGTTCTCCTGTAGCCTTTTCTATGGGTGAAGAATGGAATTCGGGAACGGTAAAAAGACAATCAGATGTAAGATGGGAAAGTTTACTGCGGTCAGGGAATAATGGTCGAAGAATAGATCGTCCGAATTTGTTTTATCCCGTATTATTCAATACGGAAACACATAATGTTGTTGGCTTTGGGGAGCCGATTCCACTAAACATTTTAGGCAAAGATTTTAAATCGCCTCAAGGCATAACGGCTGTTTTGCCATATTCGTCAGATGGAAAAGAAGCATGTTGGAGAATTTCTGCACAAAAAGCAAGGGAACTTCAAAAAATAGGCGCTTTTGATTGGGGGAATTGGAATGGAACTAATACAGCGATAAAGTATTTGAAACCTGGGGAACTAGAGAAGATTGAAAGGGGCGAATATAAGGTTGTTGGACATAAAGAAAATGGAGCAATGATAATTTCTGCAGAGAATTATCTTCCAAAATGGATTCCTGGAACGCAATGGAATGTGTCAAGTCATCAGGCTGGTGGAAATGGCGGAAGCATTCTAATAAAGTCAATTTTTGCAGGAAAAAGATTTGATTTTCCTAAGTCTATTTATGCTGTTAGGGATGCTTTAAAATTCTTTGTCGCCAATAAACCAAATGCCTTAATTGTTGACTTTTTCGCAGGCTCGGGAACAACGCTACATGCTGTTAACTTACTCAATGTCGAGGATGGTGGGAATCGCCGCTGCATTATGGTCACCAACAACGAGGTCTCTGCTGACGAATCCAAGGAATTTCTCGCAAAAGGAATACATCCCGGTGATGACGAGTGGAATGCAAAAGGCATCGCACGTTACGTTACTTGGCCACGTACCGTTTGTTCCATTGAAGGCCATGATGTAAACGGCAAGCCGCTCCAGGGGAAGTATCTTGGTTCCGATCTTGAAATGTCCGCCGGTTTCAAGGCGAATGCTGCTTTCTTCCATTTGGGTTTCTTGGACAAAAATGCGGTGGCGATTGGTAGGCAGTTCAAGGAATTGCTTCCGCTATTGTGGATGAAGGCGGGGGCCATCGGCCCATGCCCCAAACTTCCCATGAACAAGCCCTTGCCGGAATACATTATTCTCCCCGAAAATAGGTTTGCCGTTCTAATTGACGAAAATGCGTTCCATCCGTTCTCCAAGGAACTTGCAAAAGCGCCCGAAATTGACGTTGCCTATATCGTCACCGATTCTGAACGCGGATATCGGCAGATGATTTCCAAATTGAACATTGAAACTACCTTCCAGCTCTATCGCGACTATCTGGATAATTTCCGCATCAATAAGGCCCGCTAATTATGAAAGTCGAACTTTTCTCATTCCAGAAAGAAGCTGTTGAAAATTTGCGCATGTGGGTCTATGAATCCCAGGGGGCATTTCGCCGCACGCATGTTCCGCAGGTTATCTCTTTTACCGCTCCTACCGGGGCCGGTAAGACCATTGTCATGGCGTCGCTTATCGAAGAAATCTTCAATGGCGACGACTCTCACGCCGATGAACGTGATGCCGTATTCGTGTGGCTGTCCGATTCTCCGGAATTGAATCTGCAATCTAAGGCGAAAATTGACCTCAAGGCAGACCGGATTAGGCTTGGTCAGTGTGTTGTGATTGAAGACGAATCTTTTGATAGGGAAGAACTAGAAGATGGTCATGTGTATTTCTTGAATACGCAGAAATCGGGCAAGTCTTCCAATTTGACCAAGCATTCTGACGGCAGGCAATACACTATTTGGGAAACGCTTCAGAATACGATTGTGAACAAGCCCGACCGCCTATATTTTATTATTGACGAGGCGCATCGCGGTGCTTCCGGGAATGCTGCCGCAACAGCAACTACAATCATGCAGAAGTTCATCAAGGGTAGTCCCGAAAATGGGCTTTCTTCAATGCCGATTGTTATTGGCATGTCTGCAACACCGGAGCGGTTCAATGCCCTTGTCAAGGGGTACACAAATTCGTCTATCCATAATGTAGTCGTAACGCCCGATGATGTTCGTAAGTCAGGTTTGCTGAAGGATCGGATTATCATCACGCATCCGGAAGACGACAAGGTAACCAACGAGATGAGCATCTTGCAGGCTGCCGTTGACGAATGGCAGCACAAGTGTGCCCACTGGCACCAGTATCTTGTGGAACAGCATTATGCTGTCTTTAATCCGGTTCTTGTTATACAGGTTCTGGATGGAACTGCAGGCAAGGTTTCCGAGACTCCGCTGGAAGATTATCTTCGCAAAATCGAGGAACGCGTCGGCCGCACATTCGATGCCGGCGAAGTGGTGCAGACATTTGATACCAAATCTGCAATCGATGTTGGCGGATACCAGATGCAGTACATAGAACCGTCAAGAATTGCAGAAACAAAGAATGTCAAGGTTGTGTTCTTTAAGCAGAATTTGAGCACAGGTTGGGACTGTCCCCGTGCAGAAACCATGATGTCTGTCCGCCGTGCAAAAGATTCTACGCATATCGCGCAGTTGCTTGGCCGTATGGTCCGTACACCCACCCAACAGCGGATTCAGGTGGATGATTCGTTGAATGATGTCCATTTGTATTTGCCGTATTTTGATTCTGAAACGGTCAAGGCGATTGTAAAGGATTTGCAGGACCGTGAAGGCGGTGAACTCCCTACCGAAATTGAATCTGAAAGATTCGATGACGGCCCTGCACAAATACTGCAAATCAAGCCCAAACGTATTGTGCAGAAACCTGTGGTAATACCTGTTGTAATTGAAGAAAAATCTTCTCCGAAACAGCCTGCTGCTCCGGAAGTAAAAATGCCTGTACAGGAAACATCTGTAAAGGAGTCAACCGCTGAATATAATGCTGCAAAAGATGCCGCTGCAAAGAATGCTCCTAAAGAGGCAACTAGTAAAAAAGAAGAATCAGTCTTTGTCCCGGTTGAAGAGGAGGTTGTTTTAGAAGATGGCATAGATCGCGAGTCTGTAGTCAAGTTTATTAACGATTCAGAGTTTGATACTTTCGACGTACGTTCCGTCCGCATCAGTAAAAATCATGTTTCGTCACTGTTTGCCTTGGTTCAGGTTCTGGTAATGACGGATATATGGCGTGATGGGTTGCGGACAGTCAAAACGGAAATTGTGGACTTGATTCGTGATTATGCCGATGGACTCCGCAAGTCCGGGAAATATGAACAACTTTCCAAGGACATCACCGAATTCAAGTTGTCGTCTGAAATATTCGACGTGTATGGAATTTCCATTCAAGACGAAGTTCAAGGCTCAATTGCGACAGCGCAGTCTGATATAGATCGAATCTTTAAACTTGCTGATAAAAAACTAGGTGAAACAGGAATCGGAAACTTCTATATCACCAGTTCGTCCAAGACAGATGCCGATTGGGAAAATCCGGAATTCAAGGTGGATGTCATCTTGTTTGCGGCCGACAGCGAATGCTTGCGAAAGTTGGATGACTACGCGTCCAAGCGATTCAATGAAATTGATGATGCTTATCGCCGTAAGGTGAACTTGCTCAAGGGCGCCGATGAAAAATTCAAGAAGGAATACAACGATATCGTTAGTAATTCTGCCGAGGTCACCAAGCATGTATTCGGTTTGCCGGAAACGATTATGGGCACGGACCGTGATGGCGAAAAGTTTGAAAAGCATCTTTTCGTCGATGATCATGGTTTTGCAAAATTTAAACTGAATAATTGGGAAAAGAAAACTCTTGCTGAGGAATTTGCTCGCGAAGATTTTGTTACATGGTATAGAAATCCTCCTCGGAAATCGTTCTCGCTCGCAATTCCGTATGAAAAGGATAATCAGATAAAGGCGATGTATCCGGACTTTATCATAGTGCGCAAGGATGGTGATTCTTACGTGGCGGATATGTTGGAACCGCACAACCCTGAATTGGGCGATAATCTAGGCAAGGCGAAGGCGTTTGCAAAGTACGCCGAAGAATGCGCCTTGTTCGGGAGAATCCAGCTCATTCGTGTGAACGGAGAACATGTAAAACGACTGGAATTTACCAAGCGTGATATTCGCGAAAGGGTTATGCTTTGCAATAATCTTGAAGACCTAAACCGAGTCTTTGGTGATTGCGCTGTAGAAGAGTGAGTCTAGAAAAAAAATTAAAACCTCTTGACAACCGCCTTCCGGTAATTTATATTTAGTGCACGAGTGTGTAGAAAGTTGCTTTTTGCGCACGGTGTAAAACAAGCAAAGCCCCGCCTTTTTATGCATGTAGGCGGAGGGAGGAAAGATGAATACTAGCCAAACAAGGTCTGAAAATGTTATATTGCCGTTAGGCAATATGATGTACCCCTTCATGACACTTGACGATAACGCGGAAATTGTCCATTCCGAAATGGGCAAGGATGGCCGCGTTAAGGTGTACATCGAAAAGCCCGACGCAAAAGACGGCTTCCATCGGGCGACATGCTATTTACCCTCCTATACATGGGAAGATATATTCGGTTTTTCAGATGAGGAAATCAATCGCTATAAGAAGGTGATTGAATCTACGGCTCATTTGATAATGGAATTTTCTCAGAAAGGTGGGTTCAACAATGCCGCAAATCTTTAAGGTAGGATCTTTCTGGGTTTATTTCTGGTCCAACGAAGGTGTTCCTCTGGAACCGGTACATGTTCATGTATCGGAAGGTGTACCTGCCGCCAATGCCACTAAAATCTGGATAACTCGGGCTAGAAAATGTCTCTTGGCAAATAACAATTCGCGTATTAATCCGCATGTCTTGCAAAATATTCTTCGGATTATTGAAGCTCGTCATGAGGATGTTGTTGCGAAATGGATTGCTCATTTCAACGAAATATCGTATTTCTGCTAGAAAGAACTAAAAGGATATGAATCGGAAGTAATCTCAGCATGTAAGGATTCCTTACTAGCTAAATAATGTCAACAAAAATGCCCCGCCTTTTTATGCATGTAGGCGGAGGGAGGAAAGATGAAGAATGTCGGTTTGTTGCCGCCGGGTGAAGTTGACGGCGAGAAGAACGAAATCATCGTGTATCAGCCGGAAGGGGGCGAATTTCACATCGAAGTTCGCGTGGATCAGGATACTGTCTGGCTGACGCAGGCGCAGATGGCGGAGTTGTTTTCGACATCTCGAACGAACATCGTTGAACATATTAGCCATATTTACGAAGAAAATGAATTGGATTTGGAGTCAACTTGTCGGAAATTCCGACAGGTTCAGATTGAGGGAAATCGCAGGGTCAATCGCCAAATTCCTTTTTACAATCTTGACATGATATTGTCTCTTGGCTACCGAGTTAAATCTGTAGTTGCAACTCGGTTCCGTCGCTGGGCCAATAAGGTCCTCAAAGAGCACATGTTGAAGGGCTTTAGCGTAAACCAGCGCCTTGTCGCTCATGAAAACAGGCTGGAAAATCACGATTCTCGCATAATCTATCTTGAAAAACAGGTGGATTTCTTCGTGAAGGCGAACTTGCCGCCTAAGGAGGGCGTTCTGCAGGCGAAAGCGTTTTGGAGTGGTTACGAGTTTGCGGTTCAGCTCGTCCGTTCGGCGAAACAAGAGATTGTCATTATCGACCCGTTTGCGGACGACACGGCCTTGTCGCTCATGCCCAAGCGAAATCCCGGAGTGAACGCGATAATCTATTCCGCCCGCATCAATCAGACGATGAAAGCTGAATGCGAACGGCTGAATCGGCAGTGCCCGCCTGTGGAATTGCGGACGATGCGCGAAGTCCACGACCGGTTCATTGTCGTTGACGAGACTGTTTACCACATCGGAGCCTCGATCGAAAATTCGCAAGCCGAGAGTTGCGGCCAAGCTTGCTTGGACATAACCGAGGCGAAGAATTTTGGCTCGAAGAGCAACGATTTGGGCAATAAACTCACCGCGTTTTCACTGCTTAGCCTTTTGACCAAGCAGCAACTGTTGGAGATAATCAAGTAGCCCCGCCTTTTTAAGCAACGTGCTACTTGTAATTTCAGGTGCAAGAAAGCCCTTATGCGATGTTCAGGCTCTGTTCCCTAATGCACTCGATCTCGTTCTTGAGCTCGATGGCCAGGGCGGCAATTTCGGCGCTCTGGCATTTGGTGCCGAGCGTGTTGGCCTCGCGGCCCATTTCCTGAAGGATGAACCCCAGGTTCTTGCCTTGGGCACCGCCCTTCTTGAGGGCGTCCAGGAACAGCTTGTTGTGGCTGTGGAAGCGCGTAATCTCTTCGTGGATGTCCAGCTTGTCGGCCATGATGCAGGCTTCTTGAAGCAGGCGTACATCGTCAATCTCGCTGTCCTTCATCAGGGCGTCCACCCGCTCCTTGAACTTGACTTTCCAGGTTTCGATGCGCTGCGGGTCCAGCACCTCGATTTTGGCGAGCACGTCTTCCAGATGGGCGACCCGCTTGGTGAGGTCGGCGGCCAGGTTGGCTCCTTCTTTTTCACGCATGGCGATGACACCGTCCAGGGCCTTGGAAAGTTCATTTTTCAGGTGTGTGGCCCAGGCTTCGTTGTCGGCACCGACGTCGGTGAACTGAAGCACTTCCGGAATGGCCAGAATGTGTTCTAGCTTGATTTCGCCGGCAATGCCGTACTTGGCCTGCATGGCCTTGGTGATTTCAACGAACTTGCTTACGGCAGTCTCGTTGTAGCACACGGGAATGTTCCCTACGTTGCCAGCCCCGAGGGTAATGGAAAGGTTTACCGACCCGCGGGCCAGCTTGTCCTTGATAATGGCCTTCAGGTCGTTTTCCAGGTAGGCGAAGTTCTTGGGGATCTTGCTGGAAATTTCAAGAAAACGGCTGTTCACGCTGCGGACTTCGATAACGCAGGTGGTTCCGTTCAGGGTGGATTCGCTCTTGCCGAACCCGGTCATAGAAATGATGGACATATCGGACTAAATTTTAGAAATTGTCGCGATGACGTGTTCACAACCGAAGTTCTTGAGGCCCAATGCGGTCAGTATCTTGCTCAGGGTATGCTCGCTCTGGAAGCTGATGTTCTCGATGCGGAACCCTTCCTTCTTACAGAGGGTATAGAAATCCTTCACCGTAAGCAGGCGGATGTTGGGCGTGTCGTACCACTCGTAGGGCAGTTCCTTGGACTTGGGCATGCGACCATGGAGCATTAGGCTTCCGCGGGTGGTCCAGTGTCCAAAGTTGGGGAAGGTGACGATGGCCTTCTTGGCCACGCGCAACAGTTCGTTCAGCAAGGCCACCGGATCGCGGATCTCTTGAATCGTGCGGTTGATGATGGCGTAGTCGAAGCTGCCGTCCTTCAGGTCCGAGATTCCCTTGTCGTCCAGGTCACGCTGGATAACCTGTACGTCGTTTTCCAGGCAGTCTAGAATTCCAGTGATGTTCTTCTCGATGCCGAATCCCGTGGCCTTCTTTTTCTGGAAAAGGTAGCTTAGCAGGTCGCCGCTTCCGCAGCCCAGGTCCAGCACGTGGCTTCCTTCTTTCACCAGCTTGCCAAGGCGCTCGAAGTCGCTTTCGTCGTGGAACACGGGTACGGCCTGCGTTCCCTGCTGGGGGATAATCTTTGAATCCAGGAACCGGCCTACGGCCTTGCCCAGCTCGCCGACCTCGATAAGGAATCCGTCGTGGCCGAACTGGGTGTCCAGTTCCAGGCTGGTGACGCTCTTGCCCACGTTCAGCAGGGCGCTGGTAATGCGACGGCTCTCGTGGGGCGGGAACAGCCAGTCGGTAGAAAGGTTCACGTTCAGCACTTCAGCCTTGATGTCCTTGAAGGCGTTCTCGATGCTGCCGTATTCCGTTTCCAGGTCAAAGGCGTCGGTAGCGTGGGCGATGTGCAAGTAGCTGTTGGCGTCAAAGCGATCCACGAACTTCTTGCCCTGGTAGCGCAGATAACTTTCGATAGGCAGGTTCAGGTCGAAGGGCGTGCTGTAGGTGACGGCGTGGCTCTTGTTCTCTTGGGCCTGGGCACGCTTGAACTTCTGCTCCATGCCGATGGCGCTGAGGTAGGTGATGTGGGCCAGCTTGCGGGCATTGGCAAGTCCAATATCGGGCCTGTTCGCCTTGTCGTAGTAGTCTCCGCCGTTAAAGTCCGGGTCCTGGGTAATCACGTCGCGGGCCACCACTTCGAAACCCAGCGCCTGGCTGGAGAATCTAGGCGAGCTGGCGATAATCACCACCCGCTTCACCTGTTCAGGGTAGTAGATGGCCCACTTCATGGCCTGGAAACCGCCCATGGAGCCGCCCAAGACGCAGTAGAATTCCTTGATTCCAAGCCCGTCGGCCAGTTCCTTCTGGGCGTGTACCATGTCACCGATGGTGATGATGGGGAAGGTGCTTCCGTAGGGCTTGCCTGTTCGGGGGTTCACTGTGGCGGGGCCTGTCGTTCCCTTGCACCCGCCCAAAATGTTGCTACAGACCACGAAGAAGCGGTCCGTGTCGATGGCCTTGCCCGGTCCGATAAGTTCGTCCCACCAGCCGGGTTTGCGGTCCGTTTCGGTATACCAGCCGGCGGCATGGGCGTCGGCGGTCAGTGGCGAACAAATCCACACCGCGTTGTCGGCAGAGGCGTTCAGCTTGCCGTAAGTCTCGTAACGGATAGTGAGCGCAGGCAGCGTCTGTCCGTTTTCCAGCACAAAACCCGTTTCGCCATAGTCCTTGACGAAATCCTGGGGGACCACCGGTCCGATACTGGATTTATGCGTATATTCACTCATATGCATAAATATAGAAAAACGGTGGGAAATCGGCAACAGAGGGGGGCGAATCCCCTCCGTTTGACGGTAAATTCTGGATATATCACATGTGATTGCTTCAAAAAACTATATTGTGGAGGGGTGGGTGAAAAGAAAAGGTGTTTTCATGAAAGTGCTAAAAGCATGCGTTGAGCTTGGTCTGTGTGTTTTTCTCGCTGCTTGCGGCGGAGATTCCAGTAGCAATTCTGGAACGGATAAAGCTACGAGCCCTATTTCGGATATTGATTCAGAAGAAGATGATTCGGCAGTCTATATTCCAGAGAAAATTGTCCCTATCAAGAATATAACTGTCACTGGTTTTGCTCAAAAGGGCCCCTTTAAGATAGGATCGAATATAGACGTCTTTGAACTTGATTTCGATGGTAAGACTTTTTCTCAGACAGGAAAAAGTTTTATGGGCAAAGTTTCAAACGATAGCGGCTTTTTCAAAATAGCCAATGTTTCTCTAAAGAGTCAGTATGCCTTGCTTAGGGTGACCGGTAATTTTATAAGTGAAATCAATGGCGAAAGTGTGCATGCGACGTTGACCGCGGTGACTGACTTGAGTAAGCATGAAAAAGTGAATGTGAATATTTTGACACATCTGGAATATGACAGAGTCCTTTATTTACTTGGTAGGGGAATGAATTTTACATCTGCTAAAAAACGGGCGGAACGGGAGGTCCTTGCTGCTTTTGGTATTGAAGGAAATTTCAAGGATGCCGAAAATATGAACGTGTTCGGGAAAAGTGATGCTGACGCTGCTCTTGTTGCGATTAGCAAATTGTTGCTAGCTGGTGAGAAAAAAGGCAAGAATAATCGAGACGAAGAAGATTTGAATGACTTGCTAGCTCAAATAGCATTGTCCATGGAAGAAGATGGTGAGTGGGATAATATAGGGGGTAGAAATAACACGGCTGGAGATTATTGCGAATGGGATAATAAATGGAATATTGCGAGTCGTGCCAATGTGGAGAAATGTCCGGAAATGGACGATTTCTGTATGACTGTTCAGAAATACATTAAGCATTTCAAGGTTTCTTGGGAAGATGTAGGACAGTATTGTACTTCGTCAATTGACAATGAAATTGTTTGTAATCTATCTACGGCTTATTGGGAATGGAGCGAAGGAAGTTCACAATCTTGGAGTCGTCAAGGAAACGGTGAAAAATTGTTTATGTGTTATGATTATTCTCGCTGTGTAGATGGAGAATGGTCTGAAAGTTCTGAATTGGAAGCGGAAACCTACAAATGGACTGATGCTAAAGATGGGGAAATAAGAAAAGGTAAGAATTGCCACATTCACGAAAAATATGAGGATGACCATTGGAAATATTTCTGCACATATCTGTCGTATAAATACGATGCGAAAACTGGTAAATGGCAGAAATACGAAGCTATTTCCAGTTCATCTTCTGACGACAATAATCAAGGTGA
>Ga0247608_10007174_pt1 | contig 11508 bp, 7 predicted proteins | sample 176DNAGHGlowgp2_FD_193490 | JGI IMG/M metagenome (GOLD analysis project Ga0247608, IMG submission 193490) | Sheep rumen microbial communities from Palmerston North, Manawatu-Wanganui, New Zealand - 1766 DNA GHGlow gp2 | ecosystem: Host-associated > Mammals > Digestive system > Stomach > Rumen ... | reverse complement strand
CAGGGAAACCCTGAAGCCACAAGCATCCTTGCCTGCTTTGGAGTATCGTTTTGGATGGGCCACAATCAAAGGTCACCTTCTGGAATATCGTCCAGGAATGGCTAAGAAGATGGTATTAACCATAGGCTCACCAAACAATTCACCTGATTTCTATGGTGATACACTTTGTGCATGGGTGTCGGATACAGGCGATTTCACCTTTCGGTTCCCTGTTGCCCATCTGTCAACGGTGTCCTTGGAACTCCCACTGAACCGTGCCCGTAACTTTCTCTTTGTAGGTCCAGATACAGAAACCGAGGTTTATGTTAACATGCGTGAATTGTACTATCGTGACAGATATAGAAGACGTAACGATGCCCAACTTGCATATATCACAAAAGGTCCGATGGCTCAATTAGCTAACGAGGTGAGTCAACAGACATTCTGGTATAACCTGGATTTCAATGAAAAGTATTTCAAGATGTGGGTACCTGTAGAAGAGGCGGAACAATCTCGTCAGCGTTGGGAGAGGCTTCATGCGATGAAGCCTTCACAGAGGACTAAGGCAAGATTGGAAGAGCTTGATACGTTGAAGCCCGATGAACAATGGTCGCCAGCATTGAAGGAATATGCCCAGTTGTATTGGCGAGTCAAGGAGGCAGAGCAGTCAATTCCTGGTATCTCTAGTGATACGGAAAAGAAACTGCTTGAGAAACCTGACGGAAAAAAGGAACTGGCGGAATTGAAGCGTGATGTCGTTAAGGCAGAATTGCTGATTGCCGAGAAGATGCTGAATAATTCCAAGCTGTTGCTTTGTCCTGATGTCTTTAATATGATGTCTGGTCTCAGCACATTGGTTCCCGATTCTATTGCCTACGAGCGGACGGCTTGGGAGTTGATAGGCCAGATGGCTCTGTTTTATATGCTTAACCCTGAAGATATTGCCGACAACTTGAAGAATCTGCCGCAAGCCTACAGGCAATGGGTGCTGAACCGACAGAAATACTATCGCGAGGAGCATGATCGCTTGATTTCCAGACAGCCTGTGTGCGATACGATTCAAGGCATTCCAGACTCATTAGTAGTCCCCATGCTTTGTGAACGCTATAAAGGGAAAACCCTGTTTATCCATTTCTGGGGAGGCGCCACAAACGTCATGGATGGACTTTTGCTTCCTTTGCAGGAGGAATTAAGTAATCGTGACATTGTATGGATCAATGTTTTCACAGGCGACAGTCATAAAGATAAAGCTATGTATAACAGCTATGCTATCTGGTTGCGCTATGGTGCTAAAATGAAGGGTGTCCATTATTACTATCCGGTGCGTAGATATAAGGATATATGCCAGAGTATGGGTATTAAGGAGACTACTCCCATGCCATTCTGTGTTGTCTCTCCGGAGGGTAAGATTCTGCGCAATAACACAGATACCCCATGGCATTTCGGTATTGAAAGTTTTTATCCTGATTATCCAGGTATTCGCCAGTGCCTCTTGGATGCAACTTCCTATTCAGAATAGATGCGTTCGTACTGCCGGGCCACTTTTATATAGTCGTGATGGCGGCGTACGTACTCTATGCTCTGGCGCTTCAGTTCAGGGATGCGCTCAGGGTGAAGGACGAACTGTTCCAGTTCATCGCGCACACTCTCGTACGTAGGTTGTACGTTGATGATAGGGCGCAGTTCGTTCTCTCCCAGTATCTCGTAGTTCTCGGGTTCACCGCCACCTATGCAGATAATACCCTTTGACATAGCCAGCAGGGGATTCATGGATGGGGTGTAGCTGTAGAGCTGGTCCAGGATGGCATCACTCCCATCCATCAGCTTTTGGTATTCGTTGAAAGGGATACCCTCCGCCTTGATGAGTTTCATCTTATCAGGATGAGCACGCAACACATCTTCGGCTGCCCGTAGCATGATGTCTGTACCTTTATAAGCGCTGCGTCCCTTGCTGATGCCGATGAAGATGGTGATGGAAGAGGGAAGAGGGAAGATGGAAGATGGCTGATGGGTGATGGATGAGACTGGCATCCTGATGGGTAGGGGGACGAAGTGTGTCTTCTCTTTGAAGTAGGGCTCATAGCACACGTAGTTCTCGTAAAGACCGGCAATAATCTGGTCGCAGTCGTTAGCAATATACCTGTTCAACCGTTCTTTCTCTGTGCCTATCCAGTCGCGCTGTTCCCTCAAGGCTGGTTCGTCTGTGCGTAATTGGCCGCCTATGTTGAAGTCACTATAGCGCAGAGGCTTCCTGTTCGTACATTCGTTTACCCAATACCAGTCCATGCCCATGGCGCAGAGCACCACCTTCTTATTATGTTTTCTCAGATATCTGTAGATAGGAAAGATCCGTTCCGCCTTCAGTTCAAGGAACATCGGATTGATGAGCTGCACCACGTCGTATCCTCTCCATCGCGGCAGTTGGGCATAGACCTTTGCCAAGAGCTTCAGTCCCCCCAGTTTCCCGGGTTGTCTGCTGAGGTCTATGTCTCGCGGGTAGTTCTTCCAGAAGTCACCATTCGAAGCCACCGTGACTTCATGTCCCAGCGTGCGCAGTCCTTCTGCCAGTGTGGCGTGAACGTTACTATATTCTCCCAGTAGCAGAATCCTCATCTCTCTCTCTTAATTAATGGTAACGTTCGCATCAAGAAGGCTAGTCCTATTTTGGTGTTCGTCAGTCTGCGGAACCACTTGTATTTAGCGGTATAATCCTTATCAGCCAGTGGGAACAGGCCTTTCTCACGCAGTTCCTCCAGTTGCTTGTCCAGATAATGCTTGTTGCTTGTCTCCACAATGATCTTGTAGATATAATCCATCGTCATCTGGTGGACGCGACGTAGCAGTGCCATACGGTCGCTTCCTGGTATGACGGCAGTAAACTGGTACAGACGATAGATGATATCCTTGAAATCGTTGAGCCGCTTCACCGTATTGCGTGAATCCTGACTCGTTGTGATAGAATCTTCGCGTTTCCTGTAATAATAAGCCTCGGCATCTGTCTGTATGATAGAGCCGGCACGCAGAATCAGTAGCGGCGTGAACTCCTCATCCTCATGATAGATACCCGCGGTGAAACGCAGGTTACCCAGAATGGTTGACTTGAACAGATAGCCCCATGCTGTAGCCTTAATGTTCTGATGTCGCAGCATATATCGTCCCGTCATGAGTTTTCGGTCGGTATATACCTTCTGACTTTTGTCCTGCCTGCTAAACTCAAACATCACCATGTCTGGCCCCTTGAAACGGGCGATGTCCAGGCAATGTTCATATTGATTGGTGATGAGGGCATCATCGGCATCAATAAACTGGATATACTGTCCCGTAGCATTCTGTAGTCCCCTGTTGCGCGCACTCCCCAGTCCGCCATTCTTCTGACGGATATAGATGATGTCGTCTTGGTAATTGCTGAGCGCATTGAGTGGCGATAATTTCGAGCCATCATCAACGACGATGATTTCCCGTTCCGATTTCCTCAATGAGAGTCGGATAATACTGTCCAGACATTGGCGTAACATCTCCGTGGGGACGTTATAGACGGGTATGATGAAACTTATGAACGGGGTTTCTTCCATTGGTGTATCGCTTTATTGATTTTACAAATTCCGTTGATGCCAAACATATCCAGGAGTAACGCCTTGATACGCAGCCTTGCCGATAGTCCTTTCGCAAAGGGATTGATGCGCATATAGGGTAGAGTAGGAGTCTCGCCCGTCAGTTCGCATACATCCATCTGGATATTCAGCACATGCAGATAATAGGACGCATCATTCCATTTTTGCATCGTCTGGATATGACTGTCCAACAAGTATTTCAACTCCTTTCCTTTCGCTGTGGCCGTGATGCCTTTCTCGTTCAGAGTGTAGAAATATAGTCCCTGACTCACCATGCAGATATCCTTTGCCGCCTGCAGTAATCGTGGCAAGATGGCAGCATCCTCGAACACCTGTCCTTCCGGAAAACGTATGTTGTCAAACAGTCTCCGCTTGTATATCTTATTCCAAGTGTAAGTATGGCTGTATCCTTTGGTTTCCAGCCAGTAGCTTTTGGAATCTGTATAGACCTTATCCGGAAACGTTATTAACTGCTGACGTGATGATTGATGAAATCTGCATAAGGGAAATTCCACGATATCGTACTTCTTGGCCAGCGGCATGATGGCATGATAGGTCCCCTCCTTCAGATAATCATCCGAGTCAACAAAAGTAATCAGTTCGCCTGTTGTCTTACTGATACCTGTATTGCGTGCAGCACTCAGTCCGCCGTTCTGCTGATGCACAACGCGTATATGTGCATCTTTTGCCTGCCATTCGTCGCATATCGCTGCGCTCTTATCCCTGGAACCATCGTCCACCAGTATCACCTCGAAATCGTCGATGCCCTGATGGAGCACGCTCTCAACACATCTGTCGAGTGTGCCCTCTACATTATATACAGGTATGACGATACTCAGTTTCATGGTGCAAAGTTACGAATAAGTTTTCTAATCCTCCTCCTTTTTATGTCTGTTTTTATAACGGCTGATGATGGCACGCAGGTTCATTCGCTTGTTGAGCTGTATGGTGCAATAGACAATACAGATAGCATTGATGATGCTCATCACCGCATATTTCTCAAGTGTCGATGGAATCAGCGAGCCCAGCAGACAGATGGTAGCCATCACCGTTGTGATGATAATCAGATTGATGGTCTTGCGTGTAAAGCGGAAATTATAACGCCACGGAATCAGAATCAGACTGACTATGACCTCTACAACCGATACACACAGGGCACCATAGCCCAGTCCGTCCAGTCCGAGGAAATAATAAAACAGACTCATGATGATGAATGTCTTTGCGCTTCCCCATACCGTTTCTACCCAGAAGATAATCTTGTTATCCCCCTTGGCATAGATGATGTAGTCGCGTGCGAAACATAGCGCTTTCAGTACTGTGGCCAAAGCCATGAAACACACCATCCGTTCAATGCTCAGGAATTCTTCTGTCAGCAGGATGCGTATAGCCAGTGGCGCCGTCAGAGTCATAATCATAGCCAGTGGTGTGATAATCAGCATCGTAATCTCCGTCTGCTGGTTCACGGTCCTGAAAGCCTCTGTGATATTCGTCTTTATCAGGCTAGAGAGGTGAGGGTAGTAGTCGGTTGCCATAGCGGTGAACACCAGTCCAGTGTACTGCACCGTAATCATGTTACAGGCCTGATAGAATCCTACATCCTTCGTACTTCCCATATTATTGATGAAAGCTATTAAGGCGTAGGTGGTCAGTGTGCCAATCAGTGAACCCAAGGTCATGATGGCGCCAAACTTGATGATGCCGCGCCCCTGTGTCCACATGGTCTTCAGGGAAATCTTCTCCTGCTGCAGCCCCTTCTTGTGACGATAGGACAGCAGACGTATCACGATGAAATAGATGATATTCCCCACAATCATGGCCGGTACGATACCCTCGGTGCCCCATACAAAGTAGATAGGCACGCTCAACATCAGTCCGTAGAGCGGTGGCACGATCGAACAGAACGCCAGCATCTTGTATTTCCGCATGCCTTGCATCACAGCCATCTCGCCTGTTCCCATCACGTTGAAGAATACGGCGAGACTCAGCAACAGGAAGTACGGGATATGCGACTGGTCGTTGAATGAAGTGGCTGATAACAGTGGCGAGAAAACGACCGTGACGACTAATCCCAGCAACGAGGCTATCAGTACGATACGCCTTACCAGTCTTACGGTGAATGCCAGCACCTTTGGGTCTGCATCGCTGTTGGCCTGCGAGATGGGAGGCACCGCCGAGACGTTCAGTCCCATCAGCGCAAACTGCTGGATGGTGTTGGCTGCCGAGTTAAACACCGAAGAAATACCCATACCCGTTGAGTGCAGGATATGGGCCACCAGCTTAGCACGTATGATATTCACGAGAACATTCAGCGCCTGAGCACTTCCAAAGATGGCCGTGCTCGACATGATTCTGCGGTATGCGCTGATTTTCTTCTCGCTAGTCATATTAGTTCAAAAATGTATCACCCTTAATGCCTTTCCCCCTACGAGGGATGCCGCGTAGGGGAATCCGCTCTTCATCATGTGTGGACCGTTCAGCAGGTAGGTTTCGCTGGCTCCTGCAATGATGTAAAAGTCCAGGAATGTCTTCTCGTAGTAGTTGTAATCATGTATGCCGTCATTACCTATATGTGAGATAGTACCCGGTATGGTGAAGATGTCGAATTGTCTCCTTGCCTCTTCAATGAAGGTGGTGCTATCCGAGCATATCACCAGTCGGTCATGGGGATGCTTAGCCCTGATCTCCTGTATCTGGGTCATACAACTGTCAAGCAGCTGTCTGCGCTCTATGGCTGACAGCGGTTCGCAGTACACTTCCTCGTTGAAGTCGTCCAGACAGTTGCAGAAACGGGCAGACACGGTGACATAGCTTCCGCCAATCTCCGCCTTTAGCTCGTCGATATGCTGTTGCAAGCGTGCCGAGGGCTTGAACAGTTCCTGAAACGAACGCTCAAAACCGTTGTTATAGCAGAAGGCAGCGTTTGTGTAGGCATGCATCTGTAAGTCCTTGCTGTCATTGAATCCCTGCTGTATCAGTTCCTGATGCATCCTTCTCTCCTGTGGCGAGTCAAAGACGCTACTGGCTATCAGCGTCCGTGATTGCATCGGGTTGAAGGTCACCTCGTCAGGACTAACGGTCCAGTCGTATGCGTTGGGCACCAGATAGTCGGTCAGTAGGAACGGATGTGTGAAATAGAGTTTGAATGTACGTCCTGTTTCCATACATTGCTGATAGACGCTTACGGCGCCGCGCAGTCGGTCTATCAACCCGCCACTGGGTGCGTTGCTGCAAAACATGCTGATCACGTATGGCTGATAGTCTTTCAGCGCCTCTCCTTTTTGATAGCTCCCGGCTATCTCCGTGCGTATCTTCTCTTCTTCGCGCTGACGGATATATTTGTTGGCATAGCCCTCCGGGTCCCTGCGTTGCATCACTTTCTCTTTGAGCAGCGCTGGCTTGTATTTCAGGCAGATCAGCGCCAGTATTAGCGGAAAACTCTTCAGGTTCAGGAATTGGATGCGTTCTCCATTCGTCAGCACGCTGGTGTCCAGTCTATGAAAACAGTCCGACAGGTTCTTCTGTATCTCTGCGTCGGCATACGTCAGTTCATCGTGATGCTTCACGAAAAGCATCATCTTCCAACGCCAGTCGCAGAACGTGCGACGCATTGTCCTGCGGTATTCCTCGCTGTCCTTGCCGAATTCCAGCTCCATGATGTCAAGCAGCTGCAGGGCGGTCTTCAGCGTATGGAATACCTTTGGTGAGATACGTGCCGTGGTTGAGGCTCCGTGGTTCTGATAGTAGTAGCGTGCTTCTGAGAATGCCGCTTTCTTGGCGTGAATCAGATACAGACGCTCGTCCACCTCGTCGGAGTTCATCCAGATGGGTTCTTTCTTCTCAGGGTAACTCATGTTGATCCATGCTGAGCGACGATACAGTCCCCCGTTACACCCGATACGCCATTCAGGTACCGTCTCTTTCACCAGCTCCCTCGCAGCATAAACCTTTTCTGTGTCAAATCCCTCGACGGGCAGCGTCTGCGTGGTCTTTCCTGAGTCCAGATCCACAAAGAGCATCCTTGGGTAAACAATGTCGGCATCCGTCTGCTGTTGACGTTCCACCATCAGTTCCAGGTAGTCGTCACTGAGTTGGTCGTCAATATCGAGCGGCAGAACGAATCCATTTTTCGATTCGTACACGGCATGATCCCTGGGTTGCTTGGCCGACCCGCTGTTTTTCTGCTGAAAAAATCGGATGCGCTGGTCTTCTGAGGCAAGTATCTCCATGCGTTCGGCTGTGCTGTCCGTAGAGCCGTCGTCTACCACGACCCATTCCCAGTTCGTGTAGGTCTGCCGGCACAGACAATTGTAGGCGCTCTGCACAAAGTTTTCACCATTGTACACAGGCGTCACAACCGAAATCATCATCTTTTCCTCAGGAGAATTTTTCATACTAAAAATATAACGTGGAAAAGTGGCTTTTATTTTATAAATAATGATTAACTTTGCAGACGAATTTTAACGATATGGACATCATACTTTCACAACTCAATGATAGTCAGCGCGAAGCAGTGGAATACTGCGATGGCGCCTCACTTGTAATTGCTGGTGCGGGCTCTGGAAAAACGCGTGTGCTGACCTATAAAATAGCCTATCTGATGGAGACGATAGGACTGAAACCCTGGAATATCCTCGCCCTGACGTTTACCAATAAGGCGGCTCGCGAGATGAAGGAGCGCATAGCCCGACTGGTAGGTCAGCATCAGGCTCTCTATCTGCAGATGGGTACCTTCCATTCCGTCTTCTCGCGTATCCTCAGGGCCGAGGCTGAGAAGATAGGCTATAACTCCAACTTCACGATCTACGACCAGAGCGACGCCCGTTCGCTGGTGAAGAGTATCATCAAGGAGATGGGACTCGATGATAAGGTGTATAAACCCTCCAGCGTGAGCGACCAGATATCCATGGCCAAGAACCATCTCATCCTGCCTCATGCCTTCGTGAAGTGCTCGCTTTACGACCCCAAAAAGCCGAAGGTGGCTGAGGTTTACGTGCACTATGCCGAGCGCTGCCGACAGGCTAACGCGATGGACTTTGATGATCTCCTGGTGCAGACCTATCTGCTCTTCGAGAACCATGAGGATGTGCGCCGCAAATACGTGGAGCGCTTCCAGTATGTGCTGGTCGATGAGTACCAGGATACCAACTTCGCCCAACAGAAAATTGTGCTCCAGTTGACGCGTGAACGACAGCGTGTCTGCGTCGTTGGAGATGATGCTCAAAGTATCTATAGTTTCCGTGGAGCCAATATTGATAACATATTGTGTTTCAGGGAATCATACGATAATGCAAAACTCTTTAAATTGGAGCAGAACTATCGTTCTACGCAGCTCATTGTACGCGCTGCCAACAGTCTGATTCGTAAGAACGAACGACAGATTCCAAAGGATGTTTTCAGTCGGAATGATGAGGGCGAGAAGCTCCAGTTGAAACCAGCTTATAGCGACAAGGAAGAAGCTATCATCGTGTGCAAGGATATCCGTCGTATCCGTCGTGAGGAAGGATGCGAATACAGCGATTTTGCTATCCTCTATCGCACCAATGCCCAGAGCCGTTCTTTCGAGGAACAGATGCGCAAGGACGGTATTCCCTATCGCATCTATGGCGGTCTCAGCTTCTATCAGCGCAAGGAGATCAAGGATGTGATAGCCTATTTCCGTGTGGTGGTGAACCCCAATGACGAGGAGGCTTTAAAGCGTATCATCAACTATCCCACACGAGGTATCGGTGATACCACTCTTTCCAAGATTGTAGAAACTGCTTCGCACGACGGTATGTCTCTCTGGGATGTGATGACCAAACCAGCGCATCTCAATGTCAGCAAGGCTACACTCACCAAGATTAGCAATTTCTGTCAGCTGATAGACGGTTGGCGCATGCGTCTGGATGGTGAGGATGCCTATCAGTTGGGCCACGCTATCATTCAGGAGAGCGGCATTTCCAAGGAGATCTATTCCAGTCGCAACCCCGAGGATCTCTCGCGTCAGGAAAACCTTGAGGAGTTCCTTGCCGCCATGCAGGACTTCGTAGAGAGTCGTCGTGAGGAGGATCAGGGCGACCAGATTGCCTTGAGTGATTTCCTGCAGGAGGTGGCACTGCTCACCGACCTCGACAGCGAGGGTGATGCCGACCAGCCCAAGGTATCCCTGATGACCATCCATGCCGCCAAGGGACTGGAGTTCCCCACCGTCTTTGTAGTGGGTTTGGAGGAAAACATCTTCCCGTCGCCCATGTGCACCAACAGTATGCGAGAACTTGAGGAGGAGCGTCGCCTGCTCTATGTGGCTATCACCCGTGCCGAGCGTCATTGTATCCTCACCTGTGCGCAGAATCGTTTTCGCTATGGACGTATGGAGTACGACACCCCCTCGCGCTTCATCCGTGATATCGACCCCTCGTTGCTGCATGTCGAGGGTACTATGGGCAGTTTTGATCAGTCTGCTCAGCGCCTGCCTTGGCAGCGTGCCTCCGAAGGTCCTGAGTGGATGCAGAATCCGCGTCCTGTGGCCACCCAGTTCCGTGCCGACCCCAAGCCCCGTCAGGTGGCCCCTCGTCGTCCGGAACCCAAGGTAGATCCCTTCAGCGAGGGCTTTAAGCGCCAGTTGAATATTGCCAGCGGTGGACGCTTCAAACCTGTGGCAAGTGCTCCCAGTGCGCCTTCTTCGCCCTCAAATTCTGGGCTCCGCGAAGGTGCCGTTATTGAGCACCAGCGCTTTGGCGTTGGTACGGTGGTGAAGCTCGAAGGTACTGGTGATAATGAAAAAGCCACTGTTGAGTTCCGTAATGTAGGCATCAAACAGTTGCTCTTGAAATTTGCGAAGTTCACTATCGTCAAATAGGTATCTAATCTTTCTGTTGGAATTTTCTCCTTTCCTTTATTTATCTTAAAGATATTCGTTATCTTTGCAGTCGTTAAATGAATTTAGTATAATGCGCATAAAAGATTATGGCAAAAGTAAAGATTCAAACTATGTTGGGCGATATAGTAGTTCGCCTATACGACGAGACGCCTATCCATCGTGACAACTTCGTGAAGTTGGCCAAGGAGGGCTATTATGATGGTACACTGTTCCATCGTGTTATCAAGAACTTCATGATTCAGGGAGGTGACCCTGATTCGAAGGGAGCACCTGCTGGCAAGATGCTGGGCGTGGGTGGACCTGACTACACGCTTGAGGCAGAGATTAAGGACGGTTTGTTCCATAAGCGTGGCGTTTTGGCTGCTGCACGTCAGGGTGACGAGGTGAATCCAGAGCGCCGTAGCAGTGGTTCGCAGTTCTATATCGTCTGGGGAGATGTGTACAACGAAGGACAGCTTCGCCAGTTCTCCAAGCAACTGAGGATGCAGAAGGTGCAGGATGCCTTTAATAAACTTGCCGCCGAACATCGTGCTGAGATTATGCAGATGCGCCGTGACAGTAATCGCGAGGGGCTTCAGGAACTGCAAGACAAACTGGTGGCAGAAGCAGAGGGTAAGGTTGGCAAGGCCGGACTGACTGATGAACAGCTGAAGATATACTCAACAATTGGTGGTACGCCCCATCTCGACGGGCGATATACAGTGTTTGGCGAGGTAGAGGAAGGTCTTGATATCGTTGAGATGATTCAAGGCACAGCAACGGGACGCGCCGACAGACCCGTAGATGATATAGAAATGCGAATGGTAGTCTTAGATGCTTAATGTGGCAAAGTGGCATTGTGGCAAAGTGGCGATTAAGCGAGAACAGAGCTAAGCTCGCTTGTGCTCTGCCGAGCGTGTGCCACTTCGACGTGTCAGAGTGGCGGATTTGAAGGGAAGAGAAATCCGCAACCTCTTGTCCCCCTATATTCATTCGGTAGTTAACTTATGGAAGACTGAAAAAAATAGCAGCAAATATTTGGATTATATGGCGAAAAGTTGTAAATTTGCACTCAAAAAG
>Ga0247608_10007170_pt1 | contig 11516 bp, 16 predicted proteins | sample 176DNAGHGlowgp2_FD_193490 | JGI IMG/M metagenome (GOLD analysis project Ga0247608, IMG submission 193490) | Sheep rumen microbial communities from Palmerston North, Manawatu-Wanganui, New Zealand - 1766 DNA GHGlow gp2 | ecosystem: Host-associated > Mammals > Digestive system > Stomach > Rumen ... | reverse complement strand
CATAAAATCATCAAATATACTATCTAAATAATACTTTCTCATTGGTAACATATTATCCCTCCTCTTTGTTACAATTTAGTTATACTACTATTATTAGCACTTGTCAAGCGAAAGTGCTAATTTTATAAATATTTTTTTAAATTTTCCACTACATCCTGTTGAAAGCCTAAAAACTCTTTAGCAAATTTTAATTCTTCTTTTCCTGCTTCATTTTCATAAGCATTAACTTTCTTTTCCATATCAATAGAACCCATACTAACACCTTTAATAAGCATATCAGCTATGCTAGAATCACTATTATCTTTCTTTACTTCCATTTTAATACCCATTCTAGCTCCTGCTTTTGCCATCATACCATCATATTTTAAATCACAGTCATTACTTTCTAGATAGTTTTTAGCCTCTTCTAAATATCTTTCATATCCTTTTAGAATATCTTCTACTGTAGTTTTAATTTTGTTGTCTTTTTCTTTTAGATCTTCTAATAACTTAGTTAAACTATAAACAGACATATCACAATCTTTTAAAATATGTTTATACAACTCAAAATTTTCATTCATATAAATCTCCTTTCTCTTATATTTAGGGAGATTTATATTTTTTTAAACAAAAAAAGCATATTTCTATGCTTTCTTAGGTATAATTACTTCTTTACCACCCATATATGGTTGTAGAGCTTTAGGTATCTTTACAGATCCATCAGCCTGTAAGTTATTTTCAAGGAATGCTATTAACATTCTTGGTGGAGCTATAACAGTATTATTTAAAGTATGAACTAATTCTTTATCTCCATTTTCTTTACGATAACGAATAGCTAAGCGTCTAGCTTGTGCATCTGTTAAGTTAGAGCATGAACATACTTCAAAGTATGCTTTTTGTCTTGGACTCCAAGCTTCAATATCACATGATCTATATTTTAAATCAGCTAAGTCTCCACTACAACATACTAGTTTTCTAACTGGAATATCTAGTGTTCTAAATAACTCTACTGAATAATTCCACATCTTATCATACCAAGCTTCAGAGTCTTCTGGTTTACATAATACTACCATTTCTTGTTTTTCAAATTGATGGATACGATATACTCCTCTTTCTTCTATACCATGAGCTCCAACTTCTTTTCTAAAGCATGGAGAGTATGAAGTCATAGTTATAGGTAATTCTTTTTCATCTAATATTTGATCTTTAAATTTAGCTATCATTGAATGTTCAGAAGTACCTATTAAATATAAATCTTCTCCTTCAATCTTATACATCATATTTTCTTTTTCAGCAAAACTCATAACACCATCTACTGCACTACCATGAATCATATATGGTGGAATACAGTATGTAAATCCTTTATCAATCATAAAGTCTCTAGCATAAGCAAGCACTGCACTATGAAGTCTAGCTATATCACCCATTAAATAATAGAAACCATTACCAGATACTCTTCCTGATGCATCTTTATCTAGTCCATTAAATGAAGCCATAATATCAGCATGATATGGTATTTCATAATCAGGAACTATTGGATCACCAAATGTTTTTTCTTCTACATTAAATGTATCATCCTTACCTATTGGTACATCATCTGCTATTATATTAGGAATAACCATCATCTTAGATTTTAATTCTTTTCCTAATTCTTCTTCATCTTTTTCTAAAGTTACTAATCTATCATTAATTTCTTTAACTCTTTCTTTAGCTTTTTCTGCTTCATCTTTCTTTCCTTCACGCATTAAATTACCAATATTTTGAGATGCAGTATTCTTTTCATTACGTAAAGTGTCTCCTTCTAGTTTTAAGCTTCTTACTTTTTCATCTAATTCTATTACTTCATCTACTAATGGTAATTTTTCATCTTGGAATTTCTTTTTAATATTTTCTTTTACTAATTCCTTATTTTCTCTAACAAATTTAATATCTAACATATTATCTCTCCTTTATCTCTTCAAAACGATATTCTTGGTTTACATCAGGATATTTATTCTTATCTACTTTTGAATTAAACATATCATAAGGTCTTATCCATACTTCCTTAGTATCAATGTTTTCATATACTACTAATCTAGAATTATCTGGATTCTTTTCATCATAGTTTTCCGAGTCATAACCTATATTTATAACTTTATAAATATGACCCTTAAAATGTTTATAAGTCTTGCCTATTTCTATTTCTCTCATATTTCCTCCTAGAAACAAAAAAAGGATGGTATAAGGAGTCATATAGACGGTACCATCCTTTTATTAACTTAATTACTGATAACGGTTTTACCCGGGCTTGATTAGAGCCACTAAGAAAGTAGATTAAATAGTTATTATTATTATCTTTCACCAAACGATAACTCTCTTTAAATAAATCACTATTATTGGTTTTCTTTTTCGCTTTGATACATATATTATATATCAGTTTTATTTATTAATCAATCTCTTTTAGTTATATTAAATCCTAAATAATAATTCTTATAATTATTTGGATCTACTAGTAAATCAATTTTTTTATAATCTTTTAATTCTTCAGTAGTATTTTCTCCTTTAAATACTTTACCATTCATTGTTACCTTTGGGTAAGTTACTTTCTTACCATTTACTGATGCATTAGTCTTTACAATACTAAATGATAATCCTTTATGTAAAGTACCATTTTTAGATAAATACATATATCTCCTATTTCGTATAATATTCTTTACCACAAATACTGTTCCAGTTACAAATAGTATTAATGGAATAATTAAAATAAACTTAAACATAGTAACAAGAGACTTGTCAAATTGTGTAACACATGATGATGGTTTTAAAGAATTATAGTATACTTTGTTTTTACTATGGTTTACATTACTTGAATTATTTGTCGAATGACATGTATAGTTTACACCATCTACATTATACTCATAAATTGGTTTACATGTTTGATTACCATCATTACTTATACTACAATTATCTACGATATGAAAAGCTCTAGTTTCTTTATCCATATTTTTCATTTTACTATCAGTACTATATGAAAAGAATCCAAAAACACATATAAATATTAAAGATATACTTATAAATATTAATCCCATTATACAAGTAGTAGTAAATTGTTTATATTCTATATTATACATATCATCACCTACTATTAGTATAGCATATATAATAAAAGAAACCAATTATTGGTTTCTATTACTATTTATTATCTGGTATATATACTATAGTCTTTTGTTTTCCTTTTAGGTGATTTAAATTTACTGCATTCATATCTTCTATATCACGAACTGGATATATAGTTATAAAATCTGTTGTTCCATGGAATGATACTGCTTTGAAATAATTACTTTTATAACCATCTACTATTCCACAATTATCATATCTATAATAATTAATATCTTCTATATATCCTAAAAATAATCTATTTTTATAATTTGGATATGTTCTTAATAATCTATATACTTTTTCAAATGGAAAATCTTTATTAAATCTATTATCACATTTGTCTTTTAAATCCATATCACTATCATCTAAATGTTCTCTCATTTTCCAAAAGAATAAATTCTCATCGTAGTTAATTAATTGATCAATAGCATATGTATCTTTTTCAACAATAGTCTTATAAACTTTATATCCTAATTGTTTCTTACACTCTAAGAAAGGCATTGAAAGATGTTTATCATTTTCTTTAATAAAGTCTTGATTTTCTTTTATAAGATTATAACACTCTCTATATCTTTCTTCATACATTAGTAGCTTTACTTTTGCAGATAGTATGCTCATTTCAAGAATTTTTCTCTTTTTAGGATCCCCAAATCTACCATCACAAAAATACATATATTCTACTAAATCTAGCATTTCTTCAGCTTTCTTTAAATCACGAACTGTTATCAATTCATAAATATAATGTATGTAAGCATTATAATCTAGTGGATATTTAGAAAGATATGTTTCAAATGCTTGAACGCATTTATGTATATTTGTATTCTGATAACTTAATGCTTTTCTAAATTCATTTTGATCAAAATATTTTCTCATAGTATCCCCTCTAATTGCATCATATTATATCATGATTCTTATGTTTTTTCAAGAAAAAAAGAAGCTACATAGCTTCTACTATTAGTTTAATAGCTGTTCTTTCTTCACCATCTATACTTATATCAGTGAATGCTGGAATACAGACAAGGTTTTTACCACTAGGTGCTACAAATCCTCTAGCTATGGCAATAGCCTTTATAGCTTGGTTAAGTGCTCCTGCCCCTACAGCTTGGATTTCTACTGTTTTCTTTTCTCTAAAAACATTAGCAAGTGCTCCTGCTACACTATTAGGATTAGATTTTGATGAAACTTTAAGTGTTTCCATATTTATTTTCACATTCCTTTCTATAATTAAATATATGAATGTAAAATAAAAAAAGAACTATTTCTAGTTCTTACATATTTGTATTATCTGTAGTTACTGTTGGTTCTGGTATTTCGATAGTTGGCGCAGCTGGAATTTCTACTGTTGGTTCAACTGGAGTTTCTTCAACAACTGGTTCAGGAATAATTGGTTCAGGTTGAACTTCTGGTATTTCTACTGCTGGTTCAACTACCGGTTCTTCAACAGTTGGAGTTTCAACAACATTAATTTCAGGTGTTCCACCATATGGTACATGCTCTTCTACAACATTTACAGATTGTGTATTTTCAAGCGGATCATTTCCTCCATAAATTGTTACTGCTGGTTCTTCTACTACTGGGGCAGCCTCTTCAACAGCTGGTGCAACTTCTTCTGCTGGTTCTTCACTAATACTAAAATCAAAAGTACTTGTACCTTCATCAACAGTAGGTTTTTCTACTACTGGAGTAGCTTCTTCAACAGCTGGTGTAAAATCTATAACTGCTGGTTCTACAGGTGTTTCTGTAGTTTCAGCAATAGGTTCTTCAATTGGTGCTTCTACTGTTACATCTTCTACTACAGGTGCAGCTTCTTCTACAACTGGTTCAGTAACTGTATTGATTGTTTCATTAGATACAGCTTCTTGAACTGTAGCATCGTTTGTAACTTCTATAGCTTTAGCAGCTTTTCCTTTCTTATTTCCGATTATAAATAAAATGATTGCTAAAATTAGTAATACAACACCACATAATATTAATAATCCAGGTATTGTCGTAATCCAATCTAACATATTTTCATCCTCCCTTATTTTATTCTATTATAATAATAACAAAAAAAAACAATAAATGCAATTATTTTTAGAAAAATAACTGCCAGATATCGTTTCTGTTTGGTTTTCTTTCAAATTTTAATAATTCTTTAGTAGTTGGATGGTAGAAAGATAATTGATAACTACATAAACATATCTGTTTATTATCCTGTTTTCCATATCTTTGATCACCAATAAGTGGATAACCACGAGATGAAAATTGTACTCTAATTTGATGATGTCTACCTGTTATTAAATGAATTCTAACTAGAGACATATTATCTTTTTCTTTTAATACTTCATACTCTAAAATAGATTCTTTTCCATTATCACTAACTATTGTATTGCCATTTTCTAATTTTTCTAATTTATCAGTAAATGTGCCTTTTTTTTCAGGTAAAATTCCTGAAACAACAGCTAAATAATGTTTTTCTAATTCATTTTTTCTTATCTGATTAGATAATCTTGATGCTGCTTTACTACTTCTTGCATAAACCATTATTCCTTCTACTGGTCTATCCAATCTATGAACTAAGCCTATGTAAACATTACCGGGTTTATTATATTTTTCTTTTACATATTCTTTTATAACTGTCAACAAGTCTTTATCGCCTGTAGCATCACCTTGACTTAAAATATTAGCAGGTTTATAAACAACTATAATATGATTATCTTCATATAATACTTCTAAATCTTCTTTATTCATAAAACTCTACTCTTCCTGTCATACCACATGGTAGAACTAAATCATTTTCTGTTATAGGTAAGCCTATTTCTTCTATTTCTACTTTTGCTTTATGTTTAGAAGTTATTCTAAGTTTAACTAAGTTATTAATAACTTCTTTACTTAATCCACCAGTATATGAATTAATTATAAATAGTAGTGGTTTATCACTTAGAAGTTCACTACATAATTTAATTAAGTTATCTAAGTCTTTTTCTATATCCCAAACTTCTCCATTTGCACCTCTTCCATAACTAGGAGGATCCATTATAATAACATCATATTTATGTTCACGTCTTATTTCTCTTTCAACAAACTTAACTACATCATCTACCAGATATCTAATAGGTTTATCTTCAAGTCCACTTGCCTTGGCATTTTCTTTAGCCCAATCAACCATACCACGAGAAGAATCAACATGTACAACACTAGCACCTGCGGAAAGTGCAGCAATAGAAGCTCCTCCTGTATATGCAAACAAGTTCAAAACACTTATTGGACGATTACTTTCTTTTATTTTATCTACTAGATAAGTCCAATTGACCGCCTGTTCTGGAAATACCCCGGTGTGTTTAAAGCCCATTTGCTTGATGTTAAATGTTAAATCATAATAATTAATAGTCCATGTAGCTGGAGTATCTTTAAGATTTTCCCAATGACCTCCACCTTGATTACTACGATGATATACTGCATTTATCATACCTTTATATTTCTTTAATAAATCACCATTATCCCAAATGATCTGTGGATCTGGTCTAAGTAAATAAATGTCTTTCCATCTTTCAAGTTTCATACCACGAGATGAATCAATTATTTCATAATCTTTAAAATCTTCTACTTTCCACATAATATCACCTCTTGCTGCCTATATTCTATCATAATTATTATCTATTTTCAATTTTATTTATATCATCAACATATTTATAATCAAGATTATTACTACTAGATATAGCTTTTTGTTTAGTTGCGTTTTCATAAGACTTTTTAGCGTCGTTTGCGACACTTCCTCCACGTTTAGATACTTTTATATTTTCTTTTAGACCTATTGGTTTTTCATTCTTAGCAATATCACGTGTAGTAATTTCTCCTAGATTAGTTAATGCAAGTTCAATATCAGTCATATTATCCCTTAAATTTTCTTTTCTAATGTTTTTATATGCTTTATATTCACTTGCTGTCATTCCCGACCATTCCTTATATATAGCGTTTGTTAATATTCCATATTCAACTTCACTATTAATACCATTTTCCTTCCATACATGTGTTAACTTTTTACGATCAATAATAGTTTTAATTCTTGCTTCTATCCATTCTAATGTATAACCCTTTTTCAAATAAAAATCTATCATCTGATCAATACCTTTAGATGGATCAAACACTTCATCTACCTTTTCTTTTCCTAGTTTAGCTAACCATAGTTTAAATGGTTCTGCTTTAGGGCTAGGTACTGACTCAATAAGTCTAAATATTCCTTCCATATCAAGTGTGTCAGTTAAGTAATTTTTTCCATCTTTCTTGGACTTCATTTTCAGTTGCACGATTTTTTCGTGCAACTCACTACCTTCACTTATTAATCTCCTTTTTAAATCACTCCAATAGTTTCTTGGAATTGGTGCATTAGTTAAAGCACCAACCACATCAACTACACTAAAATAATACTCCTCTTTATCCTTATCCCATATACTTCTTATTTCTTTTCCTTCGAAAAGATTTGAAATTGTTTCTAATTTATTTTTCATTTTAAACCCTCCTTGATCTCATCATAGCATAGGAGGTATGTCGAAATTTGTCGAATAATGTAGATAAAGATAAAAAAAAGACCTTTAAGGTCTAATTTCAAGTGGTGCCTGAAGTCGGACTTGAACCGACACGGTATTGCTACCATTGGATTTTGAGTCCAACGCGTCTACCAATTTCACCATTCAGGCATCGAATAAATTATAGCATAAACACAAATAAAAAGTAAATGATTTTACTCATTTACTTCTTCTATTTCTTCATTATTTTCTTCCTTATATCTAGATTGATATAAATCAGTTTCAGTATCTTCTTCATCTTGTTTAAACTCTTCTATACTTGGTAATTCTTCGATTGTTGATAGACCAAAGTAGTCTAAGAATTCAGATGTAGTTCCATAAAGAATAGGTCTTCCTATTCCTTCGCTTCTTCCTACTTCTTTTAATAATCCTTTAGCAAGTAATTTTCTCATCATTTGTCCACTATCAACGCCACGTATTTCATTAACATCAAGTCTAGTTATAGGTTGATTATAAGCTACGATTGCTAGTGTTTCTAAAGCTGCTTGTGATAAAACATTTGAATCTTCATTTTCTATTAATCTTTGATAGTATTCTCTATGTTCTTTTTTAGTAGTAAGTTTAAAAGTATTACCTAAAAAACTAATTCTAATTCCACTATCATCTTTTTCATATTTTTCTTTTAACTGTCCTAATAATTCTTTGGCTTCTTCATTAGATATTTCTAATATATCCATCATTTGATTTATAGTAAGACCATCATCACCTACTACAAATAATAATCCTTCTAATATCGCTACCTTGTTCATTATCGCACCTCGCATATTATATTATCAAAATTATTTTCTTGATATATAATTAATTCTTGTTTTCTTGCCATTTCAAGTACTGCTAAGAAAGTAACTACTATATATTCTTTTGTAACTGTATCAAATAGTTCAAAGAAATCTACTTTCTTTTTCTTCTTTAATATATTTCTAATTTCTGTTCTTCTTTCAGTAACAGAAATTTCTTTTTTAGTAACAGTAGTAGCAAGTGGTTTTTCTTTTTCTTTTCTTTGTAAGAACTTTTCAAAAGCTTTCATAAGATCGTCCAGTGATAGATCAGTATTTACTATAGTGCCTTCTGGAGCATATTCTTTTAAACTCTCAGGAGTCTTAGTATATATCTCATGTCTTGCTTCTTCTAGTTCTTTAAAACTATTAGTCATATCTTTATACTTTTGGTATTCTATTAATTTTTGGATTAATTTTTCTCTTGGATCTATTTCTTCTTCGTCATCTTCTTCTAAAGTAGTTCTAGGAAGTAATAATTTAGATTTCATTTCCATTAATTCTGATGCCATTACTAAGTATTCACTAGCTATATTTAAATTAAGTTTTTCCATACTTTTAATATAGTTTAAATACTGTTCTGTTATTTCTTCTATTTTTATGTCCCAAATATCTACTTTTGATTCTTTAATTAAATGAAGTAATAAATCAAGTGGTCCTTCAAAAGCATCTATTCTAACTTCATATTCCATGCTATCACCATACTATCTGTATTCATTATATCATAAAACTCCTTTATTTTAAAAGGTTTTTCTGTTATAATTTAGTTGGTGATAGTATGAAAACTTTCGTAAAAAGAGATGAAGAATTTATCTGTATAAATTGTGGAAAAGAAGTTTCAAAATTAAACTATACTGCAAGAGATCATTGTCCATACTGTTTATACTCTATTCACGTTGATATTAATCCTGGTGATAGAGCTAATGACTGTAAGGGTAAATTAAAACCAATAGGTATAGAAAAGTTTAAAGATTCTTATAAAATTATATATAGATGTGAAAAGTGTGGTCAAACACATAAGAATGTTATGGCAAATGACGATGATATGGATTTAATTATTAATTTATCAAATGAAACTCCCAATTATTAGGAGTTTTAATTTTGTGGTTTAAATATTAATGTTAAGACAAATGTAAATACTATGGCTGCAGTTATTCCTGTTGCTGTTAGATCAAACATACCTGTAAGTATTCCAATTAGTCCTGTTTTTTCTGCTTCTGCTAAAGCTCCATGAATTAAAGAGTGGCCAAATGAAGTTATTGGTATCATAGCACCAGCACCTACATAAGTAATTATATTATCGTATATATTAAAGGTGTCAAGTGCTGCTCCAATTACTACAAACATACTAGTAATATGTCCTGTTGATAATTTAGTATTATCAAGTATGATTTGTCCCAAAAGGCATACAAATCCACAGAATAAAAATGAATATATATAAGTCATTATTCTACCTCCAAGCTTACTGCATTTGCGATACTTAAAATATGATTATGTTGAAAGATCATAGTTGGTGAAAATAAGGCACCAGTAGCTACTAATAGAACTTTTTTAAGTTCTTTTTTCTTTAATTTCTCCATAACATATCCATAATTAACTAAAGCACTACATACTGGTCCACTACCTCCTGCCATAACTTCCGTTTGACTATTTAAATCATAAAGTAATGTACCACAATCATTATAATTTTTAGATATATCTATCTTATAATCTAATTTCATCATTTCTTTTAATATTTCTTTACCATATTTTCCTAAATCACCTGTTAGTATTAAATCATAATATGAAGGATCTCTTTTAGTATCTTTTAAATGACGATAAATAGTATCAGCAGCAGCACCTGCCATAACTGCTCCCATATTTAATGGGTCAGTTTGATGATAGTCTATTATTCTTCCAATAGTTCCTCTAGTTACTTTGATTGGTGTTTTTTTAGAGGTTAATAAAATACTTGCTCCTCCAGTTGCGGTAAAGGTAGCAGTAGATGGTTTAGGGGCACCATATTCTGTTGGATTTCTAAACTGCTTTTCTGATGTCATATTATGAGATGAAGTCGCTGCTATTATATTGTTTGCTTTCTTAGAATCAATAATACTACTTCCAATAATTATACCTTCTATACTTGTAGCACAGGCTGTATATATTCCTAAGAATGGTTTATTAAAAGATTTAGCTGCATAACATGATGCAGTTATCTGATTTAATAAATCACCAGATATAATTAAATCTAGCTTTTCTTGTTTTAAATCAGCCTTTTCTAACACTATTTTTATACTATCTTCTAAGGCCTTTATTTCCGCTTTTTCCCACGTTTTCTCACCATAGTATAAATTATCAAAAACCTTATCAAACGTGCTACTTAGGGGCCCTTTTGCTTCGTAGGGGCCTGCTACTGTAGATGAAGATAAAACATACACGTTTTTATATTCAAATGTCATATTAACCTCCCATAATTACATATCTAATAGTTCCGAAAAACCATGCTGATACAACACCATAAAGTATGACACTTCCAGCTAATTTAAACACATTACTACCAATACCAAACACTGGTCCTTCTTTTCTATATTCCATACCTGCACTCATCATAGAATGAGCAAAACCAGTAATAGGAATAATAAGCCCGCATCTACAAATACTAACCAATTTATCAAAAAATCCCAAAGCAGTAAATAAACAAGCAATAAATATTAATGTTACTAACATAAATGATGCAGCATCTTTACTAGAAATATTTAAATAATAACTATAACATTCAGTAAGTATTTCTCCTAAAGCACCAATTATACCTCCGGTAACAAAAGCTATTAATCCATTTAAAAATCGATGTTCTTTAGGTTTATATTTAAGAACTAGTTCTTTATATTTCTTTATTTCCATATGATCACCTATTTATATGATTAACTGCTTTAAAAAAAATATACATAAAAAAAAGACCAATAGGTCTTTAAGGCATAAAAAAAATCTTGGCAACTTTCTATTTTCGCGAAAACTATCGTCGACGTAGTAGAGCTTAACTTCTGTGTTCGGGATGGGAACAGGTGTATCCTCTACGCTATAA
>Ga0247608_10007168_pt1 | contig 11519 bp, 7 predicted proteins | sample 176DNAGHGlowgp2_FD_193490 | JGI IMG/M metagenome (GOLD analysis project Ga0247608, IMG submission 193490) | Sheep rumen microbial communities from Palmerston North, Manawatu-Wanganui, New Zealand - 1766 DNA GHGlow gp2 | ecosystem: Host-associated > Mammals > Digestive system > Stomach > Rumen ... | reverse complement strand
AATAAACCTAAATATGCATTAGCATAAGCATTATTTGCTTGAACATCTCTATTAGCATTTTCGTTAGCTACTTGTGTAATACGTTCTGCATTTGCTTGACGAATAGCCTCTCTTTGTCTTTCTGCATTAGCAAAAACTTGAGATCTCATATCATAAGCATCCATTTCAGCACGACCAAGTCTATTTAATGCAGCAGCACCGCTAAGACTGTTTCTTCTAATTGCAGTTTCTCTACGCTGAAGACTTCTGTCTATAAGTGCTAATTCTGGTGCAGTGTTTACATAAGGTGCTCTAACAGCTGCCATAGCGTGTGCCCCTCTAAAATCTCTTCTTCTTAGAGAATTCATATCAACAGTTCTTAGATTACCATAAGCATCTGCTAATATACGTCCTGCTTCATCATAACCTCTAGCTAAATTTCTAGCAGCAATTGTATTTCCTATAGTTCCAATACCTGCAGCTAATAAATTTCCAGCAGCACTAATACCTGCACCAATGAAATTTCCTTGAGCCGTTGTAAGACCTTTTGTTCTAGTACTTGTAGAATTAGAAGAATTAGTAGGATTAAGAGAAAATATTTCAGTATTTAATGTTGGTCTAGTAATTGTTGGTGTACTAGTTGCATTAAGCGATGTAGGAGTTGTATAATTATAAATCTCTGGATTTGTCCAATCAAATGGTTCTGTAACATTAGGATAATTATAAAGAGTATAATCACCTTTTGTACTCAACCAATCTAAAGAACCATAAGGTGGTCTTCCGAAATTAAAACCATAAGCAGCTTTACGTCTACCACCACATCTTAATTTTCTACTACCAGCAACAACACCAGTTGCAACAGGTGCAAGATAATCAAGACTCAAATCAGGAGTTATAACAATATTAGTATTACCGCCAATATATCTCTTCCTTCTTAAAGGGGAGGTAGTTCTCTTTGTACCATCATCATTAATTCCGTAAACTTCTTTTATTTGTTCTTGAATAGCGAAAGCATCAAGAGGATCTTGTCCAGCTAAAACAGCTTGTGCAGGATTATATCCTTTAATAGAATGTTTACTAATAAATTTAGCATCAGTAGGAGTAACAAGCATCAATTCTCCTTGATTAGAATTTTGATTACCTTCACCTTCTATTGTTTGGGTTCCATTAAATTTAATACCAACACCTGTTTTGTTTTTACCACTTTGTGTTTTGTGATAATGTTCATGATCATTACCCACTATTTCATATAATTCATAACCTTCAGGTGTAACACCGAGTGGAATTACACCACCGCCATCAGTAACTTCAAAAGGAAGATTATCATACATCCCCTGTAGAAGAGAAGTAGCATTTGTTTTTGCATTTCTTAATCTTTTTCTCATACTACCACCATTTTTAACTTGAATCTTTGTGGCTTCTAATCTTTCTGTTTCATTTTGTTGTCCTGCAAGAAGTTGAAGATTCATTTGAATTTCTTTTTGTAAATCACGATTACGTTCATTTTGCGTTCTAGTAAAATTAATCTGCTTTTCTTGATTTTGAATAGAAACTTCATTTTGCTTATCTAAAGCATCTGCTTGTTGTTGAGCTGCTTGTCTAGCAGCTTCTACTTGTCTTTGTGCAGCGGCTTTAGTTGCTGCAGCATTCATGGCAGCACCAGCTATTGTAGCACCAGCTCCAATACCAGCAGCAACAATAGCTTCACCAGCAAAAGCTTTAGGTCTAGAATTTCTAAGTCTGCGTCTATTTAACTTTTTCATAGTCATTAAGATTAAATGTTACATTTTCTAATTTAAAATTACGATTATCAAAAATAAGTCTAAGAACAATATATTTACCATAGATAAGACTATTTTCTTGTGTATATGTTCTTCTTTGTGTAAATTCTCTTAAATCCGTTGTTTGGGAATGTCCTATACCACCTGTTATTTGATTTTTAGCAGCAGTATAATTAAATATATCATTCTTATTTCTTATATTTCTAAAATAATTCAAACTCCATACTCCACAATTATATCTTGGATACATATATGAATTTGGATCAGATAAAGAACTAGCAGAAGCAGAGTCTAAAGCATTTCCGTTAGAATCGACTAAACTTATAAGATCAGTAGAACATTCATCACTATAAACTCTAAGTTTATTACCAGAATATTTTCTATTAAGATCTTCTTCTGCTACAAAATTACTTTCAAAACCATATTGTAATATTTCAGAACAAATCCAATTAATATAATTTAAAGACTTTATTCTTTCATAACTAACATTAGTTATAATATCGACACAAGCTTCTGCAACACCGTAAAGACTTTTATTAGACAAAGCATGTCTTAAATCTTCTACAACAATTGCAGAAGGTGTCCAACAGTTTTGATAAGCTACAAAATATTTGTTGTTATTAACAATAAGTTTATCAATAATATGATATATAGACCAACCAATTTCTTTATCATTACTAACATCCGTATGTATTAAATACGTATGAAGTCTAGTATTAAATCCAAATGAAAAATCAATATCATGAATAGATGTTATAGAATTAAATTTAAAATTAAAACTTAGACAAATATTAGCATCATTTTTTCTAAAATTAATAAAGAATCTATCATTTACTTCATCACCAACAAATTGAATATCATCAGGTTTAAATTCTTTTATTACTTTATCTATAGGATCGCTAATAGGAGCAATTTTTCCTTCACCACCAAAAGCATAAATTTGTTGCACATAATCATCCCAAAACACATAAGAATCAAACATTACTAAAGATTGTTTTTTATGTTTAAGTCCAGCATAACCATGTTGTGCATCAAAAAGTTCTACTATACCGTTGTCAAATACATCTCCTTCTTTAATAGCAATATCTCCTTCAACAGAGGACAAATTATTATTACCACTAAATCTAAATAAAGAATGTTCTGTATGAACATAAATATAGTTAACTAAGTTAAATAAATTTGTAATTATACCTCTATTTACAGGAATATTGTAATAATCTTCTGCTCTGAACTTATAAATATTTCTATAAGTTTCATCTGTATTAGCATCACTAGAACGAATAGTATTATCAAATTTATATTTTTGTTCTTTATCGTAAACAGAAAAATATTTACGAATATAATCATAATACATTGTAGGAAGTGTTAAAATACTACTACAAGTAAGACTGTTTACTGCTTTTACTACTTGTTTTTCAGTAGTATCTTCGTCATTTAAATCAGGAAGATAAGTTCTTATATTTGGTGTAATATCTTCGTTTAATACAACACAATTTAAATTAAAATTAGATGGAATATAAAATCTTTCAGAAGCAGCATTTCCTACAGAACCTTCAATATCATCTAACTCAAGATTGTCATTTCCTATTTTCTTAATATAAAAATCACTTCCACTAATATAATATCTGTCAGCAGGAGTGTGTTGAAGTTTACCAACAACATTGATAAAACCAGGAAGATTTAGTTCATAATTATCGTAACTACCAGCAGTTCTTATAAAAGGAGTTATTTTAGTTAATCTTTTATTTTTATTATTTTCATTATTGTTATCTATAACAATCCAATAATTGTTTTCAAGAAGTTTAGCATATATTACAAAACCTATAATTTTAACTGCAATATCTTTTGTTATAACATCATCTTTTGCAGAACCAGCAGCAATGTCTTTTAGATATTTATCTAATACAATTGCATCACTTAATACATTTACAGAATTACTAACATAATACTGATTTATTCTAGTAGTAATAACATCTAAACTAGAAGATAAAGTGTTATCAACCAATAAAAGACCTAAATAAATAACATTGTTAATAGTTATATCATTTGTAGTGGTAGATTTGCTATATAAAGTAACATTATAACCTTTTAATTCAGTAGCAGGAACAGCATCACCTTCACCTCTATTAGGAATCTCTGAATGTTCGCTTGAAATATTCCAAATACTTTCATATTTTTCAGTTACTTCTACAGCTAAACAACTATAAGATGCAATTTCAACTTTAATTGCTTGTTTTAATAAAGTTTTATCTATTTCGCCATTAGAAAGACAAGAAGCTAGATTAATATTAGCAACAACATTCGATCTATCGTTATCATCTATACCTGCTCTAAGAAATATACTACCTGTAGTCATATTTTTTGGGACAAAAACTGTAGAAGAAATAGACTCATATTGTATATTATCAGGTTCTATGTCATCAGCAGCAGGCCATCTTACTTCTCCACAATTACCAAATTCTGAAATAGGATTGTTGCTACCAGAAGAAAAATATTCTCCATTTGTAGAAATAGGAGTTAAAGAAAAACCATTATTAAAAGGAAGTTTTTTATAAATCTTAATGTTTTTAGAAAGTGGATAAAGCATTGTATCACACTCTAAACAATCAGCATAGATATAATTAGGATCTTTATTAGTATCATACCTTCTTATATTAAACAATCTAGCTACATCATTTTTAATTTTATTGATAGTAATAAAATATCCTACATAACCTGTAGGTATAGAAATGTTTGTAAAACTAGGATAAATAATTTGAAGACTATGTTGCAAATTTGTATAATCATTGTATCGTTTTGTATCAATATAGTAACCATTTGTGTTTACGCCATTTTGTTTGATATAATGAATATAAAATTCATATTCAGTAAAAGGCATTAAAGTTTTATATTCATACTTGTTATTTGCATTATTAAGTTCTATATTTTTTACATCACAATTATAAGTTATAGTTCTTTGTTTACAAATAGCATTAACATATAATGCGTTATTTATTTCACTATTACTTTCAATAGACTGGCAATCTACAGAATAATCTAAAGTAATAAAAACAGCTGTTATATTAGTTACTTCTCTAATTTGATCGTTATCATCAAGTATCACAAATTTACCATTAGACGTACCAGCAGAAACCCTAAGACCTAATATGTTTTGTTTAACATAACTAAATACAAGATTTTTAAGTTGTGAATCTGTATAAGTTTGATTGTATGCAATGGGAACTCCGTGAATTTGTTCGTTATCGTTATCAAAATAAGTACTTCCACCTTTAATTGTCTTAGATCCTCCATTATAATTTATAGAAAGATTTGCAAGAACTAAACTAGGATATCTTTGTCTAACAGCATTTATAAAAGTATTTTTCCATTGTGCTTCTGCACTATGTTGTCCTCTAAGACCATAAGGATATACTTTAAAATCAGGCCAACCATTACCAGGTTGTTGATTAGCATTTATAGAACCTCCTCTCCAATACCATCTATAAGTAAGTTCAGGTATATCATTTCCACCTGCATGATTTTTAGCATCATACCAATGTCTTGTAGTAGATTGACTTCCTAAAAGACCTGCATCTCCAGGATTATCATAAAGAGTACTATCATATTCTACAAATTTAGCATATTGAGAACCATTATCGTAAAAAGATAAACCAAGTTCTAATTTTCTAAGCCAATAAACATCATATTCATAATAATTATGAGTAGCATCAATGTCATTAGAATTTTTCCAATACATTTCAGCTTTAAGAACAAACTTTGTTGTCGTATTGTTATAATAATCTTTATCTACAACATTGTCATTAATAACATTGTCATTTAATATTTCACTAACATTAAACAGTTTGTCAATTGTTATTCCGCCCCATTTATCAAAATAAGTTAAATTGTTATCTGTTTTAGTAAGATTTTTACCTAAAATAGATACATCATCGTCATTAAAAGTAATAGTCTTTCCGTTTAATGCTACTCTAACAGCGTTTGCATATCTTTGAAGTTCTGGATTAAAATCAGTTTCTTCATAGTTTGCAATAAAAAGTTTATTCTTATAATAAGCAAGATTTCTTACATTAAAAAGTTCAAAATTAGTTTTAAGTAATTCATCTACATCTATTTCTTCTATGATGTTTTTATCATAGTCGAAATAAATTTCAGTAACTTTATTTTCATTATCAAAAGGAAAACTTTTCCAACTACGAGCAACTACCGCATCATCGTGTGAAAGAATAAAACCAATTTGAAATTCAGAAAAGTTTTTAGTATAATCTTCTGTAGCATCTACCCCATCAAAAAGATGTTCAACACTAAATTTAAAAGAGCGAGGACAATCTCTATGATGATCTACATATCTTAATGTTCCTTGAACAGTATCAGTAGTAATAGGAAATCCTGCATACAATTCTTCACTACAAGGAAACCATTCTGTATAAAAATCATTTCTAATTTTATATCTTACAAAAAATTGATAAACACCATTAGGTATTGTACATTGATAATAATCTGTAAAATAAAGATTAGTAAATGGAATGTTTGGAGCTTGAGTGTAAGTAGTTTCATCATCAGTCTCACTACACTTAAAAAGATTAATGTGTTTAATAGGAACTCTTACATCACTGTCTGTTTCAAAATATTCACAAATAGTAATAATAATTTCTTTTGTGCTATTAGTTGTTACAACTCCATCGATAAAACCACCTGAATATCTCCAAGCACATTTAACTATTGTAAAAGTTTTAAGTACTTCGTCATATTCAAATATTCTAATTTTATCATTATCGTCTGTAGGATAAGACAATCCAGCTTCAGTAAATTCTTCTTCAGTAGCTTCTTTAAAAAAGTAAACTTTATTGTCCAAACCAACAATTTGTCCAATATATCTAACAGGAGTATAATAAGTTATTGTTTCAGTATGATATTGTCCAGGAGAGGTTTGAGTTGTTGTTTCAACATTAATTTCAACTGGATTTACTACAACATACGTTTCTCCATTGATTTCAACAGTAGTACCAACTGTAGTTAATTTTCCTATACCATAATAATAAGGTGTTATACCATTACCTAACAATGTATCAAAATCGTCATTTCCAGAGTATGCTTGTATATGAATTAAATATATTAAATTACAATTAGGATAATCTCTAGAGACAACAGCAGAACTAGTTACATCAAAAAAACAATCAGGTGATATAAAAGTATCACCTAATGTATAATAACAAGCTTCTGGTATAGATATTCTAGTATCAGTTGGATCATAAACCCAATCATAATACATAACACCATCTACTTCTACATATCCTTCATCAGGTTTTATAGCACAATATTTATTAGCTATATGAATACTTAATTTATACACATCAGTAACTGCTATAATAGGAGGTCTATCTTCTATTGTTATTGTTTCAGTATGATCAATAACAGCAGCAGTTTCAATTTCTTCTAATGAAGTATCTGGACCTATTGTACCATCTTTTAATAGTTTGATATTTTTAGCCATAATCAAACTATTATTTTCCACAAGTTGTGGAGTTTTATTTAAATTAAGTTTTGAAATAATTTTACTCATAATTTAACGTCTTGGATCAAAAGTACTATTAAAAAAGAAATTTCTCCAACCATCAGTATCTTTTGCTAAATCTATTGCAACAGATTTTTCAGCTTTAGACTTTATAGTATTCCATTGCATAAAAGGATTTAATACAGGATTAGGAGAAGTTAAACTATAAACTTGATGTTTACTTCCTCTACTTAAATATTTAAAAAGAATATACCAAGAAAGAGCTTCTAAAAGTAAACCATTATCATAAATATAAGGAACATCACATTCATAATATTCATCGTAATAAGTAGCAGTTTCATAACTTTCTACAGTAATACTATCTGTGTCAAAATTCAATTCGATATTATTACCTGCAATTACAAAATTTCTGGTTTTACCATTAGAAACATTGGCAATATCAAGTGTGTTGATTCCGTTTTTATTGCTACTATTAAAAACAGCAATTTCGGAACCAGATCTTGAAGATCTCGATTCCGAACATCTACAACTTTTAGTAACGTTTAAACCATCTATTTCGCAACCATTACTATCAAATACTTTTATATCACTTGCGTTTAATTCACAAGGAAAAGTAGCAATTCTGTTATTAACTTCTAGAACTTTTTTCTTTCGTTCCATAGGAAGACATTTCATTTGTGAAAGAGCATCAATTACCCAAGCTGCAACACGAGGTATCCAATCACTTTCACTAATATTAAAGTCATTATCAACTTTTCCTATTAGTCTATCTAATGACACTTGCTTTTTGATTTTCATTTCTTATAAATTTATTATAAAGTGTATAATCAGCTTCAAGACACAAATATAATTTAGTTCTTATATCTACATCTATTTGACAAATTTTATTTTTATCTCCATTTGCTTCTTTAAAAAGATCTTCATTTCTCTTACCTCTTATATTAGCACCTCTATAATCAGATGTTTTAAACTTAATACTTTCTCCATCAGGTAACTTGCAGTTCAATAGAGGAATTTCATATATATATTCTATATTTTGATAAACTCTTCCATCTTCTGCTTTATATTCAATACCATTAGCTTTACACCACTCTGCTTCTTCTTTATTATAAAGTTTTTTGCCTTCAGCAAGAAGTTTTGCTTTTCTTTCTTTTGTGGCTTTAAAATCAATGTGAGGTTTTCTTTTAGTTATATGACATCTATTAATACAAATCCAACCTGTCATTCCAGAAAAAACATAACCATAACCATCAAGTATTAGTTTCTTTTGAACTTCAGTATAATACAATTTAAGAAGATTATTATATTCTTTAAGAGTTAGATTAAGAAGTTTATTACAAAACTCAATATTTTTATTAGTATCTACTATATCTTTTTGAGTTTTTGCTAAATTATAAATATCAAAATTTCTACCTATTAATTCATAATTACCATCACGATTAACAAAAATACCTTTTGCTACTCTTAAAAAATCACCATTATTATATTTATTGGTTTTAAATTCCGAATAATTATCTAAATTTATAGGATAATTTTCTTTATTTATAATAAAATCCTTATAAACAGTTTCATGCAAATCTTCTACTTTTTTATTTAGTTCTTCAAGAAGTTTAACTGCATCATCTCTTTTTTGTGTATAAGCATTTTTCATACTTGTATAATACACACGAAAATTTGTAGGAGTTTCTTTTATACCAATCATAGCTTATTAAATTACATCTGTATTCATAGAATGTTCATTAGTTTCTCTAAGATTTTGTAACAAATCTCTATTATATATAATTTCTTTAATTTGACCAATCATATCTTCACTCAAAAGATACTCGTTTTCATCCATCATAACATCCCAACTACTAGCAACACCATTTTTAATATCAATAGGATTAGGATGTTCAAAAGCAGATTCAATTACAATTTTATTAAACTTAACAGATCTGCCATTAGCTGGAAAAACATAAATATAACCATTTATATAGTCATATCTAGGCATACCTAAAAGACCAGGTACTTTGGCACTAAATCTAGCAGTAGTTTCTTTTATAAAAGGAATTTCTCTATTATTCCTAAAACCAGCAGTAGAAACTCTATCAAAAGGAAGATTATTAGTAAGTCTTACAGGACGAGGAACAACTTGTTTTGTTCTTTTTATTCTAATAATCTCAGAAGTATCTACATCTTTAGGCAAATTAATATCTCCATCAAGAACATCAGTAAGAGATACACAAAATCTTTGTGTAAGAATTTTATCTACATAAGAATGATTCTCATAACTTCTACGAATAACTTCGTTACGCGTTTGAAGAATAAGAAGTTTAAGATTTTCTCTTAAACTTTTGTTGTTTGGACGCCCTACACTATGAGCCATTTCACTTACAAGTTGTGCAATAGATGCCATATCTTATAGTTTTTTAATGTAATAATTTATATTATTTATTTTATCTGTAATAGGAATAAAAGCTCCTTTTGCATTTTTAGCTATTTTATTCTTTATAATGTTTTTACTTACATTTATATTTTCTGATAAATCTGGAGCACTATAAAACAATCCTATTTCGTTTTTATTTTCATCATATAAAAGAATATAACTGTTATCTCTTTTACAAGAATTATATCTATGTGTACACCATTGTAAATTATCTACATAATTATTAAATTTGTTATTATCTATATGATCAACATCTGAATAATTATTAGGATTAGGAATAAAATATCTAGCAACAAGTCTGTGTATTGTATAATTCGTTTTAACTCCTTCATTTCTTAAACTTACACAAACATATCCTGAATTTTGTATAAAAGTACTTAATATTTTATCTTTATTGACACTATAAACTCTTCCAAAAGTGCTAATATAATGTTTCTTTGTTTCATCTATAAGTTTCCAGCTTTCTTTAGGATAAGAAAGATGGAAAGGTGTTGTATGTTTTTTAATATTTTTTATATTAAGATTATACATTATATTATTATTATTATTTTAATAAACCTCCCCCGTAGAAGCAAGGTGTGAATATAACTGACTAGCAGTACTATTAATTTTATCATCATCTTCTTTACGGGGAAGGTGTGTTACAACTAAATCAGTGTTACTATTCAATTTATGATATGCAAATATACAATATTTATCTCAACTTATACCACTAAAAGCAACATTTATAAGAAAAAAGTGTAACTATTTAAAAATTAAACAATTAGGTGCTATATATAATACAGTATATATAATTAAATAAGAAATAAAATATAAATAATAATATATACAATATGTAATAAAATATAAATACTAATATAAATATTTATATTTATATTAGTATTTATATTTATAATTACTATTATTTTAATAATAGTAATTATTATTAATATTATTATATCTATATAAATACATCTAATAATTTCATAGCAATATAACCAATAGTATATGCTGGTTCTTCTCCTTCATCTTTAACATTATAGGCATATAGCATAGATTGTTTTATATGTTCAGCTTCATGAACTATTGAATTAATATAATCATCTATTGCTTTGTGTTTATTAAAAAGAACTACACTTGTTTCACAATCTACACTACTGATAGTAACTGCTTTAGCAGTACCTGTACTCATTCTTTTATAAATACTTCTAATTTGTAATGTATTACAACCTATGTTTTTTAAATCTTTATCAATAATACGAAAAAGGTTATAATTTATATTATAATAAACTATAACCTTCCAATAATTATCAATATTTATAATTCGTTTAATCATAGAAATTCATTCCAAGGAATAGCAATACCAAGCCATTTCATATCACTAATCCAACGATTAAAAACAAGACCTTCACAACCATCAGGATCATCAAGTGTTTCTTTTATATACAAAGCCATATGTTGGTTAGTAGGAACACTACCACCAAAGTAATCAGCTTTACACATATTAGCAACATAAGTAATATCTTCAAGTTGAGCATATTTAACTTTTATACTATAAGTTTTTAAGATTTGTTCTATCTCCCCTTTAGAAAGGGGTTTAAGTGAAATCTCATTACCATTACTATCTGTTTTATACATTTGTGATATAGCAAAATCACAACATTTTTTATTAAAATGAGGACCATTATGAGAAAGATAGATATTAAGATCCTCTGGCATTATTTCGTAAGCTGTTAAATTTTCTCTATTATGCATAATATTATAAATTAAGAGGGTAGTAAGGATGTTACTACCCTCAAGTTAAACTTACATACGACCTCTACGATAACGACTTCTACTCATG
>Ga0247608_10007167_pt1 | contig 11519 bp, 7 predicted proteins | sample 176DNAGHGlowgp2_FD_193490 | JGI IMG/M metagenome (GOLD analysis project Ga0247608, IMG submission 193490) | Sheep rumen microbial communities from Palmerston North, Manawatu-Wanganui, New Zealand - 1766 DNA GHGlow gp2 | ecosystem: Host-associated > Mammals > Digestive system > Stomach > Rumen ... | reverse complement strand
GTTTCGCATGTGATGCCGATAAGCGTTATTTTTTACTATGTCATGACGACCACCAAGGTGAACGAGTTCATGGCGGGAATGTCGAAGATGCATATTCCTAACAAAGTGACGATTCCGCTGGCGGTGATGATTCGCTTTTTCCCCACCGTATTTGACGAAGCCCACGATATCGGGAATGCAATGCACATGCGGGGCATACGCCTGTTCAGCCTGCGGACATTGAAGAACCCGCTTACCATTCTGGAATACAGGCTCATTCCGCTGTTGGTGTCGCTTACGAAAATCGGTGACGAACTTTCGGTAGCGGCGACAACGCGGGGACTTTCTCCAGAAACGAGACGCAGTTGCATGGTCAAAATCGGGTTCCACGTTCAAGATGTTGTCGTGTTTGTTTATTGTTTGGCTGTTGTAGCTTTATTCTGTTCTCGGTCAGTCCCTTAATTGTCATTCCCGCGAAGGCGGGAATCTCCCTGCTTGTTAGAAATGACTATTACATTAAAAAACGTTTCCTTCTCCTACACGGAATCTCTTGACAATGCCGTCATCAGAAACTTGAATTTTGAAATCAAGTCTGGCGAATGCGTTGTGCTTGTAGGTGAATCTGGCTGCGGCAAGACGACAATCTCTAAGCTGATCAACGGGCTTATTCCGCTTTATCAATCGGGAACGATGGCGGGCGACGTATTGCTTGGCGACAAGAATACCGCCGAAATGACGCTTGCCGAAATTTCAAGACACGTGGGCTCGGTTTTTCAGAATCCGCGTTCGCAGTTTTTCAACATCGATACCGACAGTGAAATCGCCTTTGGCTGCGAAAACTTGGGAATGGATCCGGAAGAAATCCGGGAACGCGTGAATCGCGTCGTGAAGGAATTCCACATAGAACATTTGGCGGGCCGAAATATCTTCCACCTTTCTGGCGGAGAAAAACAGAAAATCGCCTGCGCTTCGGTCTCTGCGACCGATCCGGAAATTTTCGTTCTTGACGAGCCCTCGGCTAATCTTGACTTGAAAACAGTCGCAGACCTCGCCGAAATTATCAAGTTCTGGAAATCTCGCGGCAAGACCGTCATTATCGTGGAGCACCGCATCCATTACCTGCGTGAAATTGCGGATCGAATCTGCTATGTAAAAGACGGTTGCATTGCACACGAATGGACTCCGGCAGAACTTGAAGCGAAAGGCCCGGAATATGCGGCAAGCCTCGGATTGCGCTGCATGAATTTAATGAAAATAGAAGATGCCCGCCTGCACGGGTATGACAAGAAAGGTGTCATTGCGAGTACGCTCTCCAGCGTCATTGCGAGCCGCGAAGCGGTGAAGCAATCTCCTGCCGAAGCGCTCACCTTCCGCGACCTCCATTTCGCCTACAACCGCAAATTTACTGTTTTAGATATTCCGGTGCTTTCACTCCCCCGCAATCAAATCACCGCCATTATCGGCCATAATGGTGCTGGCAAATCAACGCTGGCCCAGGTGCTATGCGGGCTTCGCGGAACTTGGCGACAAAAACGTAAGGCGCGTAAGTACGGAGCGTACTTGATTATGCAGGACGTAAATCACCAGCTGTTTACAGAAAGCGTCCTTGACGAAATCTTGCTGGGCATGAATCCGCAAGATGAAAACGCCGCCCTTGAAATCCTTGAAAGGCTTAACCTGAAAGAATACGCTAGCTGCCACCCGATGGCGCTTTCGGGCGGTCAAAAGCAACGCGTGGCTATAGGCAGCGGCGTTTCTAGCGGTCGTGATATCGTTGTGTTCGATGAACCTACTAGCGGCCTTGATTATAGACAGATGCTTTCCGTATCGGCAACCCTCCAGAAATTAGCAGCCGGCGGAAAAACACTTCTCGTGATTACCCATGATCCTGAATTCATCTTGAATTGCTGTAGCAACATCATTCGCATGGAACACGGAAAAATTACTGAACAGTACCCGTTGCAGGGAAACTGGGAACGGCTCATTTGCTCGATGACGGAATCCTATTAGAAGTAGTACTTCGCTTTCGCCCAGACTTCGCGGTTCTTATCGTAGCCGGCGAGTTGTCCACGCTTGCCGCCGAAGTGGTCATAGCCCAGCGAAATCATGACTTGGTCGGTAACGGCATAGTCGCCGGAAACGCGGCCGTAGTAGCCCAGGTTATCGATGTCGAATACGCCGTAGAGCGAAAGTTTGAGCGTATTGTTCAGCAATTCCTTTGAAATGCGGAAGGTCATTTCGGAACTGTTCTTTTCGGCAGCCAATTCGTCCGAATAGTCGGCGATGTACTTGTGCAAATACTGCACCATGAAGGTCCAGTTGTCGCCAGCGTACCAGTCGATTCCACCGAGCGCATTGAACGTGTTCTTGCGGGCGTAACCGAGATTGCTTGCATAACCGAGCGCTTCGCCAAAGTACTCTGCAATTTCGGCACGCAGCACGAATTCTCCGATAGGCATGGACATATCGCCGCCAATCATCGTCATAGTCTCGTGAATGCCGTGAATGACGATAGAATCTTTAACTGGGTCATATCCGGCAACTGTAACGGGGGACTGATTATGTGTATGGAGCGCCGAGATAGAGAAGTCAAGATTCGAGAGGAAGAACGAAACTCGCGTTCCGAAATCTCCGTTCTTGAATTTGGCATCGGAACCTTCTGGGAAATCGATGCTCGCTTTTTCGGGCAATTCAGGACGCCAGGGGTTTTCTTCTTGCATGGGCATCTGGAAGTATCGCGGTACAGGCACGTAAACGATTTCGGCATTCACGCGTTCGCCGGGGTACTTGATGCGGAAACCGTCGACAGCCATGCGCATGTCGTCGTAATCGCTCGACATAAACTCGGTGTAGTCTACAGGCGAAATCAAGTCGGTAACGCGAAGCCCGTCGGCAACGCCCCATACCACAATCTGGCGGCCCGCACGGATTTCAAGAAAGTCGTTCTGGTAGTTGAAATACGCTTCTTGCAACTGCACGCCGGTGCGGTCTTCGAGAATGCTATTGTGCACGCCATTCAGGCTGGTGAACAAGTAGGCGTTCTCGTAGTCAACGCGAAGTTCTGCGCGCAGGCGTGTCCGCGACGTGGTAAAATCGTGCGGATGCTGCGTCTGCACGGCATGATACGTGTCCACGAACCCGTTGAATTGAAACGGGGAATCTTGTGCCATGGCGAGGTTCGCTACCGTCCCCGCAACAACCATCGTAAAAGCAGCAATCTTATTCATAACTAGATCCTTCGACTTCGTGCTTCGCACGGAGTTTACCCTGAGCGTAGTCGAAGGGCTCAGGATGACACTCTCTCGTCTTTCGTCTGTAGGACCGAAGGCCCGTTCTATCGTCTATTTTACAGTCCTCTTTCCAGGCGCGGCACGGTGAATGTCTTTGCGTCAAGCGGAATGTTGAACTTGATGTCACCGAATTCGAGGATGGTCTTGTGGTTGGCCTGCACGTTTTCCATGGTCATCTTGCCGATGGCCCAGAAACCATCCACCTGCATGACGCTTTCGACCTTCAGCAAACGGTGCAGCTTGCCGAGCTTGTCGTAGTATTCCACCTTGGCGGCAATCAGGCAGTCCTTGCGGATCCACATGATTTTCTTTGAGAAGATTTCGTCGTTCTTCTTGGGTACGGATTCTACGACCCAGCAGTCTACGCCATCGACCTTTTCTTCGCGCACAAATGTATGGGTATCTTCGTCAATATTGCGCTGGCCCACATCGTCATAGGTGAAGTCGGAACCCATGAAGTAATCCGTCTTGGAGCTCTTTCCGCTAATGCGGCGAGTCTTTTTCATGGCGGGCAGGTAAAGCCACTTGTCGTCATCCTTGTTGATGTCGTCGTAATCGACCGTCAGGAATCCCGTGCCCTTCACATCGTTGGGGTAGCGGAAGAACATAATCTGTTTGGTGTCCTTGCCTACGTCCATCGCGAACGAGGTAATCTTACGTTCGCGCTTGCTGCCACTCTTGTTCACAAGCGTCATCGAAAGCTCGGAACTACGCGTGTCGCCATCGGGGCGGTCGTGCACCTTTTGCACAATGTCGCGGCCGGTTAATGTTTCTGCGCACACCATGGCGCTCAATGCGACAACAATTGTCGCGGCGGTTTTTGCAATTTTCATGCTCATAAGATACTCCTATTTTCCAAAAATCTTGAATTTCTTGATTAAAAGCGGTGTTACGAACAGGTCGGCGAGCAATGCCGAGACAAGGCCGATAAACACCACGAAACCGAAGTTGAACATCTGCGTTGCCTTCGAGGTGGTAAAGCCGGCGAAGGTTGCTACCATGATAATCGTCGTCATCACGAGTGCCGGGCCCGCCGTGCGGAATACGTTGAGAATGGACTCGCGGTAATCGTGGGTGCGGTCGAATTCCACATGCCCGTGGTTGATAAAGTGAATCGTATCGTCAACGGAAAGGCCGATAATCATCGGGATGAGTGTTGCGGTCATCATGTCAAGCGGAATGTCCGTGAGTCCGAGGTAGCCGCCCACGAAAATGCCCGGCGCAATGTTCGGAATCATGCCGATAAGGCCCGTGCGGATGCTGCCGAAAACGATCATCAAAAGGACAGCCACGATGACCACGGAAATCAGGAACGACGTCATCTGGCCCACTTCCAAGTATTGCTGCATGGCGGTGAATTGCGGCAAGTTACCCACGGCAGTCACCTTCGCGTCCGGATAAAGTTTGCGTGCGAAATTCTGCAAATCCTCGATTTCCTTCTGGAGTTCGTTGGAGTTGTAGCTCGAAATTTCAATCATCAGGCGGAGCTTCTTGTAATCGTAATCCATCCAGTAAGTTGCCTCGCTGCCGCCTGCATTTTCGTAGAGCAACAGCATCTGCGCCACCTGTTCTTCGTTTTCAGGGATGGTGTACATTTCTTGGCGGTTTTCGTTCAGCGTGCGGTCCAAATCCTTGACAATGTCGAGAATCGAGGTGGAACGCTTGGTGAGCGGGTACTTGCCGGCATGATCCTGCAACTGTTCGAGCTTTTTCAGGTTCTCGACTTCCTTGGCCTTGTCGTTTGTTCCAAAGTCAATCACCAGGTCGTACGAATAGAAACTTCCGATTTCCGATTCTGCCACGTAGAGCATCTTGTTCACGTATTCGACCTTGCGGCCCATGGTGCGTTCCACGTCAAAGGCGGGTTCTATCTTGGTGAGCCCGAAAACAGAAATTGCAGTCACGACGGCGAATACGATGGCGATGGGCTTGCCGTGCCCGAGAACGAACTTGCCGATAGAATCGAGAATGACTCCCATGCGCGTGTCGCCGCGTTCAAGCACCTTGGCGTTCGGCTTCTTGTCTTTGCCGAAACTCAGAAGAATCGGTGAAACCGTCAGCGCCACGAGAAGAATAAACGCAATCGCAATCGACGAGAGAATGCCCACGGAGCGGATCGGCCTGAGCATCACTGACAGGAACGAAAGCAGCGCCACGATGGTGGTAAGGCCCGAGAACAGCACCGACCAACCCGTTTCACGCATGGCGTAAAGCACCGATTCCTTGCGCTTACCGGTAAGCATCATGTTCTTGCGGAAGAAAGAATTGATGTGGATGTTGTATGCAATCGAGACTGCGAAAGCCAAAATCACCGGCACCATGATGTTGGTTACGTCCATGTAAAGGCCAAGATAACCCACCAGGCCGAAAGTCATAATGACGCCTGCGAAAGTCGTAATCAGCGGCGAGACAATCCCGCGCAGCGAACGCGTCACGATGAACATCACGATGATGGCGCAAAGAATGGTCATGATGAAAATGCGACCCATTTCCTGACCGATGTAAGTCATTTTCTCGAAACTCAGGTAAGGCATGCCCGTAGCGCGCGGGTTGAGCGGGGCGTATTTCTCCTTCGCGATGATAGCCGCTGTTTCGCGACCCGTTTTCATGTCGGGAGCTTCTGCCTTTTCACCCTTCGCTTCGCCCTCGGCCTTCCATACGGAATCTTCGGGGAAGGGGCGCAATTTGATGTTGATGAAGGCTTGCTTGCGGTCTGTCGAAATCAGTTTCTTTGCAAGTTCCGGCTTGTCGGCCAGACGCTTCTCGATTTCTGCAATCCCCGCTTCGTCTGTTGGGATTTCGACCGGAACAATCTGCGTGATTTCCATGCCCTCTTCGGTGCCGAGCATGTATTCTAAGTCAACAATCGAAGTCGCCTTGCCGTCAGAATACGAGAGGCTGTCGCGCAGTTCGTTGGAAAGTTCGCGCAAAAGCTTCAGGTTGCCCGGCGTCAAGATGGAATGGTCGCTCTCGACCAGTACGCCCACGAAGTAGTCGTTACCGAAAGTTTCCTTGAACTTGTCCGTTTCGACAAGCATCGGGTCGCCCTCGATAAAGTAGCTGTCCCACGAGGCCTCGACGTAGATTTTTTTCATGCCCACGATGGAAACCGCAAGCAAAACGACAAACGCCACCAGCATAATAGCGCGGTGTGCGAGCAAAAATTCGCCAAAACGGCCGAATCGCTCGTTGATTCTTTCAATGTTGATTTTTGGAAGGCTCATTGTATCCTCTTTTTATCTAAAACTGTATCGGATCTTTGTCGCAAATATGCGGCCGGGTTTACTTTCGCCGTACTTATCGTAAACGGTTTCGTCCATAAAGTTGTCGACCTCAAAACTCCAGGCGAGTTTGTTATCCCAAACAGAGTATTCTATGCCCAAATCTTGTGAGAAAGACGCTTCGATTTTGCGGCTCTGGCGAGAACTGACTCGCCAACCGTAATAGTATTCGTCGGTATAGTTGGCAGCCCACCAGAACTTGACAAAATCATTTTTGTTGAGTATATCACCCATGTGGAATTCGGCAAGGAAGTTCATGAAGAATCGTGGAATGTTCGGAATGATTGCGTCTTTGGGAATTCCCTGCTTGGCGTTGTAATCAATGTTGCGTAAGTCCTGGAAAGTCCAGTTTGTGCCAAGTAGCACCCATTCATTAACGTCTAGCTTGACATCGCCCTCGTAGCCCCAGCCGCGAATGGGCTCCATGTTAAAGTATGGTACAGACATTTGGGCGGAACTCATATAATGAATGCGGTTCTTGTAGTAGGTGTAAAACGCATCGGCGTCTAGACGGAGTCTTGCTACCAAGGGGAGCTCCTGCAGGTCAAGCGAAAAGCCGGCATTGATGTTGTCTGATTCTTCCGGTTTCAATCCGGGAGCTGCACCGATTCCTGCGCCGTCACCAAAGAGTTCATCAGGAGTAGGAAGCCGTACGGAATGCTGGTAAGAGGCTTTTAATGTTAACGGGTCAATCACATTGAAACTTAGGCTTTCATCGTAGGCGTAATCATGGTAATCGGTCTTTTCTATGGTGGGCTCAACAAGAGCGCTGTAGGTTCCCTTAGATATCTCGGCCTTCATATAGTGAACTTTGAAACCAATCATGTTTTGAAATTTCCAGAAGCTGTTTTCTAGTGAAAGTCCGCTTGTTACCGAAATCCGTTTTCCCGGGAAACCTGCAATATTAAAGCCCACCGATTCCGAGCCGAAGTCGTCTTCTGGTTTTTCTTTGTAATAGCGGAATAGGGTGTTCCAGTAAATAAACTGTTTTTTGAACAATTCGTAGTCGAGGTTCAGCAAGTCATTGAAATTATAGGCTTCAACAGTGCGGAGTCGCGGAAGTCCCATTGAAGAAAGTTCACCAATATTTTTGCTGGCGGTATCGCAAGAAATCCAATTGCGGCAATGGGTCTTTGTTGTGTCAATAACCTTGTTTTCACTATAATCAAAGGAGAAAAAGTCGCCGAATCTTAGGCCCTTTATAAACAAATCGGCCTTGTCAAGCCCAAATGTGGCTCCAATGCTGCGGGAATTCATTTCGGTTTCCGTTATCCGGTAAGAAACGCCTTGCACCTCTTTCCATGTTGCTCCGTAGCTCACCCCAAGAGAGATTTGGTCAAACCATACTTTGTTTAAGTTTGCGAAAGCTTGTACGCTAGTTGATGTATAGTGATCATGGTCGCGAATGACAGAAGTATCCTGGCCATCGCTTCCTTTCATGTAGGGTGACGAAAATTCATAATCGTTGTCGGAATGGTTGAAATAGCCCGATAGGCCTATTTCAAGGCTTGTGCCGCCCACAATGCTGTCGATTAGGTGGCTTGCGCTTACCGTGGTCTTGTGCGTATTAAAACTTGAAAGGCTGTAGGAAGCGTCTATGGAATTGACGGAGCGTTTTTTGGTAACGATATTTATGGCACCGCCTGCACCATCTGTAGCGAATCGGGCGGGAACATAGCCCTTGTAAACCTCAATGTCTGCAATCTGGTCAATGGGAATGTCGTCAAGGCCCAAGTTTCCCTGGGTTTCGACAGGGATTCCATTCACTAGCACCTTGATGTTTTTGCCTTCAAAGCCACGGATGTTGATTTTTCCTTCGCTCCCCATACCGCCGGACTTGCGGACCTTCACACCCGATGTAGAGTTGATGGCCTTAGAAATGGTCTTGCTTGTGTTCTGCATTTCGGCCGCATCTATAGTCGCGACGGATTCCATCTTTTTAGCTTGCTTTACCTGTTCCACTTCTACGTCGGATTCTACGGACAGCTCATCTAGTTGCGTTACATTGTCTGAGTCTGAACCATTTGTGTTGCTACTTGCGACCTTGTCTTCGGCAACTTCGTTGGCGGATTCTTCCAGAAAATCATCTATGGAGGTGATTTCGTCATCTTGCGCATAGGCCGCTATGGAACCAAATGCTGCCATAATAATCGCAAGTGTTGTCGCCTTATATGTGTTCATCTTTTTCATTGTGCACTATAGCGTATTTTGCGGTAAAATCCGCCCCTGCTTTGGGGCAGGAACGGATTTTGTGTTTTATGAGGATAAACGTTTATTGTTGCTTATTTAAGTGGAACGAGCCACATGGGAATCAGGTCCACATCGGCAATCTTTTCAGCCGTATCGTCTTTCGGGTTGTAGCGGTAGTAGGCGTTGCCGTCCTTGGTAGAAACCGCAAAGACAACCGTTCCGTCATTCTCAATAACTTTGCCGAAGGATGCCCAACTAGAAGAAAGGTCGATGGGGAGAGCCTTGATGGTCTTCTTGGCAAGGTCAAGCTGTACGGGCTTGCATGTCGGATTGTAATAGTCTTCTTCAGAGGTCCAAGATTTTTTCAAGTCTTCCATCACGTTCAAGAAAGAATAGACGACAGAGCCTTCGTTGTTGGAGAAAGGAGCGAGATACTTGAACACGCCCTTCTTTGTCAGGTCCTTGATTTCGACTTCATCGGAGATATTCCAGACGTAGCCCTTGTCAAATTCCTTTTCGCCCACCTTGATGCGGAGGAATCCATCTTTTTGACCGGGGCCGTAACCCCAAGAGGCGTTGGAGTAGGTGTAGATGTAATTGTCAACTACGATAAAGGCGTGATTCTCGCTGTCGTCAAGAGAACCCACAGCGGCCACGCGGTCATCCTTGGCAACGGCAATCACTTCGTCTTTTTCTACGTCAATGATGGCGACTTGGGCCGCATCACCTGTGGTATACTCGCTCTGGTTTTGCAGCAGGCCTATATAGAGGCGTCCGTCAACTATCACGCCTGTGCTCGGCGTGACCGATGTTGCGGCCTTGTCTTTGTACTTGGCAAGATTGATGGAACCGGTAACCTTCATGGTCTTTGGATTGAAAATCACCAAGGAATCCATCATGCCCGCAATGTAGCCCTTTTCCTTGTCGACAAAGAAAAGGTGAGCTGCCCAGGCACCAGCCAACGTAATAGAGCCTTCCTTTTTGCCAATTTTGTCACCTTCGATGGCGTAGCGAGTGATGCTTCCTACGTCAAGATCCATAATGAATGCAGAACCGTCAAAATAGGCGGCACCTGCGCGGTTGCCCACTTCGATGTAGTCCTTGCCAACGTCTTGTGTGTTGTCTAGGCTCACGATACCGATGAAGATATTATCTTGGGCGGCTGCGGCATGAATGTATTTGCCATTGCCGGCAGCATCACCATTTTCGCTAGAAGCGGAGGAGGAATCGTCTCCACAAGCGGTAAGCAAGGCGGCAGAGGTTAACGCCACGGTAAGAGCGGTAAGAATTTTGGATTTCATAAATACTCCTGTAAAAATAGGGCGAGTGGTTCGCCGGTTGAATTTTGCGGAGCATTTTAGAAATGTCTTTGTGGCCTTTCTACTCCAAATAGCGTTATAAAAATCCAAATGGTCATGGATATTTTGCCTTAGATAACACTCCAATTGGACGATTTTGGCTCTAAATAGGCAATCTTGTAACAAAGATGTGGCTTTACGGGAATAAAATTAGCCTTGACAAAGATTTCAACATAAGTTAGATTTGGCTTACTTTTTAAGACGAGGCTAATATGCTGAATATAAAAGGTATTGAATGGCTGTACAAAATCGGGTGCTACCATACGACGCTCGCAAGGGAACCCATTCTAGTTCTCGAATTTTGCAGGAAAGGGGATATCAGTTGGGCTGGAGGTGCCCTTCCCTGTAATCAACTGAAAGCTGGAGAATTGCTGGTTTATGACGCCTGGACTTCGGGAGCGCTGACCCGTTCTGCGGATTATTCCGGTGATCGTATTTTGTTTTATGGGGAATCCCCAAAGTATATCCGTGAACATTTTGCGGGCTTTCAAATCGATATTGAGAATCTTGCCCAAAACTTTTGCAAACCCGGTCGCCCGTTTATCGTGCACACCAAAGAAGAAGTTGTACGAGCCTTCGAGAAGGTCGAAAACAAGTCCAAATCGGCGTTGGACGAATACGGCAAGCTCGCCATTTTGGAACTTTTGTTGACCTTGAAGAATCTTGACCAGCAACGCGAATACGTTTGCCGCGAATATAATCTGTCTTCGTTACAGATTGAAAAAATTTACTGCGTCCGTTCGTTCATCTGCGAGAACATGGACAGTCATTTTACCATCGAAGAACTTTCCGACAAGTTTGACATGCCGCCTACCGCAATGAAGCATTGCTTCAAGAATGTTTTTGGAATGCCCGTTTTTACTTATGCACGCCACGAACGCATGAAACTGGCCGCCAAGCATCTTCGCGAATGTGACCGCGGGATTCTCGAGATCGCAGGCGAAGTCGGTTACAATAACGGAAGCAAGTTTGCCCACGCCTTCCAGGACGTGATGGGCATGACCCCGAAGGAATACAGGAAAAAATATCGGCTTACAAATGTAGCATGAGCTTCGCAGTTCCTAGTTACTAGTTCAAAGTTACTAGGAAATTGCAAAAAAGTTCATCCTATAAAAATAATCTAGTAACTAGAAACTTAGAACTATTGAACTATGTCAAAGACATTCTCTAAACTCTACGCTTACATGGGTTCGCGAAGACCGCTGTTCCCGCTAGCATTGATTCTCTCGGCATTGAGCGCCATCGCAGGGCTCGTGCCGTTTTTACTGATGTGGCTCATTGTCCGCGAGGTCATCTCTGGCGGCGACATGACAAACATCAAGATTTTCGACTACTCCATCGGAGCGGTTCTCGCCTCGGTCGCAAGCGTTCTGCTCTACTTTGCGGCCCTCGCCTGCTCGCACTTGGTGGCTTTCAGGCTC
>Ga0247608_10007165_pt1 | contig 11522 bp, 10 predicted proteins | sample 176DNAGHGlowgp2_FD_193490 | JGI IMG/M metagenome (GOLD analysis project Ga0247608, IMG submission 193490) | Sheep rumen microbial communities from Palmerston North, Manawatu-Wanganui, New Zealand - 1766 DNA GHGlow gp2 | ecosystem: Host-associated > Mammals > Digestive system > Stomach > Rumen ... | reverse complement strand
ATGCCTTGGTGACTTTCTCCTTTGGTTCGGTCTTCGGCATGGTGATGGTCAGGATGCCGTCCTCGACCTTGGCAGAGATCTGGTCTTTCACCACATCGTCTGGCAGCACGTAGTTCTGCTCGTAGTATGAGTTGCTGAACTCGCGGCGTTGATAGTGATGATGCTTGTCCTCATGCTTGTGTTCCTGTTTGTTTTCAATGGCGATGGTGAGGTTGAACTCTTCCTTTCTTTGCTGAGTTATTATTTCTTACGATTAGGGTAGTCTACCATATTTCTAAGAAGATTATTTCCTCAAACTATTGTTTTTATCATAAAAATAATTAAAACATCGTCAAAAGCCATTGCCTTTCCATAAAAAATTCCGAAATTTAGCGTCAGAATTAAAACTATTGAATATGCAAGGTAAAGATTTGAACCGCCTAAAGCTCGTTTTGGTTGAGAAAAAGAGAACTGGTCTATGGCTCTCCGAACAACTTGGAGTATCGAATACTACTGTTTCAAAGTGGTGCAGTAATGTAACTCAACCTTCGCTGCCGACATTGGATCGAATAGCCGAACTATTGGGGTGTGATAAGAAAGATTTGATTACGGACTAAAACAAACCACCTAAATCTATGGCAAGAATTTACGATAACATAGAAACCAAATTTACCCAAGGTTTACAAGGCATTATCACTAATATGGAAGTCAAACGTGTGGACTTCTGTGTTGGCTATTTCAACCTGCGTGGTTGGGGAGAATAACGACGAAGAAGGTTGGTACAAAACATAATTAATAAAATGGATTTTTTTGAAAAGACAGAATATAGTTTGAAAGACCTGAATGACTTTGTTGAGTTAGAGGTTGAAGAGAGCACATATCTTGACTACAAAGATGGTGCAGCTTTATCTCCTGATAAAATTTCAGAGATAACAAAGGACGTCTCATCATTTGCTAATTCAGATGGTGGTATTATTATATATGGTGTCGGCGAAGATAAAGAAACCCATATTCCAAATTATTATGCTCCTATAACAAATGCCAAGATCTCAAAAGAATGGCTTGAACAAAAAATCAATATAATTCAGCCAAATATCAAGGGACTACAAATCTTTCCAATTAGGCTCAATAAAAAAGCAACTAAATCAATTTATATCGTTAAAATTCCCAGGAGCGATGATGCACCGCATATGGCTGAGGACAGAAGATATTATTATAGAGGGAATTTTGTTTCGGAAGCCATGCAGAGCTATCAGGTTCGAGATACTTTCAATCGTATTTCTACCCCATTATTAAATATATATGGAGCTGAATTATTTTATTTAGAACATTCAGCAACAGGCCATAACGAATTATTCTTCAAAACATTCGTTCAGAATGAAAGAAAGGCTGTTGCCAGACTTTACAAAGTTAATGTCTATATTTTCACTAAAACCCCAGTTGATGACATTCGCGTTATGCCCACAAATAGTTCAACTCAAATTTGTTCCTTAACAAAAATGGACTCCCAAAGTGTACGAATAGGAATTGTGCCTGCCGAACCTATTTTCAAAAGTGAATGTGTAGAATTAGGAAAATTCTATATTTACGTCCCTGACGAACTCAAAGAAAAATTTTTTGATACTTCCTTGATACGAATAGTGTTATTATACGAGGCAGGAACAACTGAGATTCTTTATATTCCCAAAGACCACTCTTTTATTAATGGAAAAAATGCCATAGATTCAGCTATAAAGAAGAGTTTCCCGAATTACAGATCAGAATGGCTATAATTAATTGCATACTCAATATTCAACAACTATATCAGTACTAAAACTTATGAATATCAAAGAATTTACAGAATCGGCAATTGCGATATATCTGGAGAAGGGTGGCACTGTTCATCCTGATATTACCCTCGATATATTCCAGCTCATTGAAAACAAAGAGAGTCTGCTAAGTGACTATCAATCGCTGGCCAAACATTATAAGGAGGTAAATCCTACTATTGGCAAAACAATACGAGAACACTTTGATCTCCGTAATGATAAGACGATACTCGTTAATGGCCAGTGTAAGTTGATTAAGAACTATATGCGATTTCACAAGAAAGCATGATAGAATTGATAAAAATAGATATATGCTAAAACCGTATGCTGCATAGTACCTACCATCATAAAGAAACTAATGAGGATCCAAAGACTTCGGCTGTTTTTGAGAACCTGATGTTATTGCCAGACAATGTGTTTTGGCATATACTGAGGCAATCTTGTTTCAGCAATGACATGATGCCTGTTTATTCAGGGAAGCTACTATCTTATGACTTCTGGCCTCATTGGGATAGAACAGGTACAGACAATACAAACTATGTTGAGCCTGATTTGTTTTTGGAATTCGAGCTGTTCGATGTCATAATTGAAGCTAAATATGGTGACTATGGAGGTCAGTACCAGCACCAGTGGCAACAAGAGATAACAGCATATCATAATGAATACGGTGATGAAAAGCCCTTTGTCTTTATTGCTGTTGGCGGTAATCAGTCCATTGTGGCAGAAACAATTTCAGTCAAAGGTGAAAAAGTCAAGATTTACAAGTGTAACTGGCTTTCTATCTTAATGGGGGTCAACAAGTACCAAAAAGAACTTGAATCTATATCTGCGCCAGACATGAATGTTTCGGCTACCCTGCGTTTACTTGATAACATTATACTGGCTTTTAATATCAATGGCGTGTACAATATCGACTGGTTCAATTCAATGGCACAGCCAATACCAGTCATATCGGAGTCATCCTTAGAGAACATAAGTAAATACTTTAATTGGAAGTAGTATGAACAAAGAGATAGATAATATTTTCGTTGACGTAAGAAACGCTTTTAGACTGTTGAATCGGTATCAGAAACGGATTCTCCAGATTGTTTCTTATGTGAGAGAGCAGACACCCTACACGGATATGTGGGGGAGCAGGAATTGGTACTTTGACGAAATCGGCAAGCGAAGAAACAGTCCAGATTCTGAATATGCCAAACTTTCCGTCCGCAAGGATATGTGGGGATGGGATTTCTTGTATGGGTACATATTTGAATACTACTTCGGTCGCCAGAGAATTGACAAGAAGAATGCAGAAATGTCTATATTCCAGATTTCCGACGATGGATATTTCATTTCGAGTCAGGATAAGAAGCACATGACTGACATTGCCAGTTTTACTCCCTCAGAGCAATCACATAGTTATTTGATATTCAACCTATCTGTTTTTCCCACCAAAGTTTGTAATCTATGGCTTAGTGATCCGTCTTTCCCCGATGACGAGTGGGATGACTTTCTGACAAAGTTCCTTTCTTCTTCATCTGATACAAAGATTACAAGGAATGACAAAGGGGAAGTAACCATCCTAAAGAAATATGAAATGCAACGTTTTTCTTCTCAGCAGTCAGCAGATGAAGTTATAAGAGACTTTGGCAGAATTGCAAAGGATAATACTGGAATAGAACTGTTCAAAAAAGTTTTTTACGAATAATAATATATGGCACTGACAAAAGAACAAATACTAACCCTTACCTGTCTGAAGGAAGTGGACGTTAAGGGAGTTGGCCCACAAAAGATATTTGCTATTGGGGCAGCTATTGATGACCGTGGATTAGAAATAAAGTCTTATGAGGATTTGGCGCAGCTAATGTCAGGAATGAAAGAGAAAGCCATCAACAAGGTAACTCTCTCAAATCTGAATGACGCTTATAAGGTTGCTCGGAAGATAATGGACGCAAGCGACCAAGCTAATATCGGTCTAGTAGGTTATTATGACGAAGAATTCCCTGATGTTCTCCGAAAGACAGTAAATGAGGAAGGGAAACTCGACCCACCATTGCTTTTATGGTACAGAGGTGATTTCTCAATTACTCAGCTACCAGGCTTTGCTGTCATTGGAACCCGTGAAGCTACTCCTGAAGGTGTTGCAGGTGGAACCTATCTCGCAAGTGAATTTGCAAAAAGAGGGTTCAATATCGTTTCAGGACTAGCTATTGGTTGTGACACTTGCGGTCACAAAGGAGCATTGAAGGTTGGAGGAAAGACAACTGCCATCCTCGCAAACGGGCTTGACCATGATTCCATTTACCCTCCAGAGAATCAAGATCTGGCAGAAGAGATAGTTAAGAATGGCGGTTTACTCATTTCTGAATACCGTATGGGAACGCCTGTCAACAGATATAGTTTGGTTGCTAGAGACAGATTGCAGTCAGGATTGTCTTTAGCCACATTGGTAGTACAGACTGGTGAACATGGAGGAACGATGCACGCGGCTACTGCAACATTGCAAGCCGGAAAACCTCTTTACACAATATACTTTCAGCATGAAAATACCCGTCAACATGAAAAGTGCCTTGGGAATGCTCTTTTGGTAAAACAGGGAGCCAAATATATCAAGGGTGACGATAACCTGAATGAGTTAAGTGATAGTGTTAAAAACTGGAAACCTATTAAGACAGACCTATTTGACGTATGAGAAAGAATATTATTTTTGACCTGGATTTGACTCTTGTTGATACGACCTTGGCAGAGCCGTATAGAAGTAAGAGGGACTGGAACGGAGCTTTCTCAGTCATACCCCAGTGTACTGTCTATGAAGGGCTGAACGAAATCTTTGATGTAATTAGGAAATTCGGCATCAACACTTGTATAGTCAGCACCTCACCACGACCTTATGTCGAAAGGGTTGTGCAGCAGTTCAATTTGCCAATTAACCATATTGTTGCATATCACGATGCCAAGCCAATTAAGCCACATCCTGCCCCCATGCTGAAAGCTTTGGAAATGTTGGGATGTGATGCCAAAAGTGCAATATCCTTTGGCGACCGTGTTATTGACATTCAATCTTCTAATGCAGCCGGTATTGAGAGCGTTGCTTGTTTTTGGGGAACAAAAGAGAAAGCAGAGCTTGTTAAGTCTGGCTATACTCATGCAATCGTGAAGCCAAATGAAATATTATCACTAATCCGTTAAGCATATGAAGACATTATGCGGCTTTATAGGATGGATTGTAGGCATGTTCGTTGGATTTATGTTTGTCAATTCCGTACCAGCTCTGGCATTTATTTGTATAATAGGCGGTATTCCTTTGGGCAGATATATTGGTGGACTTATTGAAGAAAGCCAAGAACAAGAAAGAAAAGCAGCCGAACGGCAAAGGACAGAAAGGCTAGCAAGAGAAAGGGAGGAAAACCGAAAAAAGGAAAGACGCAGTCAGGCAACAATCTTATGCCTCAAATATCCAGAAGCTGCAAAGCATTATTTTAAGACCCATTGGGGGCTGAGCAGAAGCTCGATATCACAATACGATATCACGGACGATAAAGTAGACCAGCTCCTCTCCCATTCCGAAAACGACTATAAAAAGCAGGAAGAGCTCCTGAATGCCTCATACAGAGCAAAGATAGAGGCAGAAAGAGCTGCGGAACGTCGTCGAATAGAAGCCAAAAGAGAAGCAGAGAGACAAGCGGCTGAAAGGAAAAGAAGAGAAGAAGAACTTGCACGGAAAAAGAAAGAGGAAGAAAAGAGAAATCTTCCTACTTCTCTTCCAGCCTGTGTTGCGTCCTGGAGTTCACATAGCAATAGTTCTCTGAAACATAAATATTTCTTTGACTATTACCCATACGGAACCTACAAGGATAATGCTTCTGCTTCTATGTGGAACACTTGGAGGACAGTTTGGCATTTCAAAAATGATCCAGACAAGAATGTAACCTCTTATGAACATCGAAGCGCATTGCAGACAGTAACAAATCTAGTAGAGAATGCTCTACGTTCTGCATTTGGAGCAAAGACTGAGTATCTTACTTTAGTGTGTTTAACTGCGTCAACTCAAAGGAAAACAGAATTGAGATATAAGGACTTCGCAGAACAGCTCTGCAAAAACTTGAATATGGACAATGCCTACCCTCACATTCAAGTAATAGAGGGAGGGAGCCCAAAACATGATGGAGGTGACGGCTCTCGCAGAGTTTCTTATGATAGTTATTTTTTTAATGGTAAGTATGTGGTTCTTTTTGATGATGTTCGTACAACTGGTAATAGCTTGGAACAAGAACGTCGTACTCTAGAAGGATTTGGAGCGAAGGTAATCTGTGCAATAACTATCGCCCAAACTACACATTAGTAAACAGAAAATAAACAACAAAGAATATGAGAGATTCTGATGGATGTATTTGGTGGATTTTAGGAACTATAGGGTGGTTTCTGTTATGGGGATTTTGTATGTCAATTGGTGATGAATACAAAATAAGTCCATTTACCGTGTTGTTTCTCTTAGTTATTGCGACGGTAATTGTGGCAGTTTTAGTTTTTTTCATCTATACATCTTCTCATAATAAAATATATAATAAACATTGGAAGCGAGTAAATGAAATACAGCAGAAGTATGGTTTAGCCTATAATAAGTTTGTAGGCGAAAATAATATAAAAAAAGATTATTCTACTGGAAAGGTCACGGAATTATCTGAACTGAAAAAGATTAGTTCTCGTGAGGATTCTGTGTGGGAGCAAGAAGAGAAGGCTCTGAGGGCAGAAAGGGAAAAGAAGGATAGAGAATGGAAGATAAAGTGTCAAGCATGGAAAGAAAATGCTGAACGGATAAAGAAGAACTATCCTGATGGCTATGAAGAATGGGCCAAGACAGAGCCAAAGAAATGGCTATACTCTGTTGTTACTGATTCTGCTATTTGTGATGCAGAAGAAAAGATCAAAGCTCTAGACAAACATATCGTAAGTGCTAGATGGGAAAAAGCTCAGTCGGAATTTTCCAGTAGATGTTATGATATATCGAAGTCATTTTTACCTAATTATGGTCGATATATATACAATATATCTTTTACCAAGTATGATGCTGATGGAAAAGAGATACCTGGAACATATAAAGTTTGGCAGTTCTTCTGTAATTCAATGTGCCTTGAAGATTTGGATTACACATATTTCCCTAGCTACAAAGAAATGGCTTCTACTGTACCAGGATTGAGAAATAAATCAAGGTATTATAAGCCTAGTGTTTATATTGAAATCGCCAAGTTTATAAAAGAGGTCGCTGAATATTACTGTAAGGATCAAGATGAAACAATAACTGTTCTATTTAATTACAATAAAGATTGGGATAAAGATGTGCTGAGATTCCATTATAAGCCACTTTTGACAATCCTGTATTCGGAAGAATATAACAGTAGGGTTTCTTGTGATGAAACTATTATTCTTGACGATTACGAAAAGGAAGATGTTGAAAACAGACTTCTTCTTACTGATGATGTTATAGTAATAATAGACATTACTACAGATAATGACGAGTTGAGAAATCTATGTAAAAAAATCATCACTTATGATAAGAAGTCCCATCCTGTCATAACATACATAAGTTTGCTAAAGGCATTTGATAGGGATGAAATGACTTATTTGATAAATAAAGAGAATAAACGCCAAAATCAAATAAAAGAAGAAAGGGAGAAAGAGGAAAAAGCCAAAAAGAATCTCGTAGAAGCTGCATCTTCATGGGACACATTAGCTGGTGGACTTCACTTTTCCTATTTGTTCTACTATTATCCAACTACATGTGATTTCGAAGCAACGGAAGAAGAATGGTCAAACAGATGGATAGTATGGGATTTTAAGAACACACCAGGCAAGACATCTAAATCAGACCATCAAGAGGCTCTGGAAAAAGCAATACCTATGTTGAAAAATAAATTGTTGACCACTTTTGAAGCAAATAGCCTGAAATATCTAACTTTGGTTTGCATACCAGCATCTTCACAGATTAAAACCCAAGCAAGATACGAAGAGTTCTCCAATCGAATTTGTGGCGAATTAGGTTTGATAAATGCTTATCCGCATATTTCCGTTGTTACTGAGAAAGAAGAACGTCGATCTGGAGGCACGAGTATAGATACTAATAAACTCTCATTTGACGAGGATTTCTTCAAAGGAAAGTATGTGCTGCTGTTTGATGACGTTATAACAAGAGGTGATTCCATGAGAACATTTAAGCGGAAGATGGAGTCTTTGGGAGCCATTGTTGTTGGTGGTCTTTCCCTTGGTAAGACAAAGCATGAGAGACCAGTTCAAGGAAGCATACCCCAACCTTTCAACCCAGTTTTTCCACCTCAATCTACTGCTGACCCAGATGATTTACCATTTTAACTAAATACAACTATGGAACAAGAAAAGCTAACCCCAATGCAAGCCTATAAAATAGGTGACATTGTTAATTACAAAGTTAAGTCACTGTTCACAAATTACTGTGAGCTAATCGACGAGAAAACAGGAATAACGTCGTATCTCCAAGGTACGGCTAAACTTGTACTGTTTAAAGGTCAAACAGTGAAATGCCGAGTGTTAGCGGTTAGCGAGAAGCATCCCAAAATTGAACTTGTAGATATAAGTGAGTTTGAGCAAAGTAGTGACAACCTGACTGAAGGCAAGCTAACTGAATTGCTTGAATCCAGGGAAATTTCTTGGAACACGAAAGAGTTTGTTAAATTATTACTTACCGAAGAAAAAGAAAAATCCTATGAATCCCAATGTCATCGATGGATCCAGAGTTTATTAAACAAAAAGATAGACTTACAAACCGTGAGGCGGGATTGCTCAGACTTATTAGAACTGTCGGACCTTCTTAATATTTGCAGCTATAATGAGAGGGACTTCTATCAAGAGAGGCTTACTTTCCTTATTGAGCAAACTGGCTACTACATAAGGGCGGCTGAACTTATCGGGAATGAAGAGACAGAGCAAGATACGCCTACTCAATTTATCGACAATTTGTTCAATAAGCTAAAGGTTTCTGGTTTTGTCTATCATCCGAGCAAAAACTTTAATATTCTTTCAGCCCTATTCCTGCGCAGACCTAATCTGATGAATAGCAGGATTAAAGAGTTGTTAGACATTATAAGCGAAAAAGACATCAAAATATGGGAAAGAGAACCGTTTAGTAGTGCTTTGATAAAGTTGCTTGAACTGTATATTAGGGAAAGTGACGGTAGGATTGATAAGACCAAGGACAACAAAGAGTTAATCGACAATAACATGTTAGCTTTGGCTATCCAGCTCTTGCTTATTAAGGATTCCAACACATCAGGCATTGCAGATTACCGACTTAATGCTGCCAGATTATGTGTGCTTTCATCATACCTTTATCCAACGAGTCCAGAAAAGCATATCAACGCTGCATATTATAACCTATTCCATTCATCGGCAAAACTTCCAGTGTATTCTATAGATGCCGTGAAGATGCTGCCACATTACATCTACAGCTCTCCTTACACTAACATAGATACGGTAAACTCTTTTTCCAAAGGCAATGGAAGGTTAGTCATCTCTGGGAACGGAATACACCTTCAGACAGGTGGAGATAAAGGAAGCCTTCGTCCTGTGTTCCCAAGTGATTTGGGACTATGGAAGAACCTACAGGTATTCTTACCATCAAAGACAGAAACGAGCTTGTCATCCGTCAAGTCAAATGATATAAGCCCATACCAGTCTGTTTGGCTAGAGATAGAATCAGAACTCTTTAATGGCAACAAAAAGCCCCAGGTCGTTGCAAAAAAGAATAAGAAGCAGCACCGAATAGATGACACTGTGAAGATTACCTTTACTGGGCAAGATGTTGATGATAGGAATAAATACTATTGTCAGATTGAGGACGAGATTGGTGGTACAGGCTACATCTATATAAATGACATTGTAGGCTATTCTATATCAACTTCACTCCGTCACTTTTATGCCTCAGATGGTAGCCGCTATGTATTCCAGGCACAGATTATCGATGTGGAAGATGGGCAATTCCATTTCTCGATGCTCGAAGATTTGAAGAATTATTTTTCCGATGGATATTATTCTGATGACGAAGATATTATCTGCTCAGTAGGTAACACCCCGAATGTTTATGGCAATGCTCCTGCCATCACAAAGGAAGGTGTCAGTGTGAGCATTAGGAACGCAGGAGAATTTGACGGAATAGGCAAGAATAGTATCGTCCGCTGTAGGTTGATAGGTTCTGGTTCTGGCACGTTCCATATATCCTGTGACATCGTGGACTTTGCATCTTATGACTTCGACCTAAACACAGCTTTCAAAAATCTCATGGAAGATGGCAGTGTTGCTAAAATTCCAGAGAATATATCAGACCAGGAGGAAGATCAGATATTAGAGAGCGACAAACTGATAGATGAATCGTATGTAAGAGAGGTTATTTACATGATAGACAGGATGGCCCTGATAGATTCCGAATACGTCAAGTCTTTCAATTATTTGGGCTTTGCAAGAATCCTGTGCCTTTTGATTGGTTGGGAATCTCAGGCAGCTTACTATAAGGGCAGGATGGACATTATAACCATGCTCCATGACTTTGCTCAAAATTCAAAGGTTGATGAAGGTAAACTGACACAACTCGCAAATGCCAATGCAGAGCTTTTCAGTAATAATATCGTATTGAGGGATAGATTTATGCAACTCCAAACGGTCAGCTTTATCGGCAGGGAAGAGCATAACATGGATTTGGTCAACCTCGCTAATACAAACCCATCATTAAAGAACCTAGCTTCACTTGTTTTGGCGTATAACATCACCAAGGCAAACAGTTTGGAAAGTAGTGCTACAAATATCCACAACAAGATAATCCAATTACTGAATCTGAAGGGATATGAGACAGGGTTGAAGCTCTATGGTACAGGTGAAGAGACTGAGGAAACGGAGTACAAAACAAGTTTCGTGTTTGCTGCTGATGACAATAGTGGACTGCCTAATCCAGAGAAGCAAAAAGATGAGATACTGAAGGTTATTGACTCTTTCTTCAACACTAGAGGTGGAACACTTTACATTGGGGTTAACAACTTCGGATATGGTGTCGGCGTAGAAGAGGACTTGAATACGTCGCTCTATTACGGCGATAAAGAAAAATATGTTAGGTCGATAGTCGATGCGGTTGCTCTGGAATGGAATAATAGCATTGCCACCACATACATAAAGAGAATCTGCTTTGATGAAGATAATACGGATAAGGATGTCTTAATAATGGAAATCCTGCCCATCCAATCGGGACTGCCATACAAGAATGAGTGGTATGTCCGCAAGGCTGGAACAAAGAGAAGGCTCAACGAGATACAGTTCAATGAATATCAGAGAATAAGCCGTAAGCTGCAAGCTGCTCCTGTTGTTGAGGAAGTCCAAGAGACCGTCCCTGAACCCAATCAAGGAACTGTTGCTGTAACACCTCCATTGATAACCTCAAAGGAAGATGAGATAAGAACCAGTCGTATAAGGAAGAATGTCTTAGCCGAATACATGGACTATGACAATTATGTCGAGCCAATTGGATTCTTCAAATTCCTTGGCAATAATAAGTTCAAGAGAATGGCAGAATACGATTATGATGATTTGTCCTTATTAACGCTGACTGTATTGGCACAGGAGGAAAAAAGTTGTTTGGTTCTCGGATATGATAATGGCCACGTTGTAAAGGTTTCAGTAGAAGAACTGTTGGATTATCAAGAGAGAGAATATTCCAGATATGATGAGTCCAAACTTATA
>Ga0247608_10007164_pt1 | contig 11524 bp, 16 predicted proteins | sample 176DNAGHGlowgp2_FD_193490 | JGI IMG/M metagenome (GOLD analysis project Ga0247608, IMG submission 193490) | Sheep rumen microbial communities from Palmerston North, Manawatu-Wanganui, New Zealand - 1766 DNA GHGlow gp2 | ecosystem: Host-associated > Mammals > Digestive system > Stomach > Rumen ... | reverse complement strand
AAAGTTGTGTTATCATAAAAAAATAATTCAGCGAATTAAATGCTTTTTTAGATACCTTTTTAGATACCCTGAGGGGCGGATAAGCAAGGAAGTTGGAGGAAAAACTAGAACAAAAAGTGAGAATTTAGGCCACTTTCGGAAGTTTCGAGTATGTAAAAGTACGCGGATGTGACGCTATGTGGAAGTGGTAAGAAATATAAAAACTGTTGCGGAAAAATCAATAAAGTTCCGAATGTCGATTTTTTTATATGCTCGAGAATTTTGGAAAATGAAATTAGATACAAATTAAAAATGATGAAAAGATTGTTTAAATATTGTTTAGATAGTCTTTTTTTAAATATATTCTATGTATATTGAAAAAAATAATGTTTTATGATATAAGAAAAACATGTGAATATAATAGTAATTCAAAAGCAAATAAGTTGTAAAGGAGCTAAATATGAAACAAAGAATATATAAACCATATCACCAATTTATATTAGAATCAGAAAAATTAAGTGATGAAGAATTCTATAGATTAATTGATGAAATTGAAAATATATGTTGTTCTCGATTAAATATAGAAGAATACATAAGAAAACATAACAATAAATGGAATTCAGTTGGAACTACTGTAGAAGGAAATCAAATGGTTAAAATTCCAGAAAATAATAGACTTAATGCTTTAATAGAATTGTGTTCTTTTGTTAATAAAGTTACGAAAACGATAGATATAGAAAATGCTTTAGAAAATGGGCAAATATCAGACAAGATTCAAAGGGTTACAGATGCAGAATTTACTAAAGAAGAAATAGAAAAAATCCAAAAATGGGAATTGAAAGATACTGAAAAAAAATATTTAGATATTTTTAATAGATTAAAATCTCAGTCTGATAAAGATAGAAGAAAAGGAATGAAACAACTATGTCAATTAAATGATGAGCAACTTTCTCAATTTGAGAATATAAGAGGCTTTATTGAAGATGAAAAATATTTTTATAAATTAAAACAAAATATATTAACTGAAATTATATATGAGTTAAGAACTCATCCAGAAAAATATGAAGAATATGAATATGGATTTATAGAAGACAACACAGAAGATGATAAAGTTCTTTGTGAATTTGCTATAAATATCCCAGGACATCTTGGAACATATCAATTTCATATTTTAAGAAGAGAAGACAGAGATGTGATTTATAATATTAATTCATTTTATGAAGTTAAGCACAAATTTGCAGGATTAGTAAAAGGTGATAGATCTATAAGTCAAATGAATTGGATATATACAGAAGATCAAATAAAAGATTTACAACAAATAGAACAACAATATGGTAAGATTAAGAAAAGATTAAAAGAATCGTCAAAAATAGAAGAGGATGATTTTAGAAGACTATACATGCTTGCAATGTTATTAAGAAGAAATCCAGAAGAAGAGTTGGAAAGTATAAGAGCAGGAACTTCATTATATTATAAAAATTCAAGTGAAAGTTTTACAGAAGATAATGGAAAAAAATCTAGAAGGATAATTGAACACAAACAAGGTATTTTACAAAATTTAAAAACAAATAAAAAAATATATGTGGCATCAGGTGATATTCTTGACACAAAAGCTGCAATTGAATCAATAATTAGAGAGGCAGAGCAAGAAGGAATAGATAGAAAAGAAATAGAAATCATAAAAGTTGAACCAGGTAGCCAGGAAATATCAGGAGGAATATATTTAAATGTAAATAAAGACGGAATTAGCGTAGATAAAAAGAATCAAAATGGAATGCTATTCATAAGTTCACAAGAATCGATTAGAGAGCAATCGGTTTGTTCTGTTTTATCAAGATTAGGATTTAATATTCCTAATAATGTTGTAAAATATGCGAGTAAAGTTATGCCAGAAATATCAAGGAATCCAAGAAATGCGTATTTACTAATGAATGATTTAGATGGAGCTACAATATTAGATTTTTGTAAAGAACTTGATGAAAAAGAAGAAGATTTATTTGATATATCTTTAACAGAAGATAATATGAAAAAATATACAAGTCTTACAGAAGAAAGAAAGAAAACATTGAACTTGATGGCAGAAAAAAACAAAAAAATATTTGAAGAGGTAGAAAAAAGTATACAGTATTATTCTGTTGGAGCAAAAAAGATAGGAATATGCATTAATCCGAGCGAATATGGGATATATACAGCGTATTTTGCCTATGCAAATGGCGCTGACTATTGTATAAGCATATCTGCAGAAACTAGAGGAATACAATGTGCAATCCAGTCAAATCCACAAAAATGTGATTTACCAATAGAACTAGAAAGGTGGGTATATAGAAAAATTCTTGAAGAAACAAGTATAGAAAATACTGGAGATGTTTTAGTTCAAAAAACAAGAATAATTATAGGTGGAAAAACAAAACCAGATATTTATTTAGAAAATAAGAATGGAAAAAGTACAAAAGACTTTACAAAGGAAGTATTAAATGAAATAATAAGTGAAATAATCAAATCAGAAAATCTAGAAAAAAAAGAAATAGAAGATGTGTTTTTACATATACATAAACTATTTGATTTACATGATAATGTAAGTGGTGAAATGGAACCTAATGGAAATTCAGTTAGTCAATATACTAAGAGAAAGAGATTAATAGATTCGATAAGTGTTCCAACCGATAAATTAGGAGAGATGCAAGTAAAAACAGAGAAACCAGGACAATCAGGACAAAATCATACATATGATCATAATCTAAATGAGTAATTTGTGTTGCAGATACAAATTTAGATTACAATCTATATTTAACATTAATAGTAAGATTAAACTAATTGTTAAATCATATAAAAGATAATATATTATCTATTTACAGAAAAAATATTTATAAACTAAAAACTATCCTAAGAATATTTAGGTAGTTTTTTTTATTTTTAGGTATTGACATTAAAACCAAAATGTAATACAATATTACTGTATTAAGCAAGTGACACAACAAAAAGGAGTGATATTATGGAATTTACATTTGAAAACAATATTCCTATTTATATACAATTATTAGATTATATGAAAATTTATCTTATATCAGGTGTATTTAAATCTGGGGAAAAGCTCCCATCTGTTAGGGAGTTTGCAACAACATTTAAGGTTAATCCAAATACAATGCAAAAAGCATTATCTGAACTTGAAAGTATGAACCTTATATATACTGAAAGAACTAATGGCAAGTATGTTACAAAAGATGAAAAAATAATAGAGAAGTTAAAAGATGAATATGCTATGACCTTAGCCAAGAGTTATTTTCAAGGAATGAAAAGAATAGGCTTAGGAAAAGTTGATTCAATAAAATATTTAGAAAGGATAAAGGGGTAATATGGAATTATTAGAGATAAAGAGTTTAGATAAAAAGTATGGTGATAAATATGCACTAAAAGATATAAATCTTAAATTATCAGGTGGTAAGATTATTGGCTTACTTGGTAAAAATGGTGCTGGGAAAACTACACTAATTAAACTAATAAATGATTTATTAACACCAACAAGTGGTGAAATAGTAGTTAAAGGCAATTTGGTGGGTGTAGAAACAAAGAAAGCCATTTCCTATTTACCAGAGAGAACATATTTAAATAAGCAAATGAAAGTAAATGAAGTATTAAGCTATTTCGAAGATTTTTATGAAAATTTTGATGCACAAAAAGCAAGAAAGCTGTTAAAAGATTTAGATTTAGGTGAAAATCAAAAATTATCTAAAATGAGTAAAGGTATGCAAGAAAAAGTTCAATTAGTTCTTGTTATGTCTAGAAATGCAGATTTATATATTTTAGATGAACCTCTTGGAGGTGTAGATCCAGCAACGAGGGATTATATATTAGATACAATACTTTCTAATTTTAATGAAAATGCAAGTGTAATAATTTCAACACATTTAATATCTGATATTGAAAGAATATTAGATGAAGTAGTATTTATTGATAAAGGGAAGATAGTTTTGCAAAGTGATACAGACGAGTTAAGAAAAAAAGAAAATGCTTCTATAGATGAAATATTTAGGAGGATGTTCAAATGTTAAAAAAATTATTAAAATATGATTTAAAATATATGATTAAAAATATGTGTGTGTTTTATATATTAGCAATCTTTTTTGCAATAACAACAAGACTTTTATCCTTGCCTGAACAATCGGTTATGATAGGAATCTTAAGAAAAATATCATCTGGATGTATGATTGCTATGATTGCAAATATTGTTATTAATGTGATGATGAGAAGCTGGGTAAGATTTAGAGATTCTCTTTATAAAGATGAAGCATACTTAACACATACATTACCTGTTACCAAAAATGATTTATATAATTCAAAGTTTATTCAAACACTTATTTTTTTCTTTATAGGGTTTGTGATTAGTTTATTAAGTTTATTTATAGCATATTTTACGCTAGACTCGTGGCAAGTTATAAAAGAATATATAAAAACAATTACTGTAGGATTTAATATGAGTACAGCATTTTTTATTACAATGGCTATTATGCTTATATTTTTAGAGCTATTTAATGCTATTCAATGTGGATTCTTAGGAATTATTTTAGGACATAAAAGGAATAACGAAAAAATAGGCTTTTCAGTGTTGTTTGGCTTTATTATTTATTTAGTTGCTCAAACTTTAGTATTAGGTTTAGTTTTTGTATATGGTTTATTTGATGAGTCAGTAATGGAATTGTTTAAATCAGCTACAATCAGTATAGATGTGGATGCGTTTAAAATATTAGCAATAGTTGCATCAATTTTGTACTTAGTAATTATATTTAGTATGAGTATAGTATGTAAGAAACTATTAAATAAAGGTGTTAATATTGAATAGAATACTTAATTTGAAATGATTATCCAATTATATTTTTGGATAGTCTTTTATTTTTTATAAATATGTAATATAATAAAATAGAAAACTAAATAGTATAGAGATTCAAAAAAGGAGAAAAGATTATGCAAAAAATAGCACTTGATTTAGATGGAGTTATATTTGATTCAGAAAATTTTTATAGAGTTTATACAGAAATGTATGATACTGATGTTAAGAAAAAAGACACTGTTATTGACAATACTGAAAGAATATTTCAAAAAAGATATAATTGGGATAAAGATGAAGCTAAAAATTTATATAATGTAATTCGTGAAAAAGTATTAAAAAATGCTAATATAATTACAGGTGCAGAAATGGTATTAAATAAATTAAAGGATAAATTTGAATTTATAATAGTAACAGGCAGAGATGATTTTGAAACAGATTTATCAAGAGAAAGGTTAAATCAAATTGGATTAGGCAATATTCAGATTTTTAACAATGAGCATCATAAAATAGAAAAATTAATTAGTGAAAAAGTAGATTATATTATAGATGATGATACAGAAGTATGTTCTAATGCTGCCGATAATAACATTTATGCATTATATTTTAAAAACAATGCAGCAAATAGGATTAATAAAGAAAAGGTCATTAATGTTAACAATTGGGGAGAAATATATAAATATCTTATTTTAAAAAGAAAAGGAACATAAAATTAGTAAAATAAAATAATTAATAAAATGATAGATAAAAATCAATAATTTAATATAATGTATGCTTTATTTAAGCAGATTAGGGGGATAAGATTTATATGGAAGTAAGTAAAGAAGTAAAAGAGTATATTGAGAGTAATGTTTTTCCCGAATATAATAAAAATGAACAAGGACATGGAATAACACATATTAATGATGTTATTAATAGAAGCTTTGAATTGATTAAAGAAAATGAGTTAAACTTAAATCAAGATATGGTTTATACAATAGCTGCATACCATGATATAGGGCATCATATAGATTCAAAAACACACGAAAAAATATCAGCAGATATAATGTCAAAAGATAAGGGCTTATTTAAATTTTTTTCAAATGAAGAATTAAAAACTATAAAAGAAGCAATAGAAGACCATAGAGCATCTTCAAAAAATGAGCCAAGAAGTATTTATGGAAAAATAGTTTCATCAGCAGATAGAAGTAATAGTATAGAGGAATGCTTAGAAAGGACCTATACATATGGAAAAAAATTAAACCCTAAAGCAACTGATGAAGAACTTTTTGAAAATGCATATAAATCTTTAGTTAATAAATTTGGAGAAAATGGATATGCAAAATTTTTCTTTAAAGATTCAAAATATGAAGCATTTTTAAAAAATATAAGAAAATTACTAAGTGATAAAGCAAAATATATTGAGACTCAAAGAGAATATATAAATGAACTAAAAAAAGAAAATAAACTATGATTAAAAATACAGTAATCATAGTTTATTTATATATCATTTGAAATTGATGTAAAAAATTGACTAATTAGTGATTTTAAAATAGTCCAAAGGATTTACATATTCATTATTAATTCTCATACCAAAATGCAAATGAGGACCTGTAGTAGCACCATTGGTATGTTTACCACTAGAATCAATATAATTATTACCAAGAACACCGTTCAACATATTTTGGCCCTACTGTGCCGATAATTTGTCCTTTTTTTATAGATTGCCCGATACTTACAATAAAATTGGGATTACAATGACAATATGAATATTTGATATCTCCGTTTAGAATTATCGATATCTGTTAATGTAATAGTATATCCGCCTCCACCTAAAAAAGATGCAAAGGTAATAATACCATCTGAACAGGCAACAAACTCAAACCCTTCTGGGGCACCAATATCAATACCCTTGTGAAAAGTTGAGGCACCTGAGGTGGGGGCTATTCTTTTCCCAAAATAAGAATTAATTCTAGAAATTCCGTGGGGCAGGCCATAATAAATGACCATCATCTATAAAGTTAATAAATTTTACATTTGGACTATTGAGATTTGTAGGAGTAAAAAATATACAAATAAAAAGTGTAAAAAGTAGCATAAATGTATAGAATAAGTTAAATATTTTGTTAATAAAAATCCCTCGTTTCTAAAAAAGAATGAAATAAAAATAAACCATAAAACATTATTTTAGAATATATCTGTTTAAAATTATAAAACATATTATATATTCTGTCAATAGTTAATTTTATGACTTAAAAGCGCCTAAATTTGAAAAATAATAAATTTTTTTAATGAATTGAAACAAAAAAATCTAAAAAATCGGTTAAAAGTATTGACAAAAAATAATTAAAACATTATAATAGACAATGTGCTGAAAAAAAGCACAAAATGGGCAGGTGGTCGAGTGGTTAATGGCACCAGACTGTAAATCTGGCCGCGAGAGCGTACGATGGTTCGAATCCATCTCTGCCCACCAACTTGTACAAATAAGAACTACTACTTTTATGTAGGTGGTTTTGCAACAATTGTACAGTTGCCAAAAAAAGATAGATAAGCAATTACATTAGTAGTTGTTTATTTTTTATTTTAAGTTAAGTAAAATATTAATATCTAAAGAGTACCTAGTTGATAATCTAGAAGAATGCAGGGGTATCTCTAGCCTTTATTCCTATTTACAAAACTTTAAATAAGTCTTGGCAAATATTAAGATTTGCAGTACAATGGATTAAAAAAGTTAGAAAGAGGTTTTATAAATGGAAGATGGAAAAGAGGTATTAAAACATTTTGATACAGTATTTAATACAGAAACTATTAAAAATATAAAATTTGATGATATGCAATTGTTAAAAGTTTTATTTGAATATTTTGAAGAAAACCTATATACTCCTAGTGAGAAATATTCAGTATTAAGAAAAGAACATATAGCAATTTCAGATGAATTAGAAAAAACATTTACACCAGATCAAAAAGAATTATTTGAAAAACAATGGGAAATTGGCAGTGAACTTTGTGCAGAAGAAAATGAGCAACTATTTCTATTTGGATATATTGTAGGCAGTGAACTTAAATCAGAAATAGAAATGTTAAAGAATAAAGATAAAAGTGCATAATAAAACTATTATAGCTCAAGATTTTTACATTACTTGTTTATAGTGTAGTACACAATAATATATTAACAGAAAGTAGCACATAATATAAAATACTAATGGATTAGTAAGGAGTGTGTTATATGTCTAATAAGCAAAGTGGTATAAAATCTATAATTGAAGAAGTTGAATATGGAAATATAATTATAAAATTAGATGAATTATTGAATAAAAGAAATATATCCACCTATGAATTAAGCACAAAAGCAAATATAAGATTTCAAACAATACAAGCATTGAGAGAAAATAAATCTACAAGAATTGATTTTAATGTATTGTCAAAATTGTGTTATACACTAGGTTGTAATGTTGAAGATATAATTGAATATAGAGATTTATAATAGTAGGAATAGTATATATTACCTACTTTTATATTTTTAAAAATGTTTATAAAGTACTACTTGAAAAATAATAATTGTTGTGATATACTCCATAAAGATATGTTATAAAAAAATTGGGGGGTGGAAAATTTGGAAGATAAAAGTGATGGAAAAGTTTTACCTAAGAAAATAAGCCTAAAAACAAGTATAATTATTTTGTGTATTGTATGTGTTGCCATTGGAATAGGATTTTATATTGCAAACAATGAATTAACAAAAGCAGGAAGAGCACAAGAAGAGTATCAAAAACAGGTGTCAGATGAATTAAGAAAAGGAACATCAAATGAAAATAATACTACTAAAGATATTAAGGATATGCTACCATCAAAAAATCAATATGTTATAGATGATGACAAAGCAAGAGATGCAGCTATAAAGGCAAGAGAAAAAACATTAGAAGCAGAAAAAAATGAGCAGATAAATAAATAACTTAAATCCCCTTATTTTCTAAAGTTTAGGTAAAATATTATTAAAGGGGGATTTTAGTTATGAACAACATTAAAGAAGATTTAACTAATGCAACAATACAGGCTTTAAATGGAAATTTAGAAAACAGTTCTAATAAAAACAGTGATACTAAAAAGAGATTAAAAAAGTTAGTAGAAGATTGTGCATCAGAAAACAACTATATTGAAATTTTAAATATAATAATTAATATTATTTTATCAATAGCAAATGAAAATGAAATAAGAGCTATATTAGATGGGATTGAATAAAATTTAGTAATTGAATATTTATTATGAAAAAAGTATGTAAATGATTTCAACATTACATACTTTTTTGGTTTTTACAATATTCAAAAAAGTATAGATTCCTGAATAATTAAAAAGTACCAGAAATTCTGTCCATGAAAGTTGGTAAATCATTTTATGGATGTTCATATAGTGGATTGGACTATAGTGAACAACTGGAGTTATAATTATCATATAAGATATATATGATAGGAGGTGCTTTTAGTGGAACAACAGAAAGTCAAGCAGATATAAAAGTATTGGATATGCCATTACTAGATACAACACAATATAAAGATTTATTAGGAACGTTTATATCTGACTTAATATTACAAATATTATCATTTGTAGCAGAGCAAGAAAGAAGAAATATAAGAACCAGACAAGCAGAAGGAATTGCAATTGCTAAATCTAAAAATGTTAAATTTGGCAGACCACCAATCAAAGTTCCAGATAATTTTGTTGATGTATGCACCAGATGGAATAATGGAGAAATTACAGCAACAGAAGCTATAAATCTAACTGGTCTTAAAAGAACCAATTGAGAATTTGATGGTAGCATTAGAAAATGGTGATAATGTAGATTTAATAAATCAAAGAATTACAGAGAAAAGAGTTGAACTAGACAAAGCAAAGAAACAATATGATATTGAAAGTAAGAAGCTAATAAACCTAACAGAACAGCAGATAAAATACTTTCTAGTAAAACTCAAAGATGGTAACATAGATGATATTAAGTACAGAAAGACACTTATAACATTATTCATAAATAAGATATATGTATATGATGATGAATTCACAATAACATTTAATGTTGGGGAAAATCCCTTAACAGTGATAAGGTCTTTGTTAAAGGATATAAATTCCAACTTAAAAAAAGATACCAGTTCTTATTTTGAACAGTCCAGCCCACCATAATAAAATATCATAGCATAGCTATGGTCTTTTATTATGTGTGGTGTAGAGATGGATTCGAAAAGTAAAACTATATTTTATTTGCCAAAAAAATACAAATATGTTATAATAAGGATATACATAGGATAGAAGGAGAAAACAAATGATTTTTTTTGTTATAATATACATTTTAGTATTTGTAATATTTTTACTTGTAGTATTTTCAATAGCTCAAATAAGGGCAGCTGGAATAAAAGTTAAGGATTTTTGGTCATTTATAGAAGCAAATCAAATACTTGACAAGCTATATAAATTTTCAAAAAAATATGAAAAATTAAATAGTCAAGAACAAATAATTTTTTTGACAGAAGCGGAAAAAGTTTTTGATGCATTCGATAAAGTACCAGAAATTTTGTGGGAAGAAGAATATCAAAAATATATGGAAGTTTTAGATAAATATAAGAATGTAAAATTGGTAAGATGGGCACGGAAACTAATATAAATAGAAAATAGTTTGCAAGAATATGCAAACTATTTTCTATTTTTTAATAATTCCTTAACTTCTTGATTTCTTTAATTTCATTAAACAAGGCATTTACAGTTTCTTTCTTTCTTAGATATGCGGCTAATAATTCCTCATAAACATATATATAGTTTTGAAGTGTTTCTCCGCCTTGTAGAAGACTATCTATGCAAGCTTTAAAATATTCTTTCTTCTTTGATTTTTTTGTTTTCTGCATTTTGAGATTGTAGTTACTTATAAGTTCAAGCCTTTTTGTTTGCTCTTTTATATACTTCATATAGTCCATAATGCAACTTATTTCATATTCAGTGTCTTCAATAACAACTTTAAATAAAGCATTAACAATTTTTGGGTTTAATCTTCCAAGTTTTGTACTAGATTCTATAGATTTTAAAGCAATAGATCTTGGTACAGGTTGAGCTTCTTCAGCTAACATTCTCAAGGTTTCGGTGATACCAATGTGAGACTTATATTCTCTTTTAGTAACAATTGCATCAAACTCATCAGCAACATGAATAATTTGACCTTCAAAAGGAATATCTTTTTTGGTTAGTCCACTCGGATATCCTGTTCCATTTAACGATTCGTGATGGTACAAAGCACCGTTAGCATATGGCCTAAGTTTAGGATCTTCCATACACATTTTATATCCGAGAGTAGTATGGGACTTCATAAGACCATACTCTTCATCTGTAAGAAAACCTTTTTTATGCAAGATCTCTTGAGGAACAAAAATTTTCCCAATATCATGTAAATAAGCACAAATTGTACAATATATTGTAAAATCTCTATTTAGTTTAAGCCTTTCACATATTCTACAGGTAAGATTGGCAACGTTTTCAGAATGCTTTCTGGTAAAACTATCTAAGCTATCAAGAACACCTAGTTGGTAACGTATTGATTCATCGAGATTATAAGACCTAAGTGTTGCATCATTGTAAAAATCAAAATTATTTTCTTTCATTTAATTGCTCCTAATTAAAATATATATTTATTTTATATGAAAGAAAATAATAGGTCAAGAATTTAATAAAAAAAAATAAAATCCAATTGATCTAACTAAATTTCTA
>Ga0247608_10007163_pt1 | contig 11524 bp, 11 predicted proteins | sample 176DNAGHGlowgp2_FD_193490 | JGI IMG/M metagenome (GOLD analysis project Ga0247608, IMG submission 193490) | Sheep rumen microbial communities from Palmerston North, Manawatu-Wanganui, New Zealand - 1766 DNA GHGlow gp2 | ecosystem: Host-associated > Mammals > Digestive system > Stomach > Rumen ... | reverse complement strand
GACTTAAAATCATATAAGTGATGGAGTAAGACATCATAGATGCCAGAAAGCTAGCTGGTGCTATTTTTTTGCGCTTTAGAATGATTAATAATCACAAAATTGCCTATAACAAGAAGAGGGAGAAACGATGGGATTCAAGACGAGTTATAAACCGACAACGTTGCGTGATATGATCCCGTACTTGCAAAATATAAAACAGCGCGGGGAGGAAACGGTGGCCGCCTGCCCGGTCTGCGAGGCGGGGGACAGTGACGGGCACCATCTGTATATAAGGGAGTCTGGCGGGAAGCTTCTGGCGTACTGTCAGAAGTGCAACGCAAAGCTTCCGGAGATTATCAAAGCGTTAGGCATCAAACCGGAAATTATCAAAGAAGAAATGCCGGAAGTAGCGGAAGAATACGACCATGTGTACAAAAACCCGGACGGCACGGTAGCTTACTGGAAACACCGTGTTAAGTATGCAGACGGCAGTAAGGACTTCCGGTTCCGTTATGTAGACGAAAGCGGCAAAACCATTTTTAAAAAACCGGCCAACTGCAACAACCTGTACAACCTGGACCTGCTGGAGCGGGCCGACGCGGACGACTGCCTTTATATTGTGGAAGGCGAAAAGTGCGCCGACGCCATGGTACGTCACGGACTGTTGGCTACCACCAGCAACACCGGGGCACAAAAGAAAGTAAAGCTTTCCAAAACCGACCTGCGCTACCTGGAAAAGTTCAGCGACATCGTGCTGATTCCGGATCACGATGGCAGCGGCGCGGACTATGCAAAGGCCTGGCCGGTACCGGTGGAGGTGCTGCAACTGGCGGAAATCTGGCCCGAATGTCCCGAAAAAGGAGATGTGGCGGATTATTTTGCCCAGGGCGGAGACCCGGAGAAACTGTCCGTATTTGTTGACTACAGCAATGTAACAAGGAAAGAGCTCATCGGCATGCGATTCTTTGAATCCCTCTATGCCATAAAGAACGAAAACCGCAGGCAGTACGCCGTATCCATGGCAGAGCAACGGGCACAGGAACTGAATATTTCCAGGCAGTTCAGCAAAGGCTGGCAGACCTTTCTGCGCAGCAAGGCAAAAGCGGGAGCTGTGGTTGTGAACCGGACGAACTTCCCGGAACAGCCCCTTACGTTAAACGCCGGGGACTGGATTGCAAATGAAGACGGCGTGAAACGGATGGTACAGGACCGAAACGGAAATATGAAAGCGGAGTACGCCTCCCACCTGCCGGTGCTGCCGTTGGAGATTTTACAGAATACCGACGAGGGTACGGAAAAGATCCGGATCGGCTTTTATAAATACGGTAAATGGAACGACATTCTGGTTCCCCGTTCCACCGTTGCCAGCAACGTGAAGATCGTGGAACTGGCGGATATGGGGCTGGACGTGACCAGCGAAAACGCCAAACTGCTTGTGAAATATCTGGCAGACGTAACAGCCTTGAGCATGGACGCGATACCGGTGGTAAAGTCCTGCCGTCATATGGGTTGGGCAGGGGAAGCGTTCCTTCCTTATACGGATGTGATTAAGCTGGACAGTGAGAGCCGGTACAAAGACCTGATCGCTTCCATCAGCAACAGGGGTGACCTGCAAGCCTGGATAAAGTACACCGGGGAACTGCGTAAGAACAAAGTGTTGCGGCTGCTCATGGGTGCATCCTTTGCCAGTCCGCTGATAGCCAAAGTGAACGCGCTGCCGTTTGTGTTCCACCTGTGGGGCGGCACCGGTACCGGCAAGACGGCGGGGGTCATGGCGGCGGCCAGTATCTGGGGAGATCCGCGCCCCGGCAGGCTGATGCGGACCATGAACATGACCGCCAACAGCATGATGCAGATGGCTTCCGTGTTGCGGAACCTGCCGTTTTTCGGCGATGAGCTGCAGACCATCAAAAGCCGGTTTGAAAACTATGACAAACTGATTATGCAGGTAACGGAAGGCATCAACCGGGGCCGCATGACCGATACGGCATTGCAGCAGCAGATGACCTGGGAGAACGCCTTCGTGTTTACCGGAGAGGAACCCTGTACACAGAACATGTCCGGTGGCGGCGTAAAGAACCGTGTCATTGAGATTGAATGCACGGATAACGTGGTGGAGAACGGCAACGGCGTAGTGAATTTCATCAATCATAATTATGGGCTGGCCGGGCCGGAATACATCCGGCTGCTGCCGGGGTACCCGGTTCAGGAACTGTTTGAGAGGAAGATGAAAAACATTCTGGACGCAACCGGGACCTCCGAAAAGCAGGCGATGGCCATGGCACTGATCATGACAGCGGATACGCTTGCCGGGCTGACGTTCTATCCCAGCGAAGCGGCGCTTACGGTGGAAGACATCAAACCGTTCCTGAAGGTGCGGACCGATATCGATGCGGCGGAACGGGCTTACCGGGAGATCATGGGTGTCATCCTGGAACACGAAGTGAACTTTAAGCCGGATGTGAACACAGCACGGTGGGGCCGGATAGGATCCTCGTGTGTGGAGATTAACAAGACGGTGCTAGTGCGCGAGCTGCAGAACATCGGCTTCAACTTTGACGCTGTGAAAAAGCAGTGGGCGAAGCAGGGGTATCTGCTGAAAAATGCATACGGAAAATATGCAAGCCGGGCAATCATCGGCGGTGAAAACAGTTACTATGTCTGTCTGAAATTTGACGTAACGTAGAAAATGTAGAAAAATGTAGAAATCAAAAATGCGATAACCATGCGGTTTGTATTCACTGTTTCTACATTTCTACATTTCTTCCTAAAGAAACTATATAAAAAAAGCAAATGCGTACGAAAGCAATTTAATTAGTTATATGCTTCCACTGTCTTTACAGAAAAAAGTAGAAATGTAGAAATAAAAACGCGAAGCCGCATGATTACTGAGATTTTATCTTCTACATAATTTCTATATAAATTTCTGTGTAACAAAAAACGAGAAAAACAAGGAGGAAAAATGGAATTACGTGAGTACAGGATAATTCACAAGGCCCTGGAGATGCATATCCCAATTCCAGATAAGTATTCACGTTTGGTAGAAAGGTTGGGGGTTGGGTAAGGGGTATATTAAAAGAAATATCATAATAGGAGCATGGCAAACAAACCGATATGTTCTACTGAATTTTTATATAGTGGGATTTAATGTTTTGTATTTCCATGGTATAATTGTTTTGCGAAAATAATGTGCTTAATAATAAATAAATTATCAATTTTAAGGTTGTTGAAGGTGTGGTTATCTTGTTAAAAAAGTTGATATCCTTTTGTTTAGGATTTTGTTGTTTATCTATTTTTAATCAAGCGGATGCTTTAGAGTTTGATAAAAAAGCAATTATGAAAGAGTTTAAGTGTGATTCTGTTACCACGTTAAATTATGCAATGAAGGATGTGGCTAATGCTCTAACAAAAGAAGATAGAGGTTTTGAGGATGAAAGAGTTAAGGTAGAAGCACTAATTCATCTGACTTTAGATAACTTATTAGTTTCTAGTTCCGAAAGACAGTATTTGGCTAATAGCACTATTATTTTGCCTACTGGCGGCAATCCATTTTTAGGGTTTAATACATTTGTTTTAATTGCTCCCTGTATTATATTTAAAATAACAAATAAAACGGAACAACCCATTGAATTTGATTTGGACCATAGCCAAATTACTATTGGCACGTATCAGGGAAGAGGAGTTCAGCAAGGCACTAAATATAATGGCGCTGCAACATCTGTCCAAGCGCCGGTAATGATTTTTCCAAAATCTACAAAAGAAGTTGTGCTTTGGAGAACAGATCATAATTTCTATAACGGTTTTTCTTATCAAGGTCAAACTTTTATTCCAAGTAAGTGGTTACCAACGTTTGATGTAGTTGCTGATAAAAATCTTATGGGTGATATGATTTTATGCTTTGATAAAAAATATATTACTATGTCGCCTAAAGCAGTTATAGAAAGTAGTAAATTAAAATGGATTAAAAAGGAGAAAAAATCATAACTAAAGTATAGAAAGGAATAGACTATGAAAACGTTTATTATAACTGTATTGATGATATTCTGTGTGACATTGACTACTTATGCAGAAAAACAAGAATGGTATGATAGTAGTTATGCGTAATTAACAATGACTAATTACTCTTGTCCATTTTATTTAAAAGTTCGTGATATTCCATATCTCCCATAATTAGGTTTATACGTTCTTTTAAATCTTCTTCTGCTATCATCCTGAAGATTTTCTCTTCCTTTTCGGTTTTCTTTTCATAATACAATTCCTTTGTTACCGGTCTGTACTAACCCGCCATCTAAATCCGCAACCGCTATATTGGCATTCAAAAACAACTTGTATTCCATAACTATCATAATCACCAATATATTCACCTTTTGCACCGCACCTCGGGCAGTATCTCGTACCCCATGGTGCTACCAGTCCCCTTCGTTTAGGATTAGGTTTATACTCATCACAATATTTTCTAACATAGATTTCCCAACGCATTCTTGATATTAGTGGGTTTGTAACTCCCGCTTTTCGATCCGCTTCAAAAAATTGGACCATGTTCATATGTTTGTTACAAGCCATAACAGTAGAGTTAATACTTATAATAGTTAATAACGACACCAATAGCATAGTTAACAATCTTTTACTTTTCATAATCTATTATCTCCTTGCGTTTTAAGCCTTACCGTTCGTATAAACAATACAAATCCCTATTATATATTATTATAACAAAACAGCCGTAGAAAAAACTATGGTTATTAGAAAAACTGTATCATTGCTAAGGTCTACATCTTTTACATGGAACGTATCCCTGTGCAATTGCATCTTCCCGAGATGCAATATAAATCTTATTATGATCTGCCATTGCCCGAACGGAATCACAATAATCTTCATGGAATTTCCTGGTATTTCTATTCCCAACGTATGCAAACACTGTACTACAGATTAATAGTAAGATGGTAGTAATGAATAGAAGACGCTTCATGATCTACCCTTCTTTCATAATTACTTGATGTAATAATCACGAAATAACGCTACTACTTATTTCTTTTACTTAATTATTATTATAAATAATTTTAACATTATTGCTGTATACTTGCAATATTAACATAAAACACAGGTTGACTAACAAAAGATTGATATCCATGAACATTATATGCTATAATAAATTATAAATCTATATGCAAGACATGGCAGAATATATAACAATTTATTAAAGGGAAAGAGGCGTTTTAATTGAAAAAAGCAATTCTTATTTTTACCGTTTTATTTACGTTTCTTTTATCATCAGTTAGTTTTGCCAGTTGTAATTTAGATTTAAGGCGCTGGCAATGGGTTTCTTCTACAGATGAATTTGGTGTATATTTTGATATTCAAACGCTCAAATACGTTAACAATGTTGCAGAAGTTTGGCAATGTTTTCATTTTCCGCACAGCTGTGACTTACACCCCAATGTAGGCGAGCACTATCATTATTGTTTATATTATATATACTATAACAACAATACTATAGGTGTAAAATCTTATCTATATAGGGACAGCAATGGGCGCGTATTAAAAAGCGATACTTTCCAATACGTAGATCCTGTACCTATTATTCCAGATAGTATTGGAGAGGAAGTTGCAATAGCAGTACGTAAAAGGCTTACCCGTCGCTACTAAGACAAAACTAACGAAAAACCTTCACGACATGTGAAGGTTTTTTTAATAAATCACATTATTAAGTTCTTGATTCATCTCTTGGAACCTGTCGTAGGCGTTGGAACCTTTACTAAATCCTTGCTTATAAGAGCCGCCGTTTATATAACTCTTTAGTCCGTTATACATATAACCCACACGATCCTGTTCAGCCAAATAAATATTTAAAAGCAAATTTTTGGCATTCTGATCCTCCGGCCTTACATTTAAATTTTTCAATGAATTATACGAGTACGGTATTGTTTCCGTAGTATATGACCACATACGATTTGCTAAATTAACAGCTTGATAGAAACCATTAGGCTTACCTATAATGCCGTTCACCTCATTTGAAAATGCAGCTATTTGTCTGTCAAACTCATCTTTTTTATCAATATAATGAGCCAAATTCTTTCTGGTTATTTCTTTTGTTGCCATGGTTTGTGCAACGTTAGGATCATCTGACAAAAACTTAGAAAAAATATAAGTTATATTTCCATCGTTTCTCTGGACTCTTGTCCATTGACCATCCTGAGAAATTACTTTAACAGGTTCCGGAACATTATAAACTCCTAATGGTGGATTATTTGTTGAAGGGTCAGTTCTTACATTAACATCGTAAGAATTGACGTATTTTGTGACGTAAACAGGTGCGACCGGCGCAGTCGGCACAGATACACTTTGCTGAGCATTATTGGTAGATTTGGCTATATTGGATGTATTTGAAGAACGCGGTTTTGTGTCAGAGCCGAAAAAGAAGAATCCTATTATAACCGCGGCTGCAATTCCTATGTACAGCCATTTGTTACTTTTAGGAGTTTCTTCTTTGGTGGGTGAAGTGTACTGGGGTTGGTAGGGTTCTTTTTGCTTTTCACTTTCTTTTTCGTTATTATTTGGGCTTTCCTGGTTATTTGTTTGATTATTAAGCTTCTGATCATAATCTGCTCTAAGCGTAGCGTCAGAAAGTACAGCATACGCTTCATTTAAATCTTTCATCTTTTGTTGTGCTGTTTCTGCATCCAATTTGGTGGTATCAGGATGATATTTTTTAGCTAAAGTGATATAGGCCTTCTTAATAACGTCGAGCGAAGCTTTTGGATGTACCTGTAGAATCTCATAATAATCTTTCATATGCAGTCACCCACTAATCCCTTCTTTTATATAAAACCTAAATATCGTTTGCGTTTATACTGGTTGACCTGAAATTGCCATTTGCGACTTTGTAAAGAGTTATGGTCGAGACGCTATAACTGATACCTTCATAAGTTTCTCTTTGTGTCAACTGGAAGGCTTCCGACTTTGTTCCAACCTCAGCCTCCCTATTTTCGTAAAGGTACTTATAACGAAGTTCATAAGAACCCGGATTTAAGTTTTGCATGGTGAATGAATCTCTGGCTGCTATAAAAAAGGCTCTAACTGGCCTGCTTGGCGAAGTTGACCAAAGTCTTACATAAACCGGTTCACTATTTCTTGTATTGTCGATAGTTAATTTGCAATATCCATTATTATTTAAAATCGCATTATTAGGAGCATAGCCCGTTCGTATATTGGCTCTTGGAACCAACGGCTGATTTGTTGATTTAGGGCCAGAATACTTATTGACAGAGGTACTCCCTGTTGGCCTTGAATTATAAGACGAGCTCTTCTTGGAAGTGCTTCCTCCCGCGCATCCATAATACAAAACAACGCATGCAACTATAAGTCCTATAATTTTCAAAAATGGGTTAGTTGTTTCTGTTGTTCCTGAGCTGGTGTAGGAATTATTTTGGCGAGTTTGACGTTGCTGATTATGAAGGGCCTGTTTTTTGGCAGATTCCCTGATACTATTTCTAGCACTAATAAAACGGCTGTAAAACTCATCATTTGGAGTAACGTATTTAACCGCCATATTCATGAGCTTATCAGCTTCAAGAAAATCATCGCACCAGGTAAAGCAACTGGCAAATTCAAACAGTGTCAAAACAAAAGCACTTGCAATATCACCATTAAAAGCATTATTATCAATTAAAACTTTAAAGTCCGCAGCAATGTCTTTATAAAATTGATTTAATAGCGGTTTGCATATCTGACTGTTTTGATATGCATGTCCTTCTTCTTTTACAATCTTTGTTTGAAGTTTATGTAAATAGTTAGCAAATATTCCGTAAAGATTGTTTCTGGCCGTTTCCATCGGATTTATACGGCTTGAAGACTGGTTACTACTTCGTGTGTTATAATCATTGGAATTTGAAGAACGCTGGCGGTCATATTCAGAACGAAGCTGTTCATTTGAAAGTACCCGATACGCTTCATTGATTTGCTTTATCTTTTGCTCAGCAAATGATTTATCAAAAGTAGTTGTATCGGGGTGATATTTTTTTGCTAAAGTTAGGTATGCTTTTTTTATAATCTCTTGAGACGCCTTAGGATGTACTTCAAGAATCTCGTAATAGTCAATCATAGCCAGCTATTCTCCGCGCTCGTATAATTAAGGATCAGTTACGTTTTATATCAAAATTAAAATATGTCGTTGGATAAGGTTCGTTATTTAAGGTATAATGCCACCACTCTGTGTCAATACCTCTAAATCCATTTTTTAACATCACTGACCGCAAAAGATTTCTATTGTTTTTCTGCTGTTCTGTAAGGTTGGGATAACTATGTGCGTATTGTTAATCAAATCACATTATTATTATACGCCAAATGTGTTTGAATGGCAATTTTTAAAACCTTCTATAATTTAATTATTATAAGAGTTTCATAGTTATAGGTCTTTATATGACACATACCCATAAACAACTTTTCTTTTCATTATGCCAATGTTATAATAAACGTAAGTTACCACATATTAATCAATCCCATTTATTTCAACACTTTTGATTAACGATCTTGAATGTTTCGATATTCCTTATTAAGGGCTTTTCATACATCTTAAAGAGGAGGACGGACTCATGAAAAAAATACTTTTTCTGGTAATCTTGTTACTTTTAATATCGGTTTCTTGCTTTGCAAAAGTAACCGAATGGATTGATCCCACATTTAACTTTAATAACGTAAAGCGCGTATATGTATTTCTAAATATTCCTGGTTATTTCCGCGACGGTGCTAAGGAATTGGAAATGCAACAGGCGTTCTTCCCCAAGATTAAAGGCTCTCTTAAAACCAAGCTTCCACGCGGTTATGAAATCGACTCCGTTTTTAAAGTGATAGAAAGAATTAAGACCGAGAATTTTGTTGACATAGAAGCCCTATATAAAGAATCTCCCAATGAAGCTGCAGATATTTTTTATAAATTTGTTAGCAAAAATTATGATTTAGGCATGTATGTAACTATGATCGCTTATGATCAGGGTTATGAATACAGGGAAGGTATTACATGGTATCAACCAACAACTTATACATCTACCGTTACAGACGTTTTTCACCCCGGACGTCAGTGGGAAGTCACTACAACAGGTCCCGCGCGCGAAGTAAAAATCGGAGATGGCTTATATCAAGTCGTTTATGTAACGGCGCGCATGGACGTTTTTAATATGAGTAACGGAAAAGCTGTTTGGTCACGAATCGACCGAAGAGCACGAAAACTCGCTCCTCTTAATAAAACGACAAATGAATCCATGTTTTCCCGTATGTCAGAGGAATTCGCAGACAGTTTATACAAAAAGTTAACAACTGCTGATGGGAAACCTACTGGAAAAGCAGTTTCGTCTAATCCTGCGGGATTTTAAATAAATAATGGTCGGATAATAGTTCCATGAAACCTTGTAGCATATGAATAGCCGCAGTCCGATTTATAATACCGGACTGCGGCTTCCTTTTATGATCTGGTTTCCTTTTTTACTTCTTCTGGCGAAACAAATCTTGGCTTGATTAAGCCTTTGAATAAATCAACTAATAAATCAATGTTTGCCCGGATGTCAGGAGATTTTGCAGATATGATGCTCAAGAAGTTGACCACTGCAAAAGGAAGACCAACAAGGATATTTGTTTCTTCTAATCCTTTAGGTTTCTAAAAAAATGAATTAAGCTGCTGCCAGAAAATAATATTGGTAGCGGTATTTATTTGTGAACATTTTACGCTTTCCATACACAAAGCGTGGGTACAGTGCTATAATTAAATAGGAAGATTTATCTGATTGACTGACTGCAATTCAGGAAGTGTATGTTGTATGGAGCAGTGGAAACGTAACGTATATATCTGCACCCTGGCGGCGTTCATCACGTCGGTGGGCATGAGCCAGCTGGCACCCATGCTGCCGCTTTATATTCAGTCATTGGGCGTGACGGATCAGGGAGAGGTGGCCCGCTGGGCAGGCATCATTTTTGCCATGAACTTTGTGACGCTGGCTGTCTTTTCGCCCATCTGGGGCAGGCTGTCCGACCGGTACGGGCGCAAAATCATGTGCCTGCGAGCTGTCATCTGGCTGGCCGTCATCAATTTCGGCATGGGCATGGCCCAGCATGTGTATCACCTGGTGATACTGCGTCTGCTGCAGGGAGCCTTGAGCGGGTTCCTGGCGACTGCCATTCCGCTGGTGTCATCCGAATCCCCCACCCAACGGGCTGGCTGGGCCTTGGGCGTGTTTTACACAGGGCAGATCAGCGGCACCCTCATCGGGCCGTTGCTGGGAGGCTGGCTGGCGGAGACGGTGGGATACCGGAATACTTATTTTGTGGTAGCCGGTTTTTGCCTGCTCAGCAGTCTGGCCATCATGGGGATCCACGAGACCCGGCGTGTGGCGGACAATACGATGGTCAAAGTTTCCAACAGAGACGCATTTCGTTCCGTATCCCGGCCGTCCATGCTGTATGGGATTTTCGTAACGACTTTTTCACTTCAGTTTTCCCTTATGTGCATCGAGCCCATCCTGACCGTTTATATTAAAGGAATGGCGCCGGAATCCGAACACGTGGCCCTGATTTCCGGGGCGGTCTTTTCCAGCGCGGGGTTTGCCAGCGCTTTGTTTAGTTCCCGGCTGGGGGCGCTTTCCGACCGGATCGGGACGCAGAAGGTACTGTTCTGTTCCCTGCTGACTGCCTGCGTGGTGGCTATTCCTCAGGCTTTTGTCACAGCGCCCTGGCAATTGGGGATGTTGCGTTTTATTCACGGCATTGCAGTAGCGGGGCTGATGCCTTCCGTGAACCATCTGATCAAGGAAGCGGCGCCGCAGGAGTTTTTGGGGCGCATGTACGGCATCAACCAGTCTTTCCAGTTTATCGGCATGAGTTCCGGCGCCATCTTCGGCGGTTTTATTGCGGAACATTTCGGCATTCCCAGCCTGTTCTTCATTTCGGCGGCCATGCTGCTGGCCAGTGCCGGGCTGTGCTATAAGGTGATCGGGGCCCGGTCGTGAAAGGGATACGGAAGGGTCACTGGGACGCAAGGTTAACGGAGCGGTGTGTTACAGGGTATTTCCTTTTTTATCTGATGTGATATAATAATAAAGAAAGGAAGATAAAAACGCCGGAGCATTTGTGCAGAAAAAATGCGGAAGCGTTGCGGGTACAAAATATAAGTTGCCTTTTGGTTACAGGAAGGATTACGGAGGGTTGGTCATGAAGAAGATTTTTATTTTGTGTGCGTTGCTGATTACAATGTTTACGTCTGTGTGCGGTGCGGAACCGGTGTCCAGTTACTGCAAACTGGATCAGAGCAAATGGCTGTGGCTCAGTTCCACGGATTTTCAGGGAACCTTTTTTGATTACACATCGGTGGAAAAAGTTCCCGACAAGAATGAAAAGAAGGTCTGGGTGTGCACCTACACCTGGGTGGACGATTCCCTGGGCAAGGGCATGCACTATGTGTATGTGAAGTACGGGATCAATTACGATGATTACACGGCCTACATGGAACAGGGCGAAGTGCGGGATGAAAATCTGGAAGTGGTAAAATCTTACGACAAACTGA
>Ga0247608_10007161_pt1 | contig 11526 bp, 1 predicted proteins | sample 176DNAGHGlowgp2_FD_193490 | JGI IMG/M metagenome (GOLD analysis project Ga0247608, IMG submission 193490) | Sheep rumen microbial communities from Palmerston North, Manawatu-Wanganui, New Zealand - 1766 DNA GHGlow gp2 | ecosystem: Host-associated > Mammals > Digestive system > Stomach > Rumen ... | reverse complement strand
AGCGGTCCGCCATACGAAGGCTGTAGCTGCCGCTGTGGGCGTACGCTCCCTTATAATACACCTGAGGGTACTTGTCGGCTCGCATCGACACGTCCTCCTTCACCACCTCCCAGCATTCCGGCTCCACACCCGTCTCCGCATCGGTCGACGTCGTAAGCCCGTCGAAACTCTCTGACCACATGCCGTTGTCATCCAACGTTATCGTGAAACACTCCTCCGTCGTGAAGCTCACCTCCTCGCTCCAGCTGTCCGTCACGCCGCTCTCGCACACCGGACGAACCTTCACAACGTATTCCGTCCCATCGGCAAGGCCCGTCAGCGTGCAGGGGTTCTCGGCAACATTCACCTCCGTGAACGTCTCCGTTCCGGCTGGCTTGTAAGCCACCACCCATGAGGTGGCCTCGCCTTGCTCCGTCCAGCCCAGCACCGCTCTGTGGCGGTCCACATTGCCAACCGTCAGGTCTATCGGGACAGGGCAAGGCAACGGAAGCGTCGTGAAGCTGATCTCATCGCTCCAGATTGTCTCATCGCCGCAGACGGCGGCCACCTTCACCGTGTATCCGGTGTTCGGTTCAAGTTCCGTCAAGGAGTATGTGTTCGTGCTGACAGCGGCCTCCGTGAACTGGGATGCGCTTGCAACCTTGTATGCCACCTTCCAGGAGTCGGCCTCGCCGCCCCAGCTCAGCACCGCACTCTGATGGTCGACATCATTTGCGGCAAGTTCCGTAGGCGCAAGGCAAATTTCTGGTTCCGGAACATCTATGCCCAGGAGGATATGGTTCTTCACCGAAAGCACATCATAGCCAGAACTCTGCGATGTCGTGGGTGACGATGGAGTGTAGTTGGTACCGTCGGAATAGATATAAATCGCCTGGTTCCCGCTGGTGCTGAACACCTGACAGGCCATGTGCGGTGAGTTAGTGTAAGATCCGGTATTGTCATCTACCGCCAAAACCAAGTTGGAAGTACCGTCATACTCAAACGGTGTACTGAAATTGATGAAGGTCCAGGCACCGGCCGACAGGGTCACGCTGCCGCTGTACACCTTGTCGGAACTCGACATCGAAACCCAGTCGGTCTTGCTCGAGAACGTGCTCTTGCTCGTACCTTTCATGTAGATGTCCAGGGTACGGGTCTTTTCCGTGCCGCCGTTGTAGAAAGCGATGCTGTTGATGGTGCCCGCCGTGCCGATTTCATCGGCGGTGTAGATCTGCTCGGTGAACGAATATTTGTAATAGTTGTATGTAGGCAGATAGCTGTTTGTCGCAGTGCCCGTGCCGATTTCGACGGCTTGGATGAAGGTGGCCACGAGGTTTCTGTCAACCGTAGCGGTAAAGCTATATGACAACTCAGAAGAAACCACGCTCCCGTTCTCGGTCCAGCCAGTGAAAGTATAACCATTGTTAGGAGTTGCCATCACCGTGCAGGTTTGGCCGAAAGTATATTCACCACCGCCGCTCACCGTGGCAGCCTGGACTGGATTGGCACTCACCGTGATGTTAACCGGTTCTGTAGGAATTGACTCTTTAGTGAGGATGAGCTGGTTCTTTGAAGAAAGGACAGCGTTGTAGGAGCCGGCAGAAGTCGGAGGGGATAAAGGATTATAGTTATCGTTATCGCTATAAATATAAAGAGCCTGATTTGAAGCCGTAGAAAACACACGACAGGCCATGTGAGGTGAACTCGTATAATCGCCGCTGTTGTCATCCGCCACAAGAACTATGTTGGAAGTGCCATCATATACAAATGGCGTACTCAATGTGATCGTTGTCCACTCACCAGCCGCCATAGTGACGTTTCCGCCGAACACTTTGTCGCCTGCTGAAACTGCAATCCAGTCGGTCGTTCCCGTGAAACTGCTCTTCGTCGTGGCTTTCATGTAGAATTCGTAGGTTCGGGTCTTCTCTGCGCCGCCGTTATAGAAAGCAATGCTGGTGATGATGCCTGCGCCGCCCAACTCGGCAGAAGTGTATATCTGCTCGGAAAGGGCATATTTGTAATAGTTGTAGCTCGGCAGATACTCGTTTGTGGAGGTGCCGCTACCGATCATGACTCCTGAAGCGAAATTGGCTGTCAAATTCACGTCGGCGGTGACATTGAAGGTGTACGAGGCGTCGGTGGAGACCACCGTGCCGCCCTGGGTCCAGCTGGTGAACATATAGCCGTCGGTGGGCGTGGCGGTCACCGTGCAGGACGCGTTGTAGTGGAACTGGCCGCCACCGCTGACCGATCCATAATTGTTATTGTTGGACGCGACAGCGACAGTGTAGATTTGGTCGGGGGTGACGGTGAAATCGCCCTCCCACGTGTTGCTGCCGTTGACAGCGGCGTAGTGTATGGTGACAGGTGAACCCAAGGTCACGCCGTTATTGAGGGTTAAAGCGAAACCGCTCACCGTGGTGGTGGCATTGGCAGCCAAAGCGCTGAAGGTTTTGCTGTTCACCCCAAAGGTTGCATCCGCGGAGGTCAACGTGACCGTGGTCGTGCCCGATGTGGCTTGAGTGCCAACGTTCTTGAAGGTGAGGCTCAAACCTGTGGATTCGCCAATAAGGGCAGTGGTGGGCGTGTAACCGGTAAGGCTGATGTATGGGCCATTAGCAGCTATAGCCTGGATGGTCGTGATGTAGGGCTGACGTTGCTGACGCGTGACCACAATCATCACATCACCTGCAGAGGTGAGACCGGAAATCTCCACATTGGCGGTACCTGAAGAGGGCACTACGGCAACACCAAGGATTTCATTGTCCTTGGTAATGGCCACATAGGAACCGGGATCAGCACTAACAGGGAAAGTGGTGACACCAATGGAAATGGTGTTAGCATGGTTCACGTTATTGGCTGCAGGCACTTTCAGGTAAGGCATCACGGAACCGTCGCCCAAGCACTGATATGCTCTCCAATAGTATTCATCGGTAACACTGCTTTGATAGCCTGCCGCATGGGCGTATGTGACAGCCACATTGCCGATGTAAGGCATTGAATTCAATGTATTGAAACCGGTGTCGTCAAAAGCGGCATCGTACATACCCGTTGTGGTTGACGATGTTGTTTGCACGGTCTGCGCAACGTAAGAAAATGCACCAACTCCAAAATAATAGTCTTCGTACCAATAGGACTCTGGAATGGAGCCAATATAGCCAAAGGCACCTTTATTGGCCGCACGAATCATGGTTTCGCCCAAACAGGGTTTGTAAGTACTGTTACCCCAGTTCGCAGAGAGACAGCAGTTGGCCACAACCCACAAGTACTTGTCGTTGTTGGTCATCGAATTGGCATTGGAATTGGTGAATTCCGGGTCGGCCAACTCTTGAATATCGCCATGGGCGGTATAGTTGAGGAAACCGACATTGTTGATGTTGTTATAGGCAGCAGTCTGACCAGATGCGGTTGTGATATACACGGTAGGATTAATACCATGCGCACTGTTATAGTAATTATTGTTGGCATATTGAATAGTTGGCTTACCGACATTCTTGGTCCAAGTGGCATCCCAACCTGCAACAAGCAATGTGTTGTCAAGATAACTCGGGTCAGACATCGTGTATTTCTCGTAGGTCAAAATCTTGTTGACGAGATTGCTGAGTTCGGTTGTGGATGACACCGACATTCGGCTCATAAACATATCATGATAAACATCGCCATCCACGGAAGCATACTCCAAGTCGTTTATGCAGTTGCCGTAAGAACTACCACAGCTCCAATTTGTTTTGTAAGCCGGGACAACGGTCTCGTCGCCAACAATAACCAAAAAGGACGGATGGTTGGCATTGTATCTGCTTTGAATACCGGAAAGGATTGTTGAAGAAGACGTGCTGCTAGTCACAGTATACACGTCCACATCTATGCCCTTCTGCTTTTTCCAAGTCAGCCAGTTTTGGAAGGCAGTAGTTTCAATATAAGCCGACGTAGCCACCACCAGCATCTTCACTGGAGTATTATAGAGATCAGGATGACTGCTGTAAGCGTCCAATACGGCTTTTGCATTGAACAATTGCTTATATACCACATCGAAATAAGGGCTGTAGGTGTCGACCAACTTCTGCTCTGTGGCACGGGCGTTGGCGCCGTTGAAGCTGACGGTGACTTCGATGTCGTTGAACACACGAAGGATGTTGTTCACGGGGTCATAGCTCACCGGCTCGATAGTCAACTTGCCAAGACGCACGCCACGCATGGTCCCCACCACCTCAACAACGGCCATAGGCTCATTGCGGAAAGCTCGGTCCGACTGGTAGGCATCCTCATTCATGACGAAAGGAACACTCTCAGGCTGACGGTCTTTGCGCAGTGAAGGCTGACGCGGCACTAGAGTATGCATACCGAGTTCGTCAAGGCGATAGTCCGTGGTGCTATAGCTCGTGATTTCGACACGCGGGGTGGCGCCGAAAGGCACGGCAATAAGTTCATTGATGACGGGAATCTGGGGGTCACCCTCGTTACCGCCAACAACAGTGTTTGCCATATTGAGCCACGAGAAGGTCCCGCGCTCGCTTTCAAAGTCCTGTGCCTCAACGGCCGAAAAAGAGAACGACGCCTTCAGGCTTGTCATGTCGCTCTTCACACATTCAGCCTTGTCGACCGAATGCAACTGAATCCTTTGCTGCGCCATAGCCGTTAAGCCTATGACTACCAGCAACATAAGAAATAGTCCTTTTTTCATTTATTTACGTTTTTAAGTTGTTATTTCAACGAAAGTTACAGGTTTATAACCTTTTGATTGGCAAAAATTTTAAACTGCAAAAATATAAAAAATTCAACGTATCTGCAAAAAATTGCCAAGAGGAATTGATCTTTTTTGACATTTTTTTCGATGAGACGAAGAGGCGATGAGACGATGAAGCGATGAAACTGGCTTGAACCTTAAGCCTTGAACTTTGAACATTTTGAGCAACGAAAAAAGGGCGAAGATCCCTCTCCGCCCTTGTTTTTGGTATAGACGGCGCCAACGGCGCGTCTCGAGACACACCGCTGGTGCTGTCTCTACTACCTCTTCACCACCTTCCGCATGGTCACGCCCTGCGGCACCGTGATGCGAAGCATGTAGACACCGTTGGCGAGCTCGCTGATGTTCAGCTCGTTCACGTTGTCGTAAACGCCAACCAACTGGCCCATCTGGCTGTAGCATTCCACCTTCTGGACATCCATGGCGTCGATGTGCAGCACGCCCGTCGTCGGGTTCGGATAAACAGCGATATTGTTCAGGTAGCTATCCATTGCGGCGGCATCCATCTCGTCAGATCCGGAGGCCATGGACTTCGTACCCGTCACGTGAAGGTTGACCTCGTCGATGTAGTTGTAGCTGTAGCTGTAGGTCACACCGTTGTTCAAAGTGTTGCGCAACGCGATGCGGCGGCCTTCGCCATCGTAGCTCGAGAAATCAACGGTGGCTTCGTGCTCCGACAAATCCGTGTTGTTCAACAACTTGACAGGCTCAAACGTCGTGCCGTCCCACACGCCCACTTCCAACTGGTAGGTCACGTTCGGCTGGCGCACCGTCAGCTCAAGCGTCAGCTCGCTCACGGAATTCGTCGACGGTATCTCAGGCAACGCATACACGCAGCGGTCAGCCAGACGGAGACACTTGTCGCCGCCATCGGTGTACACCTGCGGATACTTGTCGTAGCGCATGGTCACACCCTCCTGCACCTGAACCAGCTCCCAGCACGTGGGCTCTGTGGACAGTTCGAATCCTTCGAAATCCTGTTCGTATGGCAGACTCACAGGGCCCGCACATGCGGCAACGGTCGTCAGCTCGATGTTGTCGATGTAGTTGTAGCTGTAATTGTAGCTCACGCCGTTGTTCAGCGTGTTGCGGAATGCGATGCGACGGCCTTCACCTGCGTAGCGGGAGAAATCACAGCTGAACGGCACATAGTCCGTGACGCTGTTGTTCACCAACGCCACCGGCTCGAAGGTCGTGCCGTCCCACACGCCCACTTCCAGCTGGTAGGTCATGTTCGGCTGGCGAACGTCCATGCTCAGTTGCAGAGATGTCACCTCGACATCCTCCGGCAGCAAAGGCAACGCGTACACGCAACGGTCGGCCATCTGGAGACTGTAGTTAGAACCTTCGCTATACAATTGGGGCTGTTTACCTTCTCGCACAGTCACACCCTCCTGCACTTGCACAAGCTCCCAGCAGGAGAGCGGAGCGGTCTCCAAATCGTCGAAATTCTCCGCATACGGCCATTCCATCGTGCATTCGCCTTCCTGGATCAAGGACAACGTAATGTCGTCGATGAAGTTCACGCTGTGGATGTCGCGGGACGTGGCATCAGGGACGATGTGCTTGAAGGCGATGTAGCGGCCCTCGCCCGTATACCCGGTGAAATTGATCTCGTAGTAACGGTAATCCGTGGAGTGGCCGTTGTCCACATAGGCCACCGGCTCGAAGGTCGTGTAGTCCGTGGGATCCGTCATCACGCCCACCTGCATCGGGTAGAACCAGTGGGGCTGCTTCACCCAGAAGCTCAGCTTCACCTGCTGGATGTCAACTGACTCCTCGTCCAGAACAGGCATCACGTTGATGCCGCGGAAATGGGAGCGCAGACTGTAGCTGCCGCTGTGCGCACGATCCGCTCCATAGTACAGGAAAGGAACCGTGTCTATCGGCACCACCGTGTCCGGAACGTCCACTGTCACAAGGTTGATCCATGACCAACAATCCGGAGAAACGCCCGTCTTCGGAGTCGTGACTGTCGTCATGTCGTCGAAATTCCGCTCCCATATCGGGTTCTCCGCGTTCAACAAAATACCACACTCAACCGATTCTTGTTCTTGATACAACACCACCACCGGATATGACCCCAAGTTGCTCGTTGCGTACGCTTTGTAAGATGTGGCAGTGGCGTCAGCCCCGCCAAGGAATCGATTATTATTAGAACTGTTTTTCAAAATAACTTCACCATTATACAAATCCGGAACCCATACCGAAGAGCCATTGTTTGCCAATGAGATGCTTGTGGATGAAGTATTGTTCAGATACTTTTCACCAATGTGTATATAATAACCATCTTCAGCTGCCTCAAAGGTAATCGTGCAAGGATATCCATCGCCATTGAGAGGCGTGGTGATAATCCCGTCATCGCCGATGGTCACATTCACGGTTTGCAAAGCAGAATTGGACACTGTGGAAGTTGCGGCAGTAGGTGCGGGGAGCTCATTCTGAACAGCCGTAGGACATACCAAGATATACTTCTTACCCGACTGGACTGCACCCACACTCGAAACTTTTGTAAAGGAGGCCGTGATCAGTTGGGCGGATTGAGTCACCGTGACAAGATCCGAATATACACCAACGGTGGCAACATAAACCTTGAAATATGCTGTGCGGGCTTCGCCTTCGTTGGCTTGAACCGAATATTCAACATTATTTTCACTATTAATTTCAGCGGTAATCCAGTCGTATGAAGCCGCTGCACCTTCTGCATCGCAGAAATAAACCTCAGCGGCAATCTCTGTGATGTTTTCGTAAGTGACATTCAACGTTCCCACTGCTCCTGTGAACGAAGCGTTAATAGTGGCATCCGATACGGTGATGGAAGGTTCTTGGCTAATAACCTCCTCAATATCGGCGGCATTGCGGGGAAGAATCTCCTTGGTGCTGTTGTATTGCTGATACACACCTTTGATGTTATAAACATGGCCGGCATCAAGAGCATCGAATGCATAGAGTGAATTGTAAACCTGAAGAGTGGTGGTGCCGTCAGATAAGTAATACTTGTTATTATCCACAGAGCATGTCAGGTTCTCATAGCTGACCAACGCACCTGTGTTAACACCAGCAAGTGCCGACATTTCTATATCTGCGGGAGCCAGTTCTGCGCCGTCAGATACAATCACCAAATCCGCGGCATTCACATGAAGGAGTTCAGCGGAGCCGTTGAATAATTTCAATGTGCAGGCCACAGCTTCACCCGTCAAAATATTGCCGGCAGAATAGGTTTCACTCATATCTGTGTTGAAGTACATGATGAAGCCGTTGGTTCCATCAGTGACATATACGTTCTTACCATTGGTGGAAACACCTGAGACAATCCAGCTGTCAAAGGTAACCAAAACACTCTCTTCCGTATTCGTCGCCGCTTCAAAGAGCGCAGGGATAGTGCTGTAAATGACTGCCGGTTCGGGAGCCGCTCCTTGCGTCACGGTAACGTCTTTAGTAACCGTCTCTGTGGTATTGTAGGTGTAGGTCAGCGTGACGGTTGCGGTGCGATCTTCCGTCAATTCGTTAGCCTCGCAGGTGAATGCCACGGCATTGTCGACCGCATCGCCAAGGGTGATCCATGTCGCAGTAGTAGAGGCCGACAGTGCGCCGCCCTCGGCAGGGTTGTTGATCGTATAGTTGATACTGCCATTCGTAGCATCGAATGCAACAGTGACATCGCCGGCGACAATGACAGGTGTGTGGTCCTCCACATAATACACCGTCACTCCCGTGAAGCCGCATGTGGCGCCGATAGTTGCCGACATGGCACTGAGTCCGTCAGTAGGAGTAACCGTCACTTTTTGCTCATCTACGGTAGCTGTAGCGTTCGTCCATGCGCTATTTTGTAATGCATCGGCATAATTATTGGAGGTCGCGGAAAACTCCACACTTGTAATGGAATAGCCGACGGCAGGAGTAATAGTCAAAGTGTTGCCTGAATAGAAGCGGGAACTGGTTCTATTATTGGCATCACCACCTAGGTAGTTGCTGGCTGATGTACCACCATTTTCGGATGAATTGGTCATAGTGGCAAAATCACTCGACCAAGTGACGATATCGGGATCCTCAATTTCATCATAAGAAGCAATGCTCAAATCCCAAGTGAAATGCGGGGGTTCGGGAACCACCGGGGCCTCTTGAGATACAGTGACGAGATCGGAATAGACATTATTCGCGAACACCTTGAAATAAGCTGTGCGGGCTTCGCCTTCGTTGGCTTCAATCTGATAATCAACGTTATTTTCACTATTAATCTCAGCGGTAATCCAGTCGTATGCGGCAGCCTCGCCATTGGCATCGCAGAAATAAATCTCTGCGGCAACTTCAGTAATATTCTCGTATGTGACAATCAATGTACCCTCCGCACCCGTGTACGGAGCGTTAATAGTGGCATCCGCGACAGTGATGGAAGGATCCACAACAACGGGTGCGATATAAGAAACCAGTTGGTTGTTGGCTTCGAACTCATACGTTCCGTCTGTATGCATTTTTAGATTACCATAAACAATCACGGTAGCACCAACTTGAATGTCATTCGCGGAATTGAAATTTTCACCATTAAAGCTCTTGCCGCGGTAGGCTTGAAGTTGGTCGCCTGATGTCTGACCATCCGCAGAGATGTTATAGGTTATATTGCCGTATTCTGAGTTATAGGGAGTCACTATTTCAGAAACGACACCCGTTGCATACACACCTTGCGTACCCGTATTCGCATCGATTGCGGCGCGTGCCTGGGCCACTGTGTAAGGATTGTTTTGCGTGCCAGGAGCATTGGGGTCAACGTAAGTATAAGTGGCGGTGGCCACATTGCTGTAATCAGTGCCGTCATAGGCAATCGCTTTGATAGTCGTGGTGGTCGTCAAATAAATGGCGCCATCGTACGAAGTACTAGTATTGTCCGGGGTGGTTCCATCAAGCGTGTAGTAAATGTTGGCGCCTTCCGTTTCGCAGCTGATGGTAACTGATAGACCCTCATTGCCAAATTCGGTACCATTTGCAGGGGCGAAAGTTGGAGTGACAACGGAAGGAGCGGCGGCGATTTCATAAGTAAGAGCCAATTCTATAACTTGGGCATTTTTGTTCGTCACATACAAATAATACATTGTGTTCTCTTCTGTCGATGTGAGATTATATGTATAAGAAGAATTCGTCGTTGACCAAGTTTGAACATTACCTCCATCAATATAAGAAGCCGAAGAAGCTGAGCTGCTGATTCCCACTTGGGTGGATGCTGAACAAGTACTTGAATTTTTGGCAACTACTTTCGTGAGTTTATAGCCTTCAATAGCAGGAAGGCCAACAGCACCAACATAATATATCATAAGATATCCATTATTGCATTTCACATTAGAAAGTGTAAATGTATAATCAACATCATTCAAAGTGTAGGTGTAATCCGTTAACGTAATATCTGCAATTGTAGGCCATTCACCAGGGTTGGAGGACAAATCAAAAGTAAGAGTCAGATCTCCGCCAGGCGTAGGGGGGATATTTTCGGTATATTGTGCCGTAAAGTCAACATCGCTGGAAACCGTATAACTACCTGTTAAAGGATCGGTACCACCTGTCAACAGCCAGCCGTCAAAGGTGTAACCATTTCTTTCCGCGGAAGGCAAGGTATATGTACCCGCTTCTTTTGAGTTGGTAATGTTGGGAAAATCAGTATTGCCATTAAACGTGCCGTCACCGGCATCGAAGGTAACCGTGTAAGTAGTTGGTGGGGTTCCGTCAGATACTTTATAGAATTTTGCCTCTGAAAATTCCAAGAATTTGTTAGAGGTACTTGAAACAGTGACATTATACGTAAATCTATAATAGCAGTTACTCCAGTCAACGCCCTCTGGCCTGCTTATGGTTGTTGTTGCATTGGATTCAAATGTTGGTGTCAGAGTGCTGATAATATTAGAAAAATCCGCATCGGAAGCGACTTCAAGTGTCCATGAATTAACTGTAATGCTTGATGCGGCTCCATGAGTCACCTCGATTTTGGAGACATTATCTGCAATAGCTGTTTTAGAATACAGGGTGCGATCAACTCCCGTAATGCTCTTTCCTCCAATACGCCAAGGATTTGTCGTAGAGTTGCCCGTCAAGTTCCAAATAATCTCTCCAATGGTGATGTCACAATCACCTGTATAACTGTTGTTTGAGCCAGAAGCTGGAGTCAAGGTATAGGCCACAACTTCTGTTTGCGCCCACGCTGCGCTCAAGGTCATGACCATGACGAGACATAGCGCCGCAATTTTCCGCATCTCGCGGAACGGTCTGATTAATTGTAAAAACTGTTTCATACTTTATAAAATTTAGAACATAAATATTTATTCCATAACCAGTTGTGTGTCAACACAAACAATGCAAAACACACAGCGCAAAGATAACAATTCCACCCTACCCGATCGGTTCCGTCAGAATGGAAAATGTCAACAAAACGGGGGAAGTTATGAACACAGACGAGGGAAGAGGATTTTTAATTCATAATGCATAATGCATAATTAATCGGAAACCGCAAACCACAAACCGCAAAAAGGGCGAAGATTACTCTCCGCCCTTATTTTTGGTATAGACGGCGCCAGCGGCGCGTCTCGAGACACACCGCTGGTGCTGTCTCTACTACCTCTTCACCACCTTCCGCATGGTCACGCCCTGCGGTACCGTGATGCGAAGCATATAGACACCGTTGGAAAGCTCGCTGATGTTCAGCTCGTTCACGTTGTCGTAAACGCCAACCAACTGGCCCATCTGGCTGTAGCATTCCACCTTCTGGACGTCCATTGCGTCGATGTGCAACACGCCCGTCGTCGGGTTCGGATAAACAGCGA
>Ga0247608_10007159_pt1 | contig 11530 bp, 15 predicted proteins | sample 176DNAGHGlowgp2_FD_193490 | JGI IMG/M metagenome (GOLD analysis project Ga0247608, IMG submission 193490) | Sheep rumen microbial communities from Palmerston North, Manawatu-Wanganui, New Zealand - 1766 DNA GHGlow gp2 | ecosystem: Host-associated > Mammals > Digestive system > Stomach > Rumen ... | reverse complement strand
ATAATAAACCCACCTCAACCTAAACATTTTGAAGTATTTCAGGTATTCATCGTCTTTACGATGCATAAAATCACCTAAATAGACAACATCAAGTATGCTATTATTTATTTTTAATGGAAATCCCTTATCAAGAATAAAAAGAGTTCTTTCTATTTGAGAATACTCTACATGTAGTAAATATAAAAACAAAGAATAAATTGTCATCACATAACATACATTACTATATTTCTTTTCCATTTCTTATAATTTTAGATATTTCACAGAATCCTTTCCTTCTAATATCATTCTATAATTATCTCGAATATATAGATAAAATAACAATATTCCCCCAGTCACTAATTTGTTAATATCGAGTTATTTATGGAGGTTTGTTAATTCCTTCAATATAAATCCAATCTATTTACAAATGTTTCACTAAATCCTTTGCTTTCTGATATTCCTGGGGATTACCTATATCAATCCATGTACCATTGAGTGGGTAACGAATGACTTTTTTGTTCTCAGCGATCAGCTTCTCGATGAGGTCTGTAGCATTAAAGAATTCACCATCTGGGATTTCTTCTAAGGCACGACGCTTGACAAGATAGATACCAGCATTAGCATAGTGGTTGTATTGGGGTTTTTCTAAAAGTCCCTTGATATTTCTGCCATCTAAATCAAGAATGCCATAAGGGATAGAGATATTATAAGGAACAGCCGCAACAGACATCTCTGCATTGTGTTCTTGGAAGTGCAGGAAGAAGTCTTCGTAGTCAATGTTAGTGAAGAGGTCGCTATTCATCACCAATACTGTATCATTATAGAATGACTCGACAAACTTTACACTACCTATAGTTCCTAAGAACTTTGGTTCACGTACCGTTTGTACCTTTACACCATTGCGTGGTTCTTGATAGTGTTCTTCTATTTGTTCCTTCAGGTAGTTGACTGTCACGTTGATGTGCTGGATGCCATAAGATATGAGACGGTCTATATTATGGTCAATAATAGCTTTATCGCCTACTGGTAATAATGGCTTAGGAGTCTTTTCTGTCAATGGGCGCAAACGCTCTCCTTTGCCACCAGCCATTAGGACTGCATCTATAGGAAGACGTGTCTTATATCGATCTAAGTCAATAATATCAACAATATGGTGGTTTGCATCAAGTACTGGAATCAACTTCATTTTTAATTCCTTCTGACGCTTGATCTCATTCACGTTTGTAATGTTATCAACAGTCATAAAGTTAAAATTGCGATGCATCACCTTCTCTGCCCTGTGGTTAACAGATGCTCCGGCTATTAAAGCACGGCGCGAATCACCGTCAGTAAGTGTGCCGACCATACGTTGCTCCTTATCTACCACAAAAAGCACCAATGGTCCTGTACCAATGTTGTTGATTTTGGAGAGAGCATTTAATAAACTCTCTTCCTTGTTAATAATGTATTTTTGATCTATCATAATGATGATTTGCTTATTAGAAGTTCCGCCATATGCCAATCATTCATAGTATCAAGGTCAAGCGAGGACTTCTCATCCATAACATACTTAACACGTTTCTTGAATTTGTAGAGTGGCATCTCCTTTAATGATTTAGGGTTGATAACATATATAGCTCCGTTATATTCGTATACTTTGGGGGCATCCTGACGCCGAGTGATATTGCCATTGCCCTTACAGATATTCAAATAGCCCTCTGTGTCCTCTTCAAAAACACAATAATATGGATTTGCTGAGCACACCTTCACAGAAACTACCATATCAAGATTAGAATGATAGAGAGCCAATGCTTCTTTTACTTGTTCTGAAGTTCTGAATGGTGACGTGTTCTGTAACAAGATTACCACATCATAATTCTTTCCCTGCTTCTCATAATAATCAAGTGCATGGAGCAGCACCTCATAGGTTCCTGCTGTATCGGTTGCCAATTCTGACGGACGAACAAAAGGTACTTTTAATCCGTAGTCCTCAACGCATTGTATAATCTCTGGATCATCAGAGCTAACACAGATGTCCTCGTTTGCCACAATTTGCCTGGCAACATCAATTGTATAGTGAATTAAAGGTTTTCCTGCTAGTGGTTTTATATTTTTATGTGGAATACCTTTACTTCCGCCACGGGCAGGTATTATTACTAATATTTTCATTGATTTATATCGTAAAAATGCTTCTGAACCAAATTATCTAATGGATAGGTCTTAATGACCTTCAAAATGGTCTCACAAGAACCTTCTTTATAGTAAGGATTGTCTATAGTCTTATGACCATAAACTGCCACTTTTTTCAATCCATCTTTTATCTCTTCTGTGGAATACCCGCAATGAATAACACTATCAGCTGCAATGCGCCCTTTTTGGCGGTCTCCAATATCCAAGGTAGGAATACCAAAACTGGGTACCTCAATAATGCCACTAGAAGAGTTACCAATTACAGCAGTCATGTGCATTAAAGCGGAGAAGTATCGCCTTTGTCCCAGCGAAGGTATAAACATACATCTATCCTTGTTCCTGTCCACATACTCTTGAATACGTTTAATAATGATCTGCGAATTAGTATCGGAATTAGAATAGGTAAAGATGATGTGATAGTCTATGTAATCATCCAGTGCTTCTAACAGGTTTACGACCTGTGTTTCAGATGACATATTGCTAAGCGTCACAGGATGGTAGGTGCAAAGAAAGCATTTGTCTGTCATCTGGAAGTTCAAACTTTGCTCTATCTCCTCTTTGCTCATAAAGTCATTCTTTAACACATTCTCCACACCCAGTGCTCCTACATTAAATACTCTGTCCGGTTGTTCTCCCAGCTGGATCACTCTCTTGCGGTATGCCTCTGTGGAAGTAAAATGCAGATGGCTCATTTTGGTAATGGCGTGACGGATAGCATCATCAAAAGCACCTTCCGTTATTTCGCCACCATGCAGATGGGCAATGGGAATCTTGTAAATCAAAGCTGTAGATGCTACAGCCAGCATTTCATAGCGGTCACCAAGTATCAGCAACAAGTCTGGTTGTAGTGCATCAAAAGCATCTGCAAAGCCGGCAACTCCTCTGCTGATCGACTTGGCTGTGGTGTTGGCATTATCAGGTGCCTCATCATCAGCCATATAGACCTTATAGTCAATAGTGAATCCATCACCCTCAATCTCTTTATAAGTCTCTCCCTGACTTTTTGAAAGGTGTTGATTTGTGGCAATTACCTGTAACTCAAGTTCTGGGCATTCTTTGATGGCCGACATCAGCCTTTTCAAAATGCCATATTCTGCACGACTACCGGTAATTACGCAAATTTTTCTTTTCATCGCGAACACAAATAAAACCAATTGAACGTATTATAGTTCGATTAATTCATCCTCAGCAAAACTGCGAATAGCCTTCGTTCCTATCACTTCTTCCCAGCGCATAGGTGATATTCCGTTTCCAGGGCGCTTCACAGTCAGATTCTCTTCCGTAAAGACCTCACCTTTCTTAATGTCAAAAGCCGCCACAATGCTCTTACGGGCAATGGTAATATTCTTACGCTCACTTTCACTTACATGTTTAGTTCCATCACCATCCACAGCCTTTTCAATATTGCGGATGGCACTTACCATAGCCTTCAGTTCATCTGGTTCCAGACTGGCTTTGTGGTCGGGACCTTCCATATTCCTATCAAGGGTAAAGTGCTTCTCTATCACTGATGCCCCTAATGCGACGGCGGCTATCGGAACCTCAATTCCCTTGGTATGATCAGAATATCCAACTTCTACACCAAATTCTTTGCGAAGTGCGTCCATCGCTTTTAGATTTACATCCTCAAAGGGGGTCGGGTATTCCGTGTTGCAATGAAGGAGTGTCAAATTATCTTTGGAAAGTCCATTTTTATACAAGGCATCAACAGCAGCCCTAACGTCCTGCAAATCACACATACCCGTACTCAATATGGTTCTCTCATTATAGGACGCTATCCGTTTCAGGAAAGGATAGTTGGTTATTTCACCTGAAGGAATCTTCCAAAGTCCTAAGTTTAGTGAATGCAGATACTCGATACTATCCATGTCAAAAGCAGTGGAGAAGAACTTGATGCCTCTCTCTTTGCAATAGCCAATCAGTACTTCATGGTCTTCCGCAGACAGTTCCAGTTTTTTCAGCATGCTCAGTTGGCTGTCATCAGACTTCTTGCCGATATTCTTTTTCTGATATTCAGCCTGCCGTGCTGATTTTGACACCAGTTTCTCCGACTTGAATGTCTGGAACTTGATGATGTCAACTCCTGCATCGACAGCCTTATCAATTAGTTGTTTTGCTAAGTCGATGGAGCCGTTATGGTTAACGCCTGCTTCAGCTATAATAGTAACATGCGTCATTTCGTTCTTATTTTGAGAATCGCTGGATTACCAGAATAGATGCCTTTAATGTTGATAGACTTTCTCACCAAAGAACCTGCGCCCACAATGATATCGTCACCGATCGTAATGCCATTGGCAAGGACTGACTGGCTGCCGATAAAACAGTTAGCACCTACTTTACAATCGCCATTGACCATTGTTCCTGTAGATATATGGCACTGGTCGCCAATCACTGCATCGTGTTCTATGTTAGTAAAAGTGTTTAGGATGACATTATTACCGACCTTAGCCCCAGCATTCACAAAGGCATGGTGCATCACCACCGTACCTTCGCCTATTGTGGCATATTTGGACACATGAGCGGTGCTTGCTACAATCGTTGCCAGTTTGCCGCCCGCCTCCTTTACTTTTTTATAAAGTTTAATCCGTATTGCAGGGTTCTTAATAAAGCCAACGGTAATGACAAATTCTGCCTTATCAACATAAGACGGAATGTCGTCATCAGTACCAATCACCTTAGTTGACAGTATCTCCTTGCCAACATCCTCTGGCATATCCAGCACACCAAGAATGCTATATCCAGCACTTTCAGCGGCTTCCAATACGGATTTACAGTGTCCGCCACCACCAACAAGAATCAAGGGTTTGTTCACTATTCCTGAGTCACATTTGTTTTTCTATACATATAAACGAAAACAGAATCTTCTGTACCGTTTCCCCATCTATCACCTATATCAAAACCAACATCTCCTAATTTCTTTTCCACATCACGTGCCTGCTCAACATTTTCGCATTCGTAAAACCAATAATTCCCAGTTACCTTATGTCCATATTTAAGCCTTTGCTCTAAATCATTGGTAATACCACAGTAATATAGTGAGGGGAAATCAAGAAATCCTTTTACTTCATTGTATTTGGCAATGAATTGATTTACAATTTCATTTGTAGTCATAACGCGAATAATCCTTTAATAACTGCTATAATAGTAAGAGGAGCTAGAAATTACATTATCCTCCTCTGTCTCCACTTCAATAACTGCTGGAACATCTTCAAATGATTCCAGTTTGTTCGTCTTCTGAATATAGTCTATCAACTCCTCAGAAAAACTCATTTCCTGCAATATCTGTTTTTCATTCATGGCTTTACAGGTAGTTTTATAATTTGCTTTTGTCTAATTATGCAATAGTTATCAGAGATAAAAAATTTCAGTATGGGAGTGCTTTCAAAAAGCCAATAAAAAAGTGCCCACATCCTGCGCATTGCTCTATCAAGCCCATGAATGGACTCTGAATGAATAATCTTCAGACCGCATTCTGTCCAAGCTGTATTCCTGTCTATAAAATGCCCATGACTTTTCCATTTACCATGATCACAGAGTATGCCAGCTATCTGTTCCGCTTTGTCCTTCCTTTCTTGAGGTGTCACAGGATTCCCCGACTGTAAATGATTTGTCCAAGTACTGAACTTGTATTTCTCCAGATATTCCTTAGTTATCTGTATGGAGTAATTGCTGGCTCCAATTGCACTACCTACATCACGCATATCTATATTCTTCAGCATTTGAACGTCAGTCCAATTAGGTTGCATATGGTTGTCTATTGCTTTTTGTCCTCTTACCTGTATTTCATTAATAGCAAGGAGTATAGATTGTGCAGGGACATAGCGGCCATCTTTGCCTGGAACTTGCGGGTCTATGGGTCCGAATTTTGATTGTTTGGACATTATTATCTCATCACCAGACATAATAAATATTGAGCCCGCACTCATCGCCATATCAAGAAGAATGAAAGAGACTTTTGTAAACCTTGGACGTAATACATTTACAAAATTAACAACTTGATTAGCCAAGCCTCCAGAGGTAACAAGTACTATATCAATTTCTGTCTTATCAGCAGGTAAAGAAGCGACCATTTCTCTAAACGGCATATCATCTGTACCGTCAATTGAATTACCGATACCACCATTAAGAACATTTGCGACATAGCATATGAGAGGCGTGTTATTCCTCGATTGCTGTACCTCTCCAATACTCCTGCGAATCTCCTTAACAATATCAAGATTGGAGTATGTATGATTCAGGATACTCTCATATTCATGACCATCTTGCATCACGTCCAATGGAGAAGGTCCTTGCGGTATAGGAATTTTAATTCCTGGTTGAATAATCTGTGGCATAACAAAAAAATTATAATCTAACGCTACTCGGAATATTTACAACTCTGTCTGCAAACCAGATGGTATTCTTGAGACCATCATTCTCGCAGTTCTCAAACATAGGGAGGCGGTTCATGAGTTCCCAGATAGGACGGGTCATGACTCCATTGTCATTGGTGTACTGAAGGAACTGCTGTTGTGCCTCTTTGTCCTTGAGGATTACGGCATTTAGCCAGTAGTTGCTACGGGTGTTCTCTGGCTTTACAAAGTCCTTATACTCCGCGTTGGCATCTAATGCTGCTCTTATCGCTGCATCGTTATCTGTAAACTTAATCATAATATCTATTTTTGATTTTTTATAACAGTTTCTCTAACTTTAGTAATTACCACTACCTGACAACCATTCTTTCAGAGTAATCCTTTTGGGCTTACCATCGAACCCTTTATAGACAACTGTCAGCATCTTTTGTCCATAACTGTTTTCAATCTCATCCACGTATGGATAAATCTCCAAGTACTCATTGCCGTCGTACAAGGATGTCAAAGAATCTACCATCGGAAGTATCGCCATATTATTAGCTGGCAACTTTTGCTTGTCTGCAATACCAACCTCCCAGTTGCACCACATGGAAGCAAGAGCCTTGTTAGTGGCTAAAAACAGGAATCTGTCGCAAGTGCTAATCACTTCTTTTATTCTAACAGCCGTCTCGCCACATGTTTCCTTGGGTTGCTTCTTATCCATACTGTCGATATACGGAACTACATTGTAGTCGCACTTCAGAAAGTTGAGCAAGCCTTTCAAATCCTCCAAATCGCTATGCTTATGAGAGATAAATACAGTTGTGCCACTGGCAGAGCGGATGCCATCGGGACTAAAATACCTTGTACGAGTATATGCCTCATTGACAATATTGGAATCGCCAATGCGACTGTATGCATTAAAACGTCCTCTTACTAATTTCATAAATTATCGTATTCTGTAATACAAAGACCTATTGAATTTTATGCATTTACACTTATGTGCAAATCATAGTCTTGCCAATGGTCTTTTTTCTCTTCAGCTCGCTCAATGTAGTAATTGATGTTGCTGATAAAATCATCCCATTTCACTAAAGATATATAACTACACTCGCCACGCCATATCGTATCACCATTAGCGCACTTATAAGTATTCGTTTGCTTCTTGTTAAACATATTCTTTTTCAGAATATTAAACATCCACCCGCTATTGATAATCCTACAAGGTGAATCACAACAATTTCCTTGTGACAATGCATATTCATAACTTCCATCTTTGTCAGGGATAACCACTCCGACGACACCGTTGCGGTGACTGGTACCTTTGTCTGTATATATCTCCCGAATGGAATAGTATATTTCCCACGGAATCCACTGACTCTTGTCGTAACTGTTAGGATTCTTCATTCCCGCAGATATAAGAACAATGGTACAGGTCGTTGGCCATATCATCTTCTTCAGGTGGTCATAGATGTAATCATCAGACTTGTCAGTCAAGTCATTGTCTCCCTTTTCACCACAATATACTTGTCCGTTATCCGGCAATAAGAGTTCTAATTTGTCAACATAGTCCCTTCCCCAAGTATAAGGCGTAATACCAGGTAGTGGACGGACATTCTTATCCTTATATTTATAAGAAACAAACACGTTGTGTCCCATAGTCATTAATTATATATCCTGCATTCAAAAAAGCGAACAAAACCAAGAAAACACCGAGCAGATAGAATCCCAATTGAGGATAATAGTTATTAGAAGTAACACAACAAAGACGCACAGATAAAACGTTTTTTCCGATTCCGAGTACCAGCGATCGTTGGTTCTTACATATCCAAGTGCCTTTTCTTCGTCTGTCAAGGTATCTTTTGATAGCGGTGCGAAGTTATACAATGCTGAATTGTATAAAGCTATCTTTGTCTCATTATCCGCATCATCTGCTAATGCTTTTGCTTTGATGATAAAATCAAGCTCGCGATTTCGCATCCTTCGCTCAAGATGGAGATAGAACACATCAAGATACCAAAATGCGACTGTTGGCAGCACAGCAAGCAATATCCAGCCGTTCAGAGCATCGATACCACAGCTTAGAGCAAGAAAAGCTGCGACGATAGTTACCATCCAACTCTTGCAGTTATTACTATTAGATGCCATTCTGGTAATGTTTTCCTGCATCATTTGCAAGTATTGACGGTCATCTTCAGAATAACTTAGTTTTGCCATATTTGAGAATGTTTAAGAGGGAAAAAGAATGCGTCTGCTTGTATTGCCTGAAAAGATATATAAAGTAATCTAAACTTCATATTTCTTAATCTATCAAATCTTTGATGGCATCGCAAAGGGTGACAGGGGACAGGTTCGTGTCACCAATCGTCCCTACCATCTCAGGCATATCCATTATGCCCAAGATAGTATAGCCCGCACTCTCCACCACATCAATGACAGATTTGCAGTGACCACCACCACCTATGAGAATTAAGGGCTTGTTCATTAGAGTCTTACGCTGCTTGGTATATTCACTACTCTGTCGGCGAACCAGATGGTGTTCTTGAGACCATCATTCTCACAGTTCTCAAACATGGGTAGGCGATTCATGAGTTCCCAAATTGGGCGGGTCATGACTCCATTGTCATTTGTGTACTGAAGGAAGTTTTGTTGTGCCTCTTTGTCTTTCAGAATAACAGAGTTGAGCCAATAGTTGCTACGGGTATTCTTCGGCTCAACAAAGAACTGAATATCAGGAATGTCCTTGAAGAATTCTTCATAAGCCTTGGCCGTCTCACGCTTGCTTGCCACATACTCTTCGATATGTTCCAATTGTGCACAGCCCAGGGCTGCATTGATATTAGGCATACGGTAGTTGAAGCCGATGTGGTCATGACGGAACTCCCAACGATGGGGAATCTTTGCCTGCGTGGTGATATGCTTAGCGTAAGCACCTAACTCTTCATCGTTGAAGAGCATCATGCCACCGCCACCAGTAGTAATAGTCTTGTTGCCATTGAAACTCATGGCACCAACTTTGCCAAAAGTGCCCGTGTGCTTACCATTATATAATGACCCTATACTCTCGGCTGCATCCTCTACTAATTCAATATGCCATTCTTTGCAGATTGCTGCAATCTCCTCAATGCGTACTGGATGACCAAAGGTATGCATAGGTACGCAAGCCTTTATTCTGCGCCCTGTAGTCTTATTATAGCAAGCAAGTTCATCCTCATCGTAAGCGAAGTCGTAACTCTTATCCAACTCTCCTATGCGTGTATTTTTACGAATCTCTGCATTCTTATGAAGCCACTCCTTAAGAGCATCAGGAGAAAGCCCCATAGTTGAGCGGTCAACATCGAGGAATACAGGATATGCTCCTATATAACTCAATGCATTTTCGGTTGCAATGAATGTCAAAGCCTGTGTCAACACTTCATCATCACGTTTGACACCAACAAGTAATAGACTCATGTGTAGTGCATTAGTTCCACTAACACATACTACGGCTCGTTTGCATCCTGTGTACTTTGCCGTTTCTTCTTCAAAACGATCTACGAACTTACCGACACTACTAACGAATGTCGTATCTATACATTCGTTCAGATACTTCTTCTCGTTTCCAATAAATACAGGAACTGCCAAAGGAACAAAATCCTGTGCCCCGTATAAATCGTGAATGAAATCTGTTATTTTATTGTATGACATAATTATTTTATGTATCTGTTAATTGCAGAATTATAATATTGATGGAACAAATATCCACCAACTATGCTTATTGCGAATATAATAATTATCCTTAAAAGAACGTTAAGGCAATTAATTGGGATAAATTTAAAAGAAGGTATAACCGCGCACATTGCCATTTGAACAAGAAATATTTCATAGCTACACTTGGCAAGCACTTTTACAATTTTTTCTAAGTATTTTTTTTGTGAAATGAATCGATGCAATAAAAACAAAACATACCCCCCCCACATCGCTACATAATAATAGCACGGCCAACGGTGGTATGCCCATGCTGTATGGAAAAATAACGGTTCGTCATTAATAGAGAAATATTCAAAATATATAATCGCCAATAAACTGAGAAAGGACAAACTGCATGTCCATTTGTTTATAACGATTCCTTCTTTTACCCATATCCATGCTAAGTAAAACAGGAATATATATCTGACAGCCAGGAGACGATATAAAACGTCTGGAAAGTCGGCAATGGAAAAAGCAATTTCTAATCCTTCACATATTATAAGGTATGTTATTAATAAAAACGTTTTTGATTTATTTCTCATCCATCTACCGAAAAGGGGAAGCGCAATTGCTATTTGTAAATAAATCCATGGATAATATGATCCAGGACCGGTACCTCCCCCTGTCAGATATTTCCATGTTAGTGAGTTTATGTCATGCCGATATATCCACAAGAGGATTGCAAAAATTCCTGCTTCTACAATGAAGAATGGAAGGAAAATACGAAAACATATCTTTTTAATACTTAAATAAGAATTTTCCTTCTTGAAAGTGTGAAAGGCTTGAACTAATACGAACAAGGGCACTTGCATACCAGCCCATAGGCCATATCCCACCAAATCCAATTTCGGAAATGTATGTCCAATTAAAACACAGATTATAGCATACGCCTTAATAAAGTCAATAAAAGGATCGTAACCAACCTTATTGAAGGTAACAACTCTTTGCATAACTACATCTTCTGATCCAAATTCTTTCCTTTCTCTTCGTGCTCGAAGTTGGGAATAAACTCCTTGATAGCTTCAACGACCTGTGCCTTGGTGAAGTCGTCCTTGGCAAATATCTCTTCGAGATTGTCGAAGAATGTATTTACGTCATCCATGTTATGACGTGTAGTTTGTTCTACCACGCCAAGAGCTTGGAAGCGCTGCATGTCTATCTTCTCTCCAGGGACATAAAACTCCTCGTAAGCCTTTTCGCCTGTAGTATCTGACTTGAAGTAAACAACAGGATAGGTCTCGCTTTCGTATGACATCTCGGCTGCATACTTCTTAGCTTCGGGATCATTCTGACACTCTACCTTGGTGAAACCTTCTGCCTTG
>Ga0247608_10007157_pt1 | contig 11530 bp, 10 predicted proteins | sample 176DNAGHGlowgp2_FD_193490 | JGI IMG/M metagenome (GOLD analysis project Ga0247608, IMG submission 193490) | Sheep rumen microbial communities from Palmerston North, Manawatu-Wanganui, New Zealand - 1766 DNA GHGlow gp2 | ecosystem: Host-associated > Mammals > Digestive system > Stomach > Rumen ... | reverse complement strand
CATGCAACAAAAGAGGTGCTTAAGTGTGCAGCGGAAATAGAGAAAATCCCGGGAATAACAGGGACACTTCTTTTTAGAGAAGGCCGAGTCAGGATGAAAAGCGTAGTCGGTGAAACGTCGCTTCCCTGTTTCTTGATGGATAACAAAGAAGATGTTAAGACCCTGATGGACTATAAGGACGCAAAACTGGTATCAGGAAGACTTCCCGAAGCTCCGGGCGAGATACTGGTTGACGAAAAGCTTGCCAAAAACATGGGAGATAAAGTGCTCGAGTACATGTCAGACCGTTACTATATTGTGGGGCAGTGTGAAAGCGATTATTATCTGGCATTGGGTATGGCTCTTTCTTCAGAGAATGATATAAACCTTATAGTGTTCCACCCGGATGACGGGAAGGATTACGGACAAATGATAAAGGACACAGGCATAGAGATTTATTATGTAATGGATTATGAATCGCAGCATAAAGGTGTTATGGAGGATGTCGGCTCTCTTTTATCTGTGGAACGTCTGATACAGCTGTCTTGCGGGATCATGCTTGCAATATGTCTTTTGGTTGTGCTTTCACTGCATATAATGGACAGGCATGAGGAATGGTGTCTGATGAACTCGATCGGATTTTCATCAGGTGAGATATATTCCATGGCACTCCGAGAGCTGTTGTTCTGTTTTGTTATGGCGCTTGGTATAGGAGTAGTATTTTCGGCAGCAGAGGGTATTGCATTTGATAAACTGCTATGTGCACCCATAGGAGTACATATAGACTTATTCAGGAAAAGTACGATCCCTGTAGTGATCGGAGTGATGACAGCTATATACGGATGTGCACAGATACCGCTGTTTGTGAATATAAGGAAAGTATGTACGGTTGACGCTATTGAGTAGGAGGGAAAATCAACCGCAGAACCGTCCCCATTATTGATGAGAAAAGGAGAAAAAAATGTTTGAATTAAAGAATGCAACAATGATCTATGATATGGACAAGGAAGAGAAAGTATATGCGATGAGAAATATCTCACTGCAGCTGCCCGACAAGGGACTGGTTGGGATCATAGGTCCTTCCGGAAGCGGCAAATCCACGATGATGTATACCATGTCTACCATGAAAAACCTTACCAGCGGTGAGATCCTGTATAACGGAAAACCGATCACAAACATAAAAGAATCCGAGAGACAGACCTTAAGGCGGGACGAATTCGGATTTATATTCCAGAGACATTATCTGGTGCCTTACTTAACAGCGGTGGAGAATGCAGTATTGGCAGCTAATTGTCCCAAGAAAGAAGCTGTGGAAAAAGCACGTAAGATACTTCTTGATATAGGATTAAAAAAGAATGAGCTTGATAAGATCCCGGCAAAGCTTTCCGGAGGACAGCGCCAGAGAGTAGCCATAGCCAGAGCCATGATGAACGATCCGAAGGTGCTTTTTGCGGATGAGCCTACTGCTTCACTCGATCATGAGAACGCATATCTGGTTATGGACAGACTCAGAGAGTATGCTATGGAGAGGCTTGTGATCGTAATAACTCATGATCACAGTATACTTAAAAGTACCGATATGACCATAGAGGTATGGGATGGAAGCGTTTCTGCGGTTAAGGTACCGGATGCCACTAAGATTGCATAAAGGAGGAATCATGAATCCGTTTTCTGCGATTTATTATATAAAAAGAAATAAAGCCAGAGCCATAAGCATTATCATCATGCTGGCCTGCACCGCTATAGTATTTATGGGCGGAATGTATATAGATAACATAAACGACGTCTTTGCGTATGCTTACGAGGAACCGGCACAGTACGCATTATGGGTGGGCTCCGGTAATAACAATGATATAAATGATGAAGTAAGGGATTTTTATCAGCACCAGGAAGAGCTTTTGCCCGAGAGTGCAAAGACACATATCGGAGTGGATGTACGTTATGCGGATTATAAGAGCATAATGGGATTTAATAACGGTATCACGGTATTCTTCATGACCTCAAAAGAGGATTTTGATACTTTTGTTAGGCTTACGGATATACTGCCCGAAGGTTTTACATTGGAAGATAATGAGGTGGTAATGTCTGAGATGCTGGCCAATAACTGGGGAGTAAAAGAAGGTGACATATTAAGTTCCACAGATGATTCGACGGCACATGTTGCTCTTAATTCGGATATGTTGGTAAAAAAGGTACTGCCGTTAAAAGGTAACCAGATATATGGTTGGTCGAGTTCATTTGGAATATACAGCAGCTTGATCCTTTCGACCACAGAAGAGCATGCACCGACACTGGCGGCAGATCTTAATGCTCTAAGGACCACCATCCCCGAAAAATATCCCCATATCCAGGTGTATACCAATGAAGCGTTCATAGAGACCGCCAAGGAACAGACTTCCATGCTTTCCTTGTTTTTCCTGATAGTTATTGTGATCGTGGCAGTGGTATTTGCAATCACTTTAAATGCCACTTTTGCTGCCATGTATGAGAAACGTAAATATGAGTTTTCCATATATAAGGCCATAGGATTTTCAAAGTTCAAACTCTTTAAAAAGGTGCTGTCGGAGTTGGTAGTGATGGACGGGATAGGATTGCTCGCCGGCGGAACATTGTGTTTTGTGGCGGTTAAGGTTTTAAATGAATTATTATGGAGCAAGGGAATACAGTTTATTCGTCCTTCCGTATTGGGTATCGTTGGAACTTTAGCCTGTAATGTAGCTATTATAATACCTGTGGTGATGGCAAATATGAAGAGGATCAAGAAATATGATGTGACGGTGTACTGACCCCCCCTTGACATACCGCCTCCTTTTGTATATAATGATGCGTTACCTAAGGATCGTGTTCGGAGTGGGAAAATACGGAGGTACAATATGGACCCGATATACTTGTCTATCCGGCTGAAAGAGACCGGCGACCGGATAAAGAATCTGATCAAAGCGAGAGGCTACACTGTAAGGGACGTCCAGGGAGCCATGGGCTTTGAAAACCCGCAGGCCATATACAAATGGATGGCAGGCAGGACGCTGCCGAGCCTGGACAACCTGATCATCTTAAGCAGAATACTTCATACAAAAATGGAAGACATCCTCGTCATCGACGGGGATGTTGTTTTTTTAAACTACCGGTTCAATGACAACACCTGCACGGGGGTATATAATACATGCATAACAGACGCAGCCACATACGGCTACGGGTAACATGTTTATAAAAAATGTAACCCAAAGTACAAATGTAAACAAAAGTACAAATGTAACTCGAAATCCAACACATATACAAAGGAGAACACAACATGCAGAAAATGACATCGGCATACGCCAATAAAATGCTCAAAAGCCTGGAAGAGGATAAGGCATTTTGGGTGAATAAGGAGAGCACATCGAGCACGTACGTGGCAGCAGTGGGTGAAGAGCCTGTGATCCCGGACTATGACTACAGGACAGTAGCCGAGACTATCAGGGAGATAGATGAGAAGATAGCCGTCATCAAGCATGCCCTGAACCTGTCAAACGCCACGGCCAAAGTACCGGTGGGGGATAAGGTGATGAGTGTGGATACGATCCTCATAAAGATGGCACAGCTGAACAGACGAAAAGCCACCTTGGACGATATGAGAAAACAGCTCCCCAAGGTAAGAGAAGAGCAGCACTCCTACATATCCAGAAACAGTGTCCCCGAGTACAGGTATATCAACTATGACTTAGAGCTCGTAAAAGAGGAATACGAGAAGGTGACACTGGCCATAATGGAAATGCAGATGGCACTGGATAAGTACAATCAGATAGAGCAGTTCGATGTGGATATCTGATAAGTTATCCGTACAGGGGCGTAAAACAATAAGGATTACAAGCTTAGACGTTATGGTTAAAGGTAAAGGCTTATCCGTTATCCCGTTATATGTTATCCGATTAAGTTCAAGGTCAGATAAGTGATGCAGATACTAACTTCCCCCCTGTAAAAAACCTTAAAGAAAAGTATGCGGAGGTACGGTTACAGGCATACATAGTGATACAAAGGCCGGTCGCAAGACCGGTTTTTATTTTGACCACAAATGACCACTTAAAAACTGTGGTCAAACGAGCCATTAAATTGACATCCTTCCCTATATATGCTATCATGTGCTATAAGGGGTTTTAGGCGAATCATATGAGTGGCAGGAGAAATTGGTTTGGGATGCAAATCAGATTTGTCGGTATATACACCGGTGTAAGTTTTCCTTGACAAATCATAGATATTTGCTAAAATGTTACTTACTAAAACATATTTTAGTAAAATTAATTTTAGCAAAGGAGCGGAGATATGTTTGTTGGAAGAAAAACTGAACTTAGTGTTCTTGAGGATACATACAAAAAGCCTGGATTTCAAATGACAGTTATATATGGTCGACGTAGGATCGGAAAATCAAGGTTAATAACAGAATTTATCAAGGGTAAAAAAGCATCTTATTATGTCGCAAGTCAGACCTCTATAGAGGACAATGTGAAAAAATGGTCTTCTCAGGTGATATCGGATCTGGCTCCGAACATGGAAGGATTATCTGTTGATAACCTTGAAGCATTTTTTAACTTTGTCGGTAATCTTGCAGATAAAGAGAAGATAATCATCGCGCTTGATGAGATCCCTTATATTGCCGAAGCCGACGTATCATTTCTGTCAAGGTTTCAGGTTGCGGTGGATACCATATTTGCATCTAAAAATATTTATCTGATCATATGCGGCTCTGCGATCAGCTTTATGGAGAAAGAGATCTTGAGTGAAAAAAGCCCGTTGTTTGGGAGACGGACAAACCAGATTTTCTTAAAGCCGTTTAATTATATGGAATCTGCCGAGTTTATTCCGAAGTATAATGCCAAAGAGAAAGCAATCGTATATGGAGTTACAGGCGGAGTTGCAAAATATCTGACGCTTTTTGATGATAAGCTTTCTTTGGATGACAACCTGATCAGGAATTTCTTTACAACATCGGGATACCTGTATGAGGAACCGATGAATCTTCTTACGCAGGAGTTCAGATCTGTTAACACATACAATACTGTTATCGAAGTATGTGCCGGCGGAGCCAACAAAGTAACCGAGATTGCAGACAAGGCACACATTACGACTGCTACTCTGTCATATGTTTTGAAGAGTTTGGATACAGTGGGCATCATCTCCAAGATCACGCCTATGACCGAGAAAGAGAACAACAGGCGGAGTGTCTACGAGATAACTGACAGCATGTATCGGTTCTGGTATTCCTTTATCCCGGGAGCAAGAGCTGCAATAGAGATGGATCGTGGTGAGGTCTTTTATAAAAGCTATGTAAAAGATAAGCTCCATTCCTTTATGGGTAAAGTTTTTGAAGATATGTGCAGGTATTATACACTGTCACAGGGATTGGATGGTAAGCTGAACTGTCTTATTGCAAATGTAGGAAGCTGGTGGGGGCCCGGGCATGATCATATACCAACGGACATTGATGTGGTCGGGATCGATGACGCAAATAAAAAGGCGGTACTCGGGGAGTGCAAATTCAAAAATGAAGTGATCGATAAAGAAGTATACGAAGCCTTGATGGATAGACGCGGTCTTATCGACAAGCGTTATGAAGAAGTGGAGTTTTTGTTATTTTCTTTGACCGGTTTTTCAAAATGGATAAAAGAAAATGTAGATACGGGCAGGGTCAGACTTGTTACATTAGAAGAGTTATACGAATAAATATAAGCAGCAGTGGCAGATAATAACAGTCCCCCTGTAAAAAACCTGTAGTTTGCTGCGTGCGGAGGTTCGGTTACAAGCGCGCGATTATACATTAACTATGACTTTGGAGATAACTGGCACATAAAAATCACATCAAGTGAGAATTGCACGGATCTGGTGGAGTCCGGAAGAATAACCCAGGCGGAACTTGACCGTGCCAATGTGAAGTGCAGGGAAGTGTATCGACCGGTATTGATCGCAAGTGATGGTGAGATGCTGGTGGATGATGTTGGCGGGATACATGGGTTTTCCGATTTCCTGCAAAATATAAATCCCGAGTTGAAGGGGCTGGATCCCGATGAGAAGGAAGAGGCGAAAAAAGAGAAGAAAGAATGCTTGGAATGGGCACGAAGTTTAGGCTGGCATAAGGATAAGGTGTCAAATTTCAATTTACTGTGATATAAATGAAATCGTGAAGAGGTTGCTGACTGATAAGGGACTTATGACAGGAGGTACTGTCATATCCCTTGACAATATGAATGATTATTATGATCCGGCACTGAAAGAATACCGGTTAACCAAAGTGGAGGAGGCAGCTAAGGACAGTTAAGGAAGTTCGCCGAGTGGTATAAAATGTATTATTGTTAATAGAGTATGAGTGCGAAAGCTTATTTCAGTATCTTATTGTGCGAAATAGGTGAAAACTGTCAGGGGAACTATCGGAGCAGATGTACAATGAAATTAAATAATATATTATAAATGATAAACAGCCGGACAAATATGAATATATTGGTCCGGTTGTTCGAGTTAAGAGTGTAAGGATTTTACTTATACCAGTATGTTGGCGGTAATAAAGATTTTTCTTACTTGACAAAAGAGAATAAGATGCTATAATAAAATTACCTGACGGGTAATTTTATATGGAGCGAAAATGTGAAGATCAATTATGCAAATGATAAAATAGAACAGTTATGTACAAGTTTGAAGGCTGCTACTAAGTTCTTTGGTGGAGATAAGAATTTGGCAATAAGTTTACTCGCAAGAGTAAACGCTATTGAGCAATCGGAGGTAATAAAAGATATTATTGCTATGCCTCCATTTCATTTTCATAATCTTCACGGGAAAATGGAAGGCCTTTTTGCCATAGATGTGAGAAGTAGAAGAGATAAGTGGAGGATTATTCTTCAACCACTTGATGAGAATGAACAGATTTTTGAACCGTGTCATATAGATGAGATTGCAGTAATAGTGAGAATTGTTGAGATAAGAGAGGTGAGCGCACATTATGAGTAATTATATTGAGTACAATGACAAGGTGGCATTTCATCCCGGATATTATCTTAAGGAAATTGTTGAAGAAAGTGGTCTTACACAGGAAGATTTTGCAAAACGTTTGGGAACAACGCCTAAGAATTTGAGTGTTTTGCTTAAGGGCGATCAAAGCTTGTCTATAGATATAGCCTCAAAGTTATCAAGAATGTTAGGCACAACAATTACTTATTGGCTGAATCTTCAACAGGCATATGATGAAATAATTGCCGAAATACAATCTGATGAGGAATTGGTACGGGAAAGGGAAATATTCAGATTGATGGATTATAAATATTTCTTTGATAATTTTAGATTACCAGGTTTTTCAAGACAGGTTGATAAACAGATCAAATGCGTTCGTGAGTTTTTATCTGTTGCTTCCTTAACGGTATTGGAAGAGGAGAGCCTTGCTGTTAATTTCCGAAGTTATTCGGAGAATCTAAGTAAAACAAATTTGGTAAACGCAAATACTATGGTTCAGATTGCTATAAATCAAACTTTGAAGAAAGACACACCCAAATATAATAAAAAAAAGTTTGAAAGAGCGATTTCTTTTGCGTTGACACAGACTAAAAATCTCAAAGATTTTTTACCTGTTATACAGGAAGCTTTTGCAGAAGCAGGGGTTGTATTGGTGGCACTTCCAAATTTAAAGAATTCCGGAGTTAACGGAGCTTCAAAAAAGATAGATGGAAAAGTGATGATAATGGTCAATGACCGCAGACATTATGCTGATACTTTTTGGTTTACATTGTTTCATGAGATTGGTCATGTTATAAATGGAGACCTAGGAATATCATTTAACGATGATAAAGAAGATGCAGCAGATATGTATGCTCGGAGAATGCTGATACCACAGGATAAATACGAAGCTTTTCTAAGTCGGAATAATTTCTTTGATGAATCTGTGATAACTAATTTTGCGGATTCGATTGACCGAGATCCGGGTATCGTATTAGGTAGATTATTGAAGGATAATATTGTTTCACATAAGGATACATACCTGTCAAAAAGACTTAGGCATAAGTATAATGTAATGATACCTTGTCCTTCACCTCTCACCCCTTGATTTTTACCTGTCGGGTGATTTTGATTGACTTTATATTTATTTCCTGTTATAGTTTAAACAGTCCTTAAGACGAGGACTGTTTATATTTATTTTTAGGGGACGGCACCCATTATAAAAAACAGCGGACAACTTAATACTGAAAAGGGGGAGACACCCATGGAAAAAAACGTAACGATTATTGACCATGAAGGCAATGTGATAGGCTCTACGTACCCGAAGCGGGCGCGGGGGCTTGTAAAAAAAGGTCGGGCTGAGCCCGTCGATGATTTTACGATCATGATGCCGGATGCTCATGTTCCGACCGTAGATAATATGGATAATACGGAGGAAATAAAGATGAGTAAGGTTATAGGTTTTGAGGCAAGAGGATTTAAGATCGATCCTACATGCAAGAGTAATAATGTCGCAACAAGGATGTTTGTCACGGATGCGCTGGGTAACAATGTGGAGGTGTACGAGATAGGTGACCACCACTACAATTGGACTCAGATTTCTTATGAGATGCCGGTGGGCAAGGATGAGGATTATGAGTTTATGTTCGCCATGACGGGGGATATAGATTCCGGCAGGCTGAACGACCAGGCGAAGTGCAGCTTTATGATCGTGCCGATACATGATAAGGTGAAGGCGCTGACTGTGGATGCAGACGGTGTGATCACTGATGCGGCTCAGGGCGTGGCTGCCGGTGATGGTAAGAATGCCGGGGCTCAAGAGTCGGATGAGGACTGGGAGAACAGATACCAGTACAGTCTGATCCGCAGGGAGTACAGGCCTACCATGGAGAAGCTTTGGAACGGCGAGAGCCTGAGGTTCTACAAGATCCCGTTTAATACCGGTGATGCGGACAGGATACGTTTTGTGTTCCTGGCATTCACGCAAGCCTATAAAGTGTTCCCGGTAAAGAATTTCGAGGAGTATGCGAAGCTTCCTGATTTTGATCCGGAGGCGGGCAGAGCCGGCCGGAAGTTTGGAACGGGGAACGGCTGGTATGGCGGCCCGGGCAAGGACGGCAGTTCAGAGTCAGGCAAGGATGCCGGTAAGGGCGCTAAGGGCTGGAATTGGAGTTGGAACCGCGGGCAGCAGGGCTTTAACGGAGGTCACAATGGTCCTAGGGGCTGGTACAGCGGACCGAAGGATTTTAAGGATGTGGAGAATGTCCTGAACAATATCGGGAATATCGTGAATAATGCCGTTAGGGAAGCGATGAGCAACCTGGATAAGTTCCAGAAGGGCGGCTTCGGCGGTCCTGCGTACGGCAAAAACGGCGGACCCGGGCCTTTTGGGAGCGGTGCTGAGGGTTTTAAAAGGCACAGTCCGGAAGGCAAAAGGATCATCCCTCCCCAGATGCTTGACTATATGCTTAAAAAATTGGATGAGGATGACGAAGTGCTGGATCTGGCTAATTGCGATATTATAAGTGATCCTAATTTTATGCCCGGACGCGGCGAGGATGGCGACAGCGTGGATGATATCACGTTTTCGCTTGATAATGCTACGATGGACGGGGATGCGTTCTATAGGATCATGTCTAAGGTGGGCGACTGCTGCAAGGTGAATGCGAATAACGCGGTACTGGGGGCAACGGTATCCGAGATGGAGCTGGCAGGCGGATCTAAGGTGGATGATACTGAGTTCCATTTTGTGAATGCGCAGATCAGTGAAGCTGCTTTTATCAGTATCATGTCGAAGGTCGGGGATTGCTGCAAGGTGGATCTGACCAATGCGGATATCAAGGATTTTGATGAGATGAAGGATCTGTCCGGATTCATACAGGCCGGCTTCGATGATACCGAGATCAGAGTGGACAATGCTTCGATGTCCCAGAGGTTCTACCAGGCGCTTATCCATGCGTGCGGCGACGGGTCGAAGGTGACCGGTATGGCGGTCATACGATAAACTTAATATCTTACTTTGAGTAAGGCTTTATACTGACCTTTATAGAAGTAATGTGGAATTTGATTGGGTACGCCGCAGGGATGCGGCGTACCTTTTTTAGATTTTTTAATTCCGGCAGATGAAGATGCCGGCTTCTTTGGTGACGTAGAAGCCCTTGCCTGTTGTCTCGCGGACGAATGCTTTGAATTCTTTGAAGCGGTCTATGATGTATTGGTTTTGGTTACCGTGGCAGGAGGTGATGTAATCGGTCAGGTCGTTTGCGTCGGTGACCATGAGGCTGTCTTCGTATTCACGCCATTCTACGGTGTTAAATGTGTGTGAAAGGATTTCTTTGCCGTTGGTTTTGCCGAATATCTCATAGAGGTCTTTGGCAGCGAGGATGATCCTATCATCGAAGCGTTTTACGAGGTCACTTATTTCTTTCATGTGGCGGGGGCCGTAGGTACTGCAGATGAAGGTGCCACCGGGTTTTAGGATGCGGCGGATTCTAGTCAGTGTTTTTGTTATGTCAGATGCATAGAAGAGGACGTGGTTGGCGATGACCAGATCAAAAGAGGAATCAGGGGCAGATATCCGGTCCATATCGATAATTTTATATGAAAAACGATTATCGTTTAAGTTAAATCTGCTTTCAGCCTCTTTTAGAACACCTTCGGAATTATCGGATAGGATAATGTTGACCTTCTTGGGTAGTTTTTCCATATTTTGAAGCCAAAAATCCCCATTGCCGCAGCCGAGTTCAAGTACCTTCATGCCGGATTTTATCCCGGAATTGCGGTATATCCAGGGGAACCACTGTTCTTTGTTCTGAGAATATAAGGTGTGCAACCTGATCCTTACGGATATGTTCGAGGTGTCGATGTATTGCTGCATCAGGCTCTCTCTAAGGCCGGTCTCAGTTACCTGTTTCAGGAGTTCGCTCCAGTCTGCTTCACCGTGGAGACGGACATCGTCGATAGTGTCTTTTAATATCTCCCTGACTAAAGTCATTTGTTTTATCCGTTCGTCCAAAAGCCCCAGTTGCTGTTGCAGAGAAGAGAGGAATGTCTCGTTTTCCGGTTCGGTGGACCTGATGTCCTCCAGCGAAAAGCCTAGGTATTTTAAAAACAGTATCCTTTGCATCTTCTCAAAATCTCTGTCGGTATACAGTTTATATCCGTTTTCCTCTATATATGAAGGCTTAAGAAATCCGTGATCATTATAATAACGTAAGGTTTTCTTTGTAACATGGGCCATTTTTGCAAAATCTCCCGAAGAATAAAGTCCCTCTTTTTTCATGATTTATACTCCTTGGGTATTCCGGTCTTTTTATTCTGTACTTTTTTTTATGAAAAAATAAAAAAGTTCTTGACTGTGCCCTAAGGGCACGGTTTATACTTTGTATTGTAATACAGAAACGTCTATATTGCAACTGAAAATTAAGGAGGAACCCACTATGACTATTATCGTTACCGGCGGTGCCGGATTTATCGGCAGCAACTTTATATTCCATATGTTAGGGAAGTACCCTGATTATCGTATCATTTGCCTGGACTGCCTGACTTATGCTGGCAATCTTTCGACATTAAAGTCCGTTATGGATAACCCGAATTTCAG
>Ga0247608_10007156_pt1 | contig 11530 bp, 7 predicted proteins | sample 176DNAGHGlowgp2_FD_193490 | JGI IMG/M metagenome (GOLD analysis project Ga0247608, IMG submission 193490) | Sheep rumen microbial communities from Palmerston North, Manawatu-Wanganui, New Zealand - 1766 DNA GHGlow gp2 | ecosystem: Host-associated > Mammals > Digestive system > Stomach > Rumen ... | reverse complement strand
AGGTAGAAAAAGACAATTGACGAAATCCGTGATTCGACTGATGTATTCTGCCTTGTGCTCCCGATAAGATAGGGCATGCTCAGCATCATCGGCTATCCAAAGTGCCTTCGCCCCTGGTTTTGCCTCATAGAGAGGATGAACCATTTGCGAAGGCACAAATGTATCGGTACTGCCATGAATAAATAGCATCGGGTAGCGACATTTCTTAACCTGTTCCAAGGCCGATGCCTCACCGAAGCTCCAGCCGTAACGCAACTTGCAGAGCAGGCTCGTGGAGTACATCAGCGGGAAGGCCGGCAAACCGAACTGCTCCTTCAACTGAACGGCAAACTCGTCCCACACGCTGGTGTAGCCGCAGTCCTCGACGAAACGCAGATCCCGGATGCCGGCGGGCATCTCCTCCCCCGAGAGCATCATCGTGGTGGCAGCGCCCATCGAGACCCCATGCACCACCATCGTGTCAGCCTGAAAGGTCTTCAGCCAGTGCATCACATCGAGTCGGTCTTTCCACCCCATCTGGATAGCCTCGCCCTCACTCTCACCACAAGCATGCAAGTCAGGCATCACAACGTTGTAGCACAGCTCGTGCTCGTAGATACGCGCCAGCCATAGGAACTTGATGGCACAGTCGCGCCAGCCATGAATGACGAGGGCCGTACGAGTGCTGCCTCTATTGACGAAGAAAGCATGATGGCGCTCGCCCGAGGGCATTGTGAGGAACGTGTCGCGCAAGGCCCCTATAGCTCGCAGACTGTCGACCCACGTTTTGCTCTCAGGATAGGCCTCGAACTGCTGCCGATAGCACGAGTCGGTATCCATCCGGTTCGGATCGGGCGCCAGAGAATAGTCGAGCATATAAAAGCTGCCGCCAATAAGGGCAACCACGAAAACAGCCAAGACAATGGCGATGGTGCATAATACTTTCTTCATCTTCAGTCGCTTTTTGCCTGCAAAGATAATTCTTTTCTCTGAAAAAACCAAATGTACGGCCGTTTGCAAATATATGTTTTTTTTCATCGATGGTTAGGAAAATGGCATTCTTATTCGTTATATAAGTAGAATGAGTGCAGAAAAGACTGAAATAGAACAACTGTACACCAGCAATTATCAGCGTTTGTTGACAATAGCGAGGTTGATGCTGAAGGACGAAAAAGAGGCAGAAGACATTGTGGGCGACCTTTTCGCCAGATTGGCAGACGGTTCCATCACATTACCTTCGGAGCGACCTGAAAGCTATCTGTTGGTGGCAACTCGTAACAACTGCGTCGACCGTATCCGCCGACTGACACTTCGTGAAAAGATGGAGCGCCAGTTGTCACTCTCAGACCCCAATCCGCTGTATATGGAAAGTGGGCTAGAGCGCATCACAGAGATGATCGACTATGCTGAAAAGAATTTCCCCAAGCCTACCTGGCGCGTCTTCCAACTGCGTTTCGACGAGGGACTGCTATACCGCGAGATTGCAGAACGGCTTGGTATCAGCGAAACAACTGTATATAAGCACCTTGCCAACGCTCTCAAACAACTCAAAAAGACATTTAATCCAACAAGAAGATGAAAGATATCGAAGAACTGCTCAGAATGACAGAGCGTCCGCAAGACTACACGGACGAGGAGCTGCAACAGCTGATAGACGACCCCGACATGCGGGCATATTATGAGCTGATGGTGAAAGCTGAAGAGGGGTTCACCCTAAGAAAGAACCAGCACAACAAGGGCGTGAGGCTTTGGAAGATAGCCGCCATGTTTATCGGCTTCATCCTGCTGTCGGGTATTGCCTTTGCTGCCGTGCATATCATAAGAGGCCAGGAGTCTGGAAGCATGAAACAGGAGAACGTGGTGGCTACAAAGTCTCAATCCTCTGCTGTCAGCCGTCAACAGTCAGAGTCAGACTCCATCCGCACTTTTGAGAATGCAGAACTGCAGCAGATACTCGGCGAGCTGGCCGACCACTACCATTTGGATGTGGACTACCGCAATGAGCAGGCCCGTCATATCCGTCTGTATACCAAATGGAACCCCGCTGCACCGCTAAGTCAAATGATAGAAAGGCTCAATGGTTTCGAAAAGGTCAGCATCCGCCAGGCCCACAACCATATCATCGCAGAATAATCATGAAACATCTCTTCGTTCTTATGGTATTCTGTGGCTTCAGTGCCTTGGCTCAGGCACAGCACACCTTCCAAGGCACCTCACTCTCGGAGGCACTTATCGAACTCGACAAGTCGTCGAAGCATTACGACATCTCCTTTGTCTACGACGAACTGGAGGATTTCACCGTGACGAAGACCGTCAAGCGAAGCCGCTCCCTGCCTGATGCCGTGCGTGAGGTCTGTGGGTTCTATCCTGTCAGAGTCAATGTCAAGGGGCGTGACATCTTCGTAGAATGCATTCAGAAAGACCGTACCAAACTGATGGGGCGGCTCATCGGCCCGGACCGCCAGCCTATTGCCTATGCCAACATCATCCTTTACAACCCTACTGATTCTGTTATTATGGATGGAGGTGTGAGCAACGAGGCCGGCGATTTCGTGATACCGTGTAGTGCCGAACAAGCAAGGGTACGCATTAGTTGCGTCGGTTTCAGGACCATTGAGCGACAGATGCCCGTCAGTAACGTCGGCACCATCCGCATGCAGGTGGAGAATAATTATCTTGGTAATGTCACTGTAAGTGGACGGATACCCGTTTTCCGCAGCGAAGCAGATCGCTTGCAGTATATCGTCAGCAATGACGAGTTTGCCCGAGGCCTCAATGCCCAGGAACTGCTCAACCGCGTGCCGATGGTGAGTATGGCAGGAGGGCGCGCCATGATTCTTGGCAGGGGAGCAGCCCACTTTATGCTCAACGGCCGCATCACAGAGATAGGCAACGAGGCCATCCAGCAAAAACTCTGGACAATGCGTTCTGAGGATATCGAGCGCATCGAGGTCATATCCAATCCGTCAGGGCGTGAAATGATGGAGCTTGGAAGTGGTGGCTATATCAACATTGTCATGCGACATGACCAAACACTCGGCTGGCGGGGCGACATCAGTGCAGAGGCTGGCGCCAGCGATGACTGGAGCGAACGGGGCAGCGGCTCAGTCAGCTACGCTTCGAAGAAATTCGACATAACGATAGACACCCACGGTGGACGCACCACACAGACAACAGACAATCTATTAGAGTACCGCATCACGGATGAGACGAATTGCGACTCATATACCCGTAGTAAGCAGGTAGAGAAACAAGTGGCAGCCAATCTGATGTTTCGCTATATGCCCATTAAGCGTCTGGAGTTAGGAGGCATGTTATCTTGGCAAAAACTCTGGCCCCAAAACACCATTGATGGCGATTTTTCCTACACAGGCTTTTCTTCAGCTTCAGAATCGGAGCTGGCTCCCTATGACAACACTAGCACTATGAGCCTGAGTGCTTATTGCGACTGGCAACTCAATTCTGACGGAAAAACACTCAGCTTCAATTATAACAATTACAAGAAAGATGACAACTCAGAAACAAATGTCTGGTTCACAAATCCATTAGCAGAGAAATCTATTTTATGGAATGGATATAAAGGTTTCGTTGACTTTAGCATACAGTCGGGCAAGTTTAACCTGTCGTTGCCATTCAACATCGTAGCCATCGATGCGGGGGGCTCTTATACAAGTATCAGGAATCAGGGAAAAATACAATTGGCGCCCAATCAAGATTATCTCCACTTTGTCTATACTAATAATGACTATGCCTATCATGAAGAGACCTATGCAGCCTACCTCTCACTCTTTTATAAATGTGACATATATTTCATCAAAGGAAGTCTCCGCTATGAGAATACTGAGGTGAATAATCTATTTAAGAAGTCAACGTCATTCACGAAATATATATCAGCAAACTACTGGTTACCTTCTCTTAGTTTTTCTATCAAACCGTCAGATGGCCAACTGGTGAATTTTTCATGGGAAACCAGTAGTATACGCCCCAACTTTTATGACCTCAATCGTCTCCCTGTCTTTAAAACAGGATACGAGTCCTCCTATGGTAATCCTGGACTGCGCCCTAGCCGGACCAGCCATTTGGAACTGAGTTACCACGACCATCAGGGTCTTTACGCCTCTGTGTATCATCATCATGCCAGCAACGTGGTGGGATGGGAAAAAAATCTCACTGTTTTGCCAACTCAGGAAAAGATAGTGAGTGCTTCTCCTGCCAATGAAGGACGAAGTAATCAGACAGGACTCTATCTGCGTTATCAATATCAGGTAACCCACGGTTTGCTTGTAACTGCTGAAGGTGATACTTACTATCACGACTATAGGGCAACAATCCCTTCATATAATCATTCACACAGTCTTTATGGATGGGGAAAGCGATTGGCTCTTTTTACAGACTGGTATCTAAATCGCCAACATACGCTCCTGTTAAGTACCCGCTACCAGCATTGGTTCTCCGACTATAATGGCCTGACAGCGACGAAAGGCTACGGCCATTTCTTCTTCGCCTTGCGTTATTCCATGCTGGATGATTGTCTCAAATTCTCCCTCGTAGCCCATGATCCCTTCCGTCAGCATGTCACTGACGAAAGGATTGAGAACTCATCTATGACAGGATGGTGGACAGCAGCAAACCTCCTGTTCAGTCATACCAGACATCACGACCACTATATCGGCCTCACTGCTACCTATTCCTTTGGCGGCAAGAAAGTGCGACGCATACATCACGACACCAAAGACACGGAGCTACAGCGTGCTGAAAAAAAATAGTTCGACAAATTAAGAGCATCATTCTATATAGTTTTGAAGAAAAGTTATATCTTTGCACTCTAAATATTTGTTATGGAAAAGAAATGCTTGTTTTTAATCATCATTGCTACAATGACTCTCTCATCATTGTTTTGCATGTCATGTACATCCGACGATGAAGATAGGAACAATGATGAAATAGTAACCCCAGACAATCCCAATCATTTACCCAACGGAACCTATGTCGAGGGAGAAGGATATTATTATGACGGCTCATACTATGGAATTGACTCAGATGGAAACGTGTGGTATCTTCATTCCTCTTATCAAGCGATTACAAATGTCACCATTCCTGAAAAGGTGGTGTTGATGGGAAAAACATATACCGTCACACATATGATGGATCATGCGCTGAGCGGTTCCAAACAGCTTACCACCGTTAATCTTCCCTGCACCATTACCTATCTTGGTGAAAGTGTCTTCACAGGATGTGATAACCTTACCAACATCAACCTGCCTGAAGGTATAACTACCATCAGATTATACACATTTCATGGTTGCAAGTCACTAAAATCTATCGCTCTTCCCCAGAGTTTGACAACTATCAGCAATTATGCATTCCAAGGTTGCGAACAACTGTCATCTATCACATTTCCCCCTTCATTGACATCTATTGGTCAAGAGGCTTTTCGTGATTGTAATGGATTAGATACTGTCATAATCCCAGAGGGAGTGACATATGTTGGTCTTGACGCTTTTAGGGATTGCAAGAACCTTACATCCATTTCTATTCCTTCGAGTATGAGAAGCTATCTAACACCATTTACTGGTTGCGATGCAATTACTTCCGTCAACATTTCCTGTTGGTTTGTAGCTGGATTTGGAAACAAAGTCACAAACGTTGTGCTCAATGAGGGCGTAACGACCATTAATGGAAATGCATTTAAGGACTGCAAGAATCTCCATTTCGTGGAGTTCCCCAGCACGATATTTGAAATTGGTCCAAATTCTTTCCAAGGCTGCACTTCACTAACCTCCATTGTTTTCCCTGAAAATTTTTGTTGGATATACGACAGGGCTTTTTATGACTGTCACAATCTTTTGAGTGTAACATGTTTAGGAGCAACACCGCCTTCTTTCCCCGATGTATCCGGCTACCCCGCTTTTGATCCTGAAACACAGGAAAATGGTATCCTTTACGTACCTTCTGCCTTGGTGGATACTTATAAATCTGCTAATGGTTGGAGAGATTTCAAAAATATTGTAGGAATATGAAACGTCTTTGTTTGTTGTTTTTGTTTGGATTGTGTTTACATGCCGTTTCCGCACAAGTGTGGCTAACGGAGGTGACCGTCAACAAGGCTGGCACTTTGTCTGAAGTGCTCGGCAACCGTCCTGATACGATTATTGCTTTGAAGGTTAATGGCAGCATCAATGATAAGGATGCCAAGTTGCTGCGAGAAATGGGTGGCTTCAAGCATTTTGACGCGCCAACTTCACTCAGGCTCCTGGACTTAAGCGATGCCAATCTTGTAGCTATTGAGGACGATTATGATGGACAGACAGTCAATGTGGATAATGTGGTTGGCACGTCGATGTTTGGCTACTCCTGGTGCCTGATGTATTTGGCGTTGCCCAGGAATATCACACGTATTAGTAGCGTCGCTTTTGTGATGTGTGCCAATCTTCAGGCCTTGGAAGTGCCTGAGGGGGTTGTTTCTATTGATGAGGCAGCTTTTTCCTATTGTGAAAGTTTACGGGAGATTAAGTTGCCGAATTCGCTTCGGAAGTTGGGTTCGTGGGCCTTTAACGCATGCGTCAGTTTGGAGGAGGTCGATTTGCCCGATGCGATTGATGAATTGGAGGTACGCAGCTTCAATGGCTGCGCTGCGCTGAAGCGGGTGCATCTGCCTTCGACGGTGAAGAAGATTCCACTGATGCTATTTGTAGGATGTCATGACTTGGAGGCTGTTGACATGCCGAAGACATTGACTGAGATCGATGAACAGGCCTTTGCAGACTGTTATAGCCTTGCCAGCCTTGAGCTACCTTCGTCGCTACGCAGGATTGGCCCTGAGGCATTCTGTGAGTGCCATGCATTGAAGGATATCGATTTGCCTGAAGGGTTGGAAAAGATTGCAACGGGTGCCTTTTTTCGTTGCAAGTCGCTGAAACGGATCACTTTGCCAGAAAGTCTGACATCGATAGGCACTCGTCTGTTTGAGGGTTGTGAGAGTTTGTCGGAGGTTCATCTGGCAAAATCGATATCGACCATTAAGGAGGGAATGTTCAGAGGCTGTAAAAGCCTGAAGACATTCGAAATACCTTCACACGCATCAACGATTGAATACCAAGCTTTTGCCTTCAGTGGTCTGGAGAGCATAACGATTCCTGCGCAATTCAATACAATAACAGACGATGCCTTTTCTTTCTGCGAGTCATTGCGCGAGGTGCGGTTGCCAGAGACATTGACCAGCATCGGCACTTCGGCCTTCTATCACTGTACGGCTTTGGAGGAAATCACCATACCAGCAAATGTAAGAGAATTCGGCCAAAATGCATTCCAGTATTCTGGCTTGCGTAGCATATCGCTGCCCGAAGGATTGACGGAAATCAGTAGTGGTCTATTCAGTTATTGTGAACAATTAGCACAGGTTACAATTCCCAATAGTGTAAAGAAGATAGAGGGATATGCCTTTGGGGGCTGCAAACGACTGAAGGATATTTCACTTCCTGAGGGTTTGCAGGAATTAGGAGGGTGTGCGTTCTGTGATTGCGAAAGTCTGGAATATATCAAACTGCCTGAAAATATCAGCAGGCTTGAATCGCTGACTTTCGCACAATGTCGACTGTTGAAGGAGTTGGATATGCCAGAGTCGATGTCATTCATCAGTAGCAATGCTTTTCAGAACTGTGTAGGATTGAAGCGAATCGTTTGCCGTGCCGTTGTTCCGCCAAAAAGTGATTACTCTTTGTTTCATTTCTCTTTCCTCAACTATTCCGAATGTACACTTTATATACCTATTGGAACTACGGAAGCCTATAAAGCAAGTGCTGACTTTAAGGATTTTATTAATATTTGTGAGACAGATTTCCATACGGGCATCAATTCGATGGAAGATGAAAGAGGGAAGAGGGAAGATACTGAAATGGATATAAAACCGACTCGCGTGTATAGGCTTGACGGCAAGTCATCGCAGCTGGCTCGTAAGGGTGTGCAGATACTTCAGCATAACGATGGAAAGACGGTAAAGATAATCCGTTAATATAATATATTCAATGCAAACATCGGATACGGAATCGTTAATTCCAAGATTGTCACTCATAGGCAAGATTATAAAAATAATTGTTTGGTGTTGGAGACGACGGCGTTATGATGTCATACTGAGTCTCGGCTATGGGCAATTACAAAGAATCGCAATGGGGATTGTCATATAGTGAAGACGAGTTTTACGGTGTCCGTCGAACAGATCTGTTGGGCGGAATCCGCTTCTATTTCTAAATGACTCGAGTGATGGTTTTTAGACTGGTTTTCTTGACTCACAAAGAAGCTGTTTGTTTGGAATTTGCGCAGGCATGTGCAACCGTTTGCACAATGTAACTTGCATCTTTATAGCCGTTTGGAGAATCACCGAACGGCTTTTTTATGTATCTTTGCAACAGTTTTAACAATCAAGATAACAAAAAACGCTTATGCAAAGACTTTACACGACACTCATCGCCATTATTGCCACCATCAGCATGATGGCTCAGGGCTGGCCCGCAAACTATGGTGGCGTCATGCTACAGGGATTTTATTGGGACAGCTTTTCTGACACCCGCTGGGTGACGCTGGAGAAGCAGGCTAATGATTTGGCCAGTAGTTTCGATCTGATTTGGATTCCGCAAAGTGGCAATTGTGGCGGAACCTCAATGGGATACGATGACCTGTGGTGGTTTAACAACTACAACAGTTCGTTTGGCACCGAGGCCCAGTTGCGCTCGATGATCAAGACTTTCAAGACAGCAGGACTTGGTACCATTGCCGATGTCGTGATTAACCATCGCCGTAACGTAAGCAATTGGGTGGACTTCCCCAAAGAGAGTTGGAAAGGCGAGAACTATGAGATGCTATCCACAGACATCTGCGCTAACGATGATGGCGGCAAGACTAAGACATGGGCCAACGAGAACGGTTATTCCCTGAGTGCAAACAATGATACTGGCGAAGGCTGGGACGGCATGCGCGACCTCGACCATGAGAGCGAGAACGTGCAGCGCATCGTGAAGGCATATCTTCATTTCCTGTTGGAAGATCTCGGCTATGTAGGTTTCCGCTACGACATGGTGAAGGGCTATAGTGCCGGCTATACTAAACTGTATAACGAAGACAGTAAGCCACAATTCTCTGTAGGCGAATACTGGGATAGTTCGAGCAAGATCAGCAATTGGATTGACGGAACCGAAAAGACTAGCGGCGCCTTCGATTTCCAGTTTAAGTATGTCCTCCGCAATGCGACCGACAGACAAGACTGGTCGTATCTGAACAAGCAGAACGATGGCAACTGGCCTCTTGTCAGCAGTAATTATCAGAGTGGCGACTATCGCCAGTATGCTATTACCTTCGTAGAGAATCACGATACTGAAGTGCGTCCTGACGGTTCATCGAATGGTCCCCTGAAAAAGGATACCCTTGCTGCCAACGCCTATTTGCTGGCTATGCCAGGAACGCCCTGTGTCTTCCTGAAACACTGGCAGGACTATAAACCAGAGATCAAAGCCATGATTGAGGCTCGTAAGTTGGCTGGTATTACCAATACCTCCAGCTATTCAAGATACAGTTCTCCGAATATGACAGCCTATTATGCCAACACCATCGACGGCAAATTGCTGGTGGTAGTGGGCAATACGGCAAAACTGACACCGGAAGAAGATCAATGGACGAAGATTCTCGCCGGTCACCACTATGCCTACTATCTGGCCAATAGCTTGGAGACTGCTTGGGCAAACAAAGGCTCCGGCGACTTTGAAGAAGCCTTCGATGTGGTGCTGACAGCCGTTTCAAATACCGCTGATGCCAAACTGGTCTATACCACCAATGGTACGGAGCCTTCAGCCACAAATGGAACACAGGTTGCATCAGGCAGCAGCATCAAGATAGACAAGACTACCACGCTAAAAGTGGGTCTGCTCATAGGTAGCACCGTCAAGGGCATCATCACACGCACCTTTACTTATATGGAAGCAGAACAAGAGCCTGAGGTAAAAATCCCCGATTTCTGCAAAGTCAACGAAGGTGAAATCTGTGCATTCTTCGAGGCTCCCTCAACATGGAGTAATACCATCTGTTGTTGGGCTTGGTCAGACTCTCCATCAGAAAACTTCACCTACTCACAACGACAGAACTGGCCCGGTGTAGACTGCGAATTCATAGGTACAGCACCCAACGGCAACAAAGTTTGGAAATGGACGTGGGACGGTACAAAGCAGAAGAACTCATCTGCTACAAAGCCCGCTATGATTATCTTCAGCAATCAAGGTGCACCTCAGACGGCAGACCTGAAGTTTGAACAGGCTGGCTACTATGTGGAGAAAGGACTGTTTGGTATTGTTACAGCCACAACTATCCACCATGTCGATGCTGATGTTGATAAAGCAGCTTCTGTCTATACCCTCGACGGTCGGCTGGTGCGCACCAATGGCAGTCTGGACAATCTGCCGAAGGGTGTCTACATCATCAACGGTAAGAAACACGTACTTAAATAGATTAATTGCTCTTTTTGAAAACAGCGCGGACGGCAAACCAACAGTGCATCAGGAAAGTACTGATACGTCCGTAATGACTCTCCATCACCTTGTAGCGCTCAATGAGTGACTCGCGGTGGTGGAGTGTTGTTTGTCCCTCTTGGGTATAATTGGCCACCACCATGTGCAGGTTCAGCAGCGGTACATTCTCTTTGGCCGCAGCCTTCATGATACGGATGCACCAGTCGACATCGGCTGAGTAACGGTATTTCAGATTGTAAGGAGTGGCGATGGCGAAGTCGGTACGGGCATAGAAGGCCTGATGGCAGACGAGCATGCCGTGACGGAAGGATTTCCACGTGAGATGCTCTGGAGGCGCCAGACGACGGTGATGCAGAAAACGACCCTCACCATCGACGATGTCGGTATCACCGTATAATACAGCGGGGGATTGGCCGTTGAATGTTGAACACTGACCATTGATGCGGGAGGCGATGTCGGGAGCAGGAAGGAAGTCGCCGGCATTGAGGAAACAGACATAATCGCCATCCAGTGAGCGCAGGCCTTTGTTCATGGCGTCGTAGATACCATTGTCGGGTTCCGACATCAGCAAGACCTTATGCCCATTCTCTGAGGCGTTCGAGCGTTCGATATAGTCGTTGACCATCTCGATGGTACCATCGGTCGAGGCACCATCGATGATCAGGTGCGTAATCTCAGGATAGTCCTGCTCAAGCACGCTGTCGAGCGTACGCTGCAACACCTTGGCAGCCTGATAGGTGATGGTGACGTAGGTGATCCTGATCATAGTCCGTAATGCTTAAAGGCCATCGCCTGCTGATAGACATCGAGATATTTCAAGGCTACGCTTTGCTGGGAATAGCACTGGGCCACCTTATGAACAGCCTGCGAACTGAGCAACTCATAATCGGCCTCCTGTAATACCCAGGTGATACCCCTGGCTAAATCAGCAGCATCACGATAGGCTGCCACATAGCCGTTCTTTTTGTGGTTGATTTCCTCTGGTATGCCACCCACCCTGAAAGCGACACAGGGAACACCACAGGCCATCGCCTCCATAA
>Ga0247608_10007152_pt1 | contig 11540 bp, 11 predicted proteins | sample 176DNAGHGlowgp2_FD_193490 | JGI IMG/M metagenome (GOLD analysis project Ga0247608, IMG submission 193490) | Sheep rumen microbial communities from Palmerston North, Manawatu-Wanganui, New Zealand - 1766 DNA GHGlow gp2 | ecosystem: Host-associated > Mammals > Digestive system > Stomach > Rumen ... | reverse complement strand
TATTTAGCAACATAGTTCTGCTTCCATTTTTGTTGAATTTCTGGACTGCGCATGACGTTAGCATAACCATATCGAACTACATTAGTCTGCTCTGCCCTTTTCCTAACTTCAGGTGATTGCATAGGATAAACTACCCCGTAACGTTCTAAATTAATCTGATCTATCCTTTTACGATAATCAGCATCCCCGAAAGGCTCGGCATATCCGTAACGTTCTAAGTTAGTTCGACGTGTAGCTGCTCTGCCTACTTCAGAACCTGCATAACTCGTAGCACCATATTTTGATAAACAAGTTTGTTCTGATTTTGCACGATGGTCGTCGAGCTGAGAAACATTTGTCACCCCATACCGTTCAGCTATGGTAGCGTTGATCTTGTCACGTACTTTCTTGGACTGAAGAGGGTGCTCTGTTCCAAATTTATAGATAGACGAACACTTAGGAGAGCATGTATCTCGAATGTCATCCCGATTGACAATAAAATCTTCACCGCACACTACACATTTCCTATGATGCTCTTTCTTACAGGTCTTTGCTCCCTTGACATTGGAATAAAATGTATCACCGCAAAGAATGCAAGTGCACTTATGCGGCATCCGAACTTGAAGATCATGCTCTCGACAGATTCGTCTGATAGTATCATCAGTCACTTTAAAATGCTTAGCGATATCCGTCTGCTTAACTCCAGAATTCATAAGTTCTTGCAATTCTCTAAGCTGATCGTCATTAAACACAACTTTTGCACCCATGCATCAGCCCTCCTTAGCATCGACAATGTACCTCTCATACCGTAAGATTGTCTCAATCATGAAAGACACATAAACAGGAACTGGATTAACGCCTTGTTCCCACATCCGGTATGTATCAACCTTAATATGAAATTTCTCTGCAAAATTAGACTGAGATAATCCAGTAAGCGCTCTCATTTCTTTAACAGTCATATTGAATCTCCTATTGTATAGTATGATAATATTATATGGTATAAACAAAAAGAAGTCAACCGAAATCTTGAAATTCAGCAAAAAAAATAAGAGCTGATTTCTCAGCTCTTATTTAAGATACACGAAATTAATCCGCCGGTAATGCGATAAGATCTACTACAATGTTATTGATGACGCCCTGGACGTGAACTGTTATGCGGCCCACCACAGAGTTCAAATTTACGGCATCCAGAGCATTCAGATCCTTACTCATCTCTACCTCGTAACCTGTAATAGCACCTGCGAACTGCATCGTATCCAAAAGCGGCGAGCACCCTGCATAAAACTTGCTGTAAGCTTCTTCGTTGTTGTACTGGAAGGTGATTGAAACGCCGACTCTATAGACAACATCTCTGATTGCATTGAATAAGAATCTTGTTGAAAGATTCTGCAATGCGTTATAAGATGACACAGGCACTTCAAAACAGGTACTGTTGCCCCATAAGGTACATCCTTCGTCAGGTAAATCTGTAAGGACGTTCAATGATACTCCTTCAAGACTCTGCCAATTATCAAGCAATCTCTGAGGTACCTGATAATCGGGCTTACCGATTACTACGCTATGGCGTCTTGATTCAGGCTGAATCCACTCATACTGTAAACTCTGGCGCTTGATCATTGAGATCTGGATAAGTAATGCGAGGAATGCAGGAGGAGCCTGAACTGATCTAGATGTTCCTGCGTACTTGTACTGTCTCCAAGGAGCAAACAGAGCTGAATGTGTTGAGAATAATCCGTCTGAGGCATTTCCGCTATTTGTAGGAAGATATCTTGAAACCTTCTGAGCGTATCCTTCTACCATTGTGTCAGGAGAATCAACCCAAACACCGGATCTCTGAACTGACTTAGGTATGTCGAGCATTGCTGCCATACATCTTGATACAGAAGCAACATCCATCATCTTTGCATGAAGGGGTGAAAGCGAACCCATTCTATCAACTGTTTCACCAGTTAAGAATAAGATATTCTGGTCATCCCAACCGGGCATGATAAGACGTTTTGATGCGTATGCTAACTTATCTGCTAAGATATCGAGTACGTACATTGCTGCGTTGTAGTTCCACTCCATATATCTTATTGCAGATGCTTTTGATACAGAAGTACCTGCAGTTTTAACTGAATTGAGCACTGAAACATACTGGCTTGAATCTGTTCCAGGAGCAAGCTCGAAACGAGTTGTTGCAAGTTCGATTGCTTCCGCAAGCATTGCATCTGCTGTTCCGTCTTCTTTTCTGTCGGAACCACCCACAAGTGCTACTTCCTCACCTTCAAACATTACATCTGTATCAGTATCAATACCGTCTACGATTAAATCGACGAAGTTAGGTGTAATTTCGGATACATGGGCGATTGCATCAGTTGAGTTATCTACGTCAAATACGAAGGGAATGTTCTCAACTGCGTTTCTTCCACCCATTGAATCAACAATGTAAGTAATAAGTGTCCAATAATTCTTTCCGGCAGGCTGAGTAATTCTTGAGATAAGATTGTTACCGAAAGATCCAGGATACTTTGCCCTGAATGTAACAGAACCGGTTGTAGGTTCTCCCTGACTTTGACCGATTGTTGCATTTAATGCTCCTGAAGCATGTGCACCTGCACATACACGGCAAGTATCTACATCGTAGCCTGCTGTTAAAAGAGATACAGCTACCTGATAAGAAAAATCGGTTGCCGATCTGTAGTTTGCTGCAGGACCTCTATAAGTAGTTGTAAATGCTTCAAGGCCTTCCTGCGTTGCAGGGAAATGCTGAAAAGCTGTGTTCTCAAGAACTTCCTGAAGGGATAAACCTAATGAAGCTGGATCTTCAAATGCAGGGCCCCAACTTGCGGTAATAGGTAATGCTACAGAAGCAAAACTTATGTTACCAGCGGAGTAGGTGTAGTTTCTTGAGATTTCATTAATGGTAATCTGTGCCATTTAACTTCTTCCTCCTTGGTATATATTATTAGAAGATTAAGATTTGCGCCCCTTATTAGATGGTTTTGTTGTTTCCTTAGTGGGCTCAGCTTCGACTGAGAGTTCTACTGAAGGCTGTTCTGCAACAGACTCAGGCACTTCTACAACCTGAACCGGCTCTTCGACTACAGGCTCAACTTTAGGTTCATCTACCTTTGGAGCTTCTTTCTTAATATGATCAGAAGAAAGTTTCTGCTGTTTATCTACTGATTTAATCTGCGGAGCATCTGATACGACAAAGAATTTATCATTGATATATCCGCTTACTTCTTTTGTTTCTCCAGGCTGAAATGTTACTCCGTAAAAAGTTTTAGCGAAGCAAGAAGTATTCTTATAAAACATATTCCACCTCTTTCTACAAGTTTATTAAAGGTTAGACCTCACTTAATGTGTATATTTCCGTCTGTGACGATTCCTTGCATATGACGAGCTGTGTAATCTAACATAACTGCACCTTGACATTGTAGTTCAATAATAGATTCGTAAAGTTTTCCGCTTTCAAGATACTCAGAATTAGCACTCTTTCGCTGAATGTTTGTATCCGGATTGATAGCAACACCGAATCTGATTTTTCGCTTAGACTCATAAGGTGCTTCTATTGTAAGATAGTACATTGAGCTGTATCTGAATATCAATTCTCGAATTACCTCGTCCATATCAACTGTATTAGTTGTAAGAACATGTAGATCGTAACCGAGTGTAATCGGCACTGCTTTTTCGAGGTAAATGTTATTCTTTTCTGAATCATAGACGCAAGGGACGCCTTTATGCATTCGTGTAAAATTAAATCTAGATTGATCTAGCGGAGTTTCTGGATGGCGGTCTAAGAATAAAGCGGGGAAATTTATCTTATCCTCTTGCAACTGAGCGAGTACTCCCATCATACCGTCTTCACCCATGACCTTAACTGTCGAGTTAGCTCCGCCGTCAGGGTCTATACATTCTGAAAGGTCTTTAACAATTGCGTTATCATACACCCATATCATTATCTGACCTCCTCACTATTTTCTCTAGTTGTGTAGTAATTACCCCTGTAATCTGTTTCGTTCTTCAAGAAATGGCGTGATGAGCTAAACTCTTTCTTTATTTCAACTGGTGTGCGTCCTACTATCTTGTCATCATAAACAGGAACAACTTGACAAACCAAGTGATCAGGTGCTTGTCCATCATAAGATATTTCCGTTACTCTGAATATCCTATCAGGAAGTTCAGTGTATAATCCTGCCATACGAAATATTGCATCCTTCTGAATATGCTTCAAGTTGAAACTACAATGAATCAAGAAAGGCAAGTTTGCATCATTCTCTACTACCCAACCAAATCGCTTGAATGTCTTGACCTTCGGATTACCTTCGAAGAAAACGTGCGTAGGTATGGGCTCGGAATAGCTGTCAACAACAGCTTCGCTCTGTGCGTTTGTGCCGGGTAAATTAGGGAATTGATAAGTTACTGGTATGCCCTGTAACTCCAGCGCTTCGTCATATCTGTCTCGCATTAATTTTATATCGGGACCTATCAGACTATTAAGGCTCATCGACTACCTCCGATCCGTATATTCCAGATTCATCTGTCGAAGGAGAAGTTGGAGTAGGTGATTCAGAATCAAAATCAAGTACGCTACCTGGTTGATCAATTGGTCTGTCATCTCCATCATCTACAATCTCTGAATCATACTCAGTAAATTCAAAGGGAGGACGAGGACGAGGTCCCGGTACAGGATCAAACTCGTTTGTAGGGTCGACATTCTCGTTGAGTATATCTTCAATGTTTGCAATATATGTAACCCAATCCCAAACCATATCCTTTTCATGAGTTACATTTACTACTACATTTGCGTTGAGCTTGTCGTTAAATACTTTTCGTGTAACTTTGCAGCCATATGTCAACAGATCATCATTAAATGCAGATTTCATGACAATGACTGTAGGGCGCCATATCCTCTGCCCATTGTTATCCCAATCTTCAACAGCTACTACAGTTATCTTATCGTATCCTAAGTTATCTATAGTTGCAAGATATGCAAGGATGTTTGTAGGTAAGTATTTCTTAACGTCATACTGAACATAGAACCCGAATTTCATGATCTGTCTCAGAATCTCTTCTGTAGTCAAGAATGGTATTTCAATTCCGTCTTCGTCGAATTCTGTGATCAATGAGCCCGAGCCTTTGATCATAGCTGCAAATAAAGGTCCATAATTAGTATGATTAACTCGAAGAACTAATCCGCGAAGATTGTTACCATCCAGATACTTAGATAGCGACAGAGATAGATTCTTGCTGTTGTTCGACTTGCAATGAACTATTTGGCTCCAATCCGATATTTGATACCGAAGATTCCTTCTCACTGGCTTCTTCCTCCTCTATATCTTTCCGATGCTCTTTCACATACTTCTTGAGGTGTATCTGGAAAGCAACTAAGTTATCCGGAGACGTACTCGGATATTCTGAAAAATATGTTGCAACTAGATCGAGTGAAAGTGCAAAATAAAGTAATCTGAATTCTTCCTCTGTTACCTCGGGATGCTTCTCCCTGAATATGAAGTACCTTGTTATAACAGAACTAAATGATTTATGTACTGTAGCATCTTGCTTCGTCAGGTCTGCTTTCGCGATTGTTTTAAAGTTTGTTGCATTGAATCTACGCAGATCTCTGAAGAAACATTCTGTTAATTCTTTTGATGATCTCATCTTATATTATCCTCCTGGGAAAGTTTCCTAAGATTTATGTTACATCATTCCGCCCTCTCCATTAGCGGAATCTAAATTCATTGACCATGTGTTAACGGAAGCGCCTGTAGTAGGGAGCGCTTCTGATAAGATTTCTGTAAGAACTTCCTTGTAAGGTCCGTCAGCCTTAACACCTAACCCTGTAAGCAAGTCTTTTGCAGTTGTTGCTTGATTAAGAGCACTATCACGTCGTTCAGAAGCAACGGTACTCATCTGAGTTATGATAGGATTCATGTGAAGTTCAAACTTATCTACATATCCAGAAAATCCATGTTCTACAAAGTATTTGTTCATTGCAGAACGCCATCCTTCTTTGTATGCTGTTTCAATACGCTGAAGGGAGTTGCCATAAAGAGCAGATCTTTGTGACATTACTGCACCGGCACCGCCTAAACCTTCTGCAGAAGAGAAGTTCATCGCTTCTTTAGGAACACCTAATACTGATAACTTCTTATCCTGATAATACTGAAGCAACTTATTATCTGCATCGTTTGCTTCTGCCATGTTAAGGTCGACAATTGAAATAGCATCCTGACTGTTGATTTTAGGCAAGTAGATTAAGTTATTAGGGCTCTGAGGATTAACAAAGCTCTGTGCATCTCCTGAATTAGTATTGATAGATAGCTGCTGCTCAATCATGTCCTTAATTTGCTGAAGGGTAGCTTGAATCTCCTCTTCCTCAGAATTGCCACAATCGACATTGATAAATCGAATTGTACGTGACAAAGAAGAAAGAACCATTGCATCTTCAAGTAAGTTAAGTGTCTGTGTAGGCTGAGTTGCAGCAGCCATGAGCGGCTGACCGAACTGAATATCAAATTCAATATCTTCACCTGTTTCACTGTTTTTACCAGGAATTGTATATTCTCCAAGCAACCCACCTAAAGTGAAATGGATTATTGCATTTTCGTCATATCTGATAACTGCTGAATTGTCATCCGACTCAACTCCGAATCCTTCAGACTTGCCCATGTACCAAAGATGTAAACAAGTTGCGGGGTCTATCTTGCAGTTGGGGATGACTTCGTATGAATCATCTCTTATTGTGTTGCCATCAAGCGAAACTCGTTCTCTGCCTCCGTTACCTGCTGTTCTATACATCTTTGTTGTAGGCAGATACAGATTGCCTATTGTTGCGATCTCTAAGATATGATCTCTAGCATAGCGGTCTACATCCCACGCTTTAAATTTAGTGTTAACTATATCAGCAGCTTCCTGAGAATTCTCATCAATAGCTGTTGCCCAGATTATACGACCTGCTGAGTTAGGCGTTGTTGCATCTGTTGCATAATACGAAAGAGCTGTAGCTATTTGTGAGTCCTGTGCAAGTGCTCGCATGGTATCTATCTGAGTCTTTATTGACTGCAGACTTGTATCTCCCTTCATGGAAGAAATTCTGTAGAATGTACCAGCGAGGATTTGTCGTAAGAAGGATTGATTAGGATTCAATTCTTTCTGTGCTGCCTTTGATCTTCTAAGTATTTTATCAAGTATCCAAGCCATGTTGACTGTCCTCCTTGTTCCTTATTATAGAAGGTTCTGAGCCATATCTTGGTCTATCTCATATCTTGTGAAGAAATCATCTTCTTCCTGTAACGGAATGTTGTGTATTCTTGCTTTTTGAATCATCTGCCCCGAAATACCATCGTTGAGCCCACCAACAATAATTGCATCAGGAAGCTTTGCCCCAGGTTCAATAGAAGATACAACGTCAGCTGCATAACTTCTAAGAATTGATTCAATCTCTGCGTAGTCGCCTCTCTTGAACTTACCGGTGATACCTAATGTTACACCCCTGAATATCGGAGCTCCATCGAATTTTTGCAATTTGTTATCTATCTTAACTCTAGAAAATATCGTTGTAAGTGTTGAGACATTGTAAGGGTCTTGAAGCCATTTAGCGAATCGCCTAATAATCGGATCTGTTATGTCCAGATCAGGTTCAATCCTTCCTGGATTGTTAAGATAGTATACAACTGATTCAACTTTATTGTTACACTTGTTTGCAAACCTCTCTAAAATGTCGAAGGTGGGTACAATAGAAACGGGAACTGCTGCTCTCATTGCAGTTGCAAGAGTTGTTTTGATCTCAACTTCCTGACAAGGAGGTAAGTCGATGAGATCTGTTAAACAAACAACCTTCTTGCTGTCTACGAGTGCTTTATACGAATTGTATGATAATGTCGGGAGCTTAAGTGTTGTTAACATCTTAACTGCTTCCTGGTATCCATGAGACAGGCAATGTGGATCATCACACTGAATAGGACTATCATTATCTCCTCCGTGGAATATCTTGCCGCATACAGGACACTTAATATCGTGTAAGATAGGTTCAGCTACATGCTCAACACCCTGACCGAGCCTAGTTGATAAGATTTCAAGGCTAGTAGACGCATTGTCTCTTTCGACAAGCAACGTACAGCCCTTGATAACACCATGATGAAGTATTGCTGAGTAGTTGAATGTATATGTCCTTCCTGAAGCTGTTACTATCTGCCCCTTTACGAAACCATCTGCATCAACAAAGGGCTCAATATCTTTAGTAACATTAATCTGAAGTAAATTAACAGCAGCATATCTGCAGTCAAGATCTTCAAAGATGAAGAAGCCAGCTAAGAATGCGTATTTGAACGGATATGCTCCGGGATTCATCATTCTCTGAAGAGTCGCATCTGTCATTGTTAACGGAACAATTACCTGAGGTAACAAGTTGAATTTTTCTCTCGATAAGAAATTACGGATTATAAGCGGACCTTGGAAAGATACAGCACGACTCTTCACATAGCCTGCATAGAATTCAAACTTCTGGCCACCAACTAACTGGCTGATTAAACTTTTGTAGAGAGCTTGAGGGAGCATTCCCTCATTTGTAGGGATGTTGTCTGTATATAGCACGCCGAATACCCATGTAGTTCCTCCTGTTGTTGTGATAGAACCAGGAACTAATCCGCGGACTTTTAAGAAAAATTCGTTGTAGTTGAATTCACCTGCATCTGAATCTTCATACATAGGATCAAGATCGATACTGAATCCAATTCTTGCTTTCTTGAGTAATCCATACTCGTTGTACTCAAGTACTGTAGGAATACCTACTGGTACCGGACTGCATGACGCATTAGGCTTGCAAAAGGTTTTTGAAAACTTCATTGCGATTTCTCCTTTGTTTGTTTAATATTTTTATTTGAAGACGATTCTATATCGTCATCTTCACTTTGTTCTTTCAACACATGCTCTTTATATTCTTCATATGTGCATTGATACATTTTAATTGGATGCTTATCCTCATTCATCTGTTTACCTCAACTTAGGAAATCTTACCGGAATGTTACTTTTAGGGGCAGAAGGCGTTCTTATTGTATTTGCAGAAGACATTGGATTGCTCCTACCTCTACCTGAATTAACGGCAGCTGCGATTGCAGCTAGATTCTTTGCAGGAGGACGAGCAGTAACTTGCTCAGAAACAAGACTGAATGTAGCTCCAGCAAGTGCTACAGCAGTATCACCGTGGCTTCCGTCACTATCTTCGGGAATAATTATCTTATTATTTGCACGCTGAATTGAAATCAATTCTGATTCTTGTTTATCATTTCGATTAAGTTCAATTCGCTGATCTAGGAGAAGATTTCTAAGACCGATGAATTGATCCATATCTACTGCAAATTTGCTAGTTCGAAATCCTTGCTGATTAAGAGTTTCTCGCAAGAAAGAAGATTGATACTGGTCAGTGCTGATTACACCTATGTTGTAATAATGTTGTCGAAGATAAACTAGAAAGTTGATTACCTTTTGAAATGATTGTCTCTGCCCTCTAGGAGCTTTTATTTCAACTGAAAATACTTCCTTGATAAAAGGTAAAGCTACTTTCTTTCCGTCTTCTTGTTCAAGAACCTTATTACCAGTTACGCAACAGCCTACAATACCTGTGTGGTTATGCGTTTCTGCAAGGTCTACATGTATATGCAACTCTTGAACCTTAAGCTCCTTAGGTACAACTTCATCATGAAAGAAATCTGTAATCTCTTTAGTATCCTCTACACCAATCTCAATAACATCTTCAAAAAAAGGATTTTGTCTATCTTGAGCTACGCAAGGAGTAATATCTGCCTGCGTAACAAATCCCATCGAACCTGCAACTGAAATCCCTGCAATATCTCTTAATGAAATATCGTAATCTGCTAAGAAATTCTTTCGCAGCTCTGCAGGAGCTTCTACTACTCGATAGCCCTGTCGCTCATATTCTGCTCTGTGCGCTTCATCGTCATCTGCTTCAGGAATAACAAATCCACGTTTATATCTATCACCAACTGTAAAATGAAATACTTCATTGGAAAACATCTCTTTAGGAAGCACTTTCCACTGAGGCTCATCTACTAAATAAAGATGAGTATTACCTGCATTTAACTGATTCTCAATATGTCCAGATAAAAAATCCGAATCTGTATTTTTAGATGAAGCTGTTACCATCTTACCGTAAACTTCGCCGCCGATTCGGAACGAACCAGAAATACGAGCGTTAACTGTATCGTACAAATTCTTCATATGCTGCTTTGCAAGAGTTATGTCCTTTACACCCGCTTTAGCAAAGTTACACTCATCAATACCGACAGCAAACAGAGCTAAGCCAAGCATATGTGCAGCATCTGATCCAGCAATTATGTCTATCTTATCACCTTCGGGAATGTAGTAGAACTTTCTATCGCTTCGGCTGAATTTGCCATGATTTTGAAACCAATCAGACTCTCTAAGCGTATCATTATAAGTTCTGTATGCAACACCATGGGCTAGCTCTTGCGTTAAGTTAGCAAATGCGATGTAAAAACGAGTTGTAGGCGATTTCTTGAAATATGCTCTAGGGTCTCTGTATATCATAAGACGGTAAAGCATGTAACTTAAGATAAAAACCATGCTATGCGTTTTTCCGATTCGAGTAGACCCACTCAAAACAATCTCATTGTACTTGTTGCCTTGACTGAATAAATCTGTCATCATGTTGCGCCAGAAAGGATAGATGCTTGCTCCTTGATTTGTAGCGTTACCCATGTATGCAGGATCATTAAGGAATTGATCAATACTGACAGGAACTTCTTTAAAATCGGATAAGTATATCTGTTCATATGTATACGAATAGCCAGAAACGGCTAACTCACTTAAAATCTGCTGCAGCATACTTTGCTCTGACGCAGAGCATGAGCTATATATCTGCTTTATTCTAGATACTACGCCATCATAATCAGGTTCCTTCATGTGCATCTACCTGCCCTTGTAATTCTGCTAGAGCTTTTTGTGCTTCATTCTGTACTGATTGTTTATCTGTTACATCAGCAGCCTGTCCGTCAAATGTATTGATAACCTGAAGTAAAGATTGAACGCCGGTTCTCACTTTTTCACGAGATTCTTGGTCTAATATCATTGAAGCAAACGCTTTGGTCGGATCTTCTTGCGTAGGTACTTCTAGCACTGTGAGCTGTTCCATTGTTAAGTAAGGTTCTAACAGTTTATGTGATTCTACCATTGTTTTCTGCAATCGTTCTTGAATCGGAATAAGTGTTAAGAACATATTTTCATCATCTGGGTCTGCATTATCTAACTTAGCTTGAATGGATTGGTAGATTCTGTCCTCTAACTGATCCATGACTTCAGTAAAGCGAACAATCCTTTCAAGTTGATGATAGACTCTAAGTAACGTTACATTTTGTATTGCTTTTCTGATTGCGTTTGGATCTTTGCGGTCAAATGTAAGAAGGCAGTTTCGCATCTGCTCTACGTCATTAGTTTGTGCAGCGTACAATGATACTCCGTCTGACATTTTGATCACTCCCTTCTTCAAAAATAAAAAGATGTGCAAACCGTCACACATCTTGATCTTGTAGTTGTTC
>Ga0247608_10007148_pt1 | contig 11542 bp, 9 predicted proteins | sample 176DNAGHGlowgp2_FD_193490 | JGI IMG/M metagenome (GOLD analysis project Ga0247608, IMG submission 193490) | Sheep rumen microbial communities from Palmerston North, Manawatu-Wanganui, New Zealand - 1766 DNA GHGlow gp2 | ecosystem: Host-associated > Mammals > Digestive system > Stomach > Rumen ... | reverse complement strand
CGTCTCCTTCCATTCGCTGTAGTCTGGGAAGAAGGTGTCAGCCTGTGCTGGGGTGTCGTCAATCTCTGTGAGACACAGGCGCTGGGCCTTGTCAATCAGTCCGCTATAGAGACTGGCACCACCTATTATATATATGTCCTCGTCAGGCTGACACGAGGCGATGAAACTGTCCCAGTCCTTGAAGCACTCGCAGCCAGGCAACTGCTCTGTGCTGCGTGTCAGCACGCAGTTACGACGATTGGGAAGTGCTCCTTTCGGCAGACTCTCAAAGGTCTTGCGTCCCATCACGATGGTGTGGCCTGTGGTTAGCGCCTTGAAGCGCTTTAGGTCGTTAGGCAGCCAGTATATCAGTTTGTTCTCGAAGCCAATAGCGCGGTTGCGCGCTACGGCAGCAATCATACTTATCATCTTGTTAATGAAGAATTAATAATGCATGCATCATATTTTGATGCAGAATTACACGTGCAGGTCTAACACGAAGCGAGTACCCTTGGTGAACTTTGGATCAATCTCCAGGTCGCCATTCATCTTCAGCGCCATCTGCTTACAGATGGGTAGTCCCAGTCCGTCGCCTGTGGTCAGGTCGTGTATCTCGAGGAAGGGCTTGAACACATCCTCGCGCTTCTCTTCTGGGATAATCGGACCTGTGTCTGACACCAGGAACTGATAGGTGTGGGGGCTGCGTTTCTTGAACTCCAGACAAACGGTGCCGCCCTCAGGTGTGTAGATAGCAGCGTTCTCCAGCAGGTGGAGCAGGATGTGCGACACATATTCCTTGTTGAGGCTGACGATCATCTTCTGGGCGTTAACGGTGATGTTGACTCCGTTCTTCACCTTGTCGCGAATCTGGTCGATGAGTGCCTCGCAGAAGGGCTGTACCTGTGTTTCCTCCAGCACGATGCTGTCGCTGGGCGTGTTCTCCAGATCTGAGAGTGTCTGTATGTGACTTGAGAATTCCAGCATAGCCTTGACGTTGGCGTTGTTGGTGTCCAGCTTCTTCAGTTCTGGCTCCAGGTGGGCTGCGATGTTACTGATGAACTTGGCCTTCAGGGCGTTGGTCTCGTTAGCCAGGTTGATGGTCTTCTTCTGCTTGCGGGTGAGCACGATGAAGCGCATGAGGATGATGGCGCCTACTACCAGCGCACCGGCGAGGATGGCTGCGAGGATACCCAGACTCACAATCATGGCCTGACGTGAGCTCAGCGAGCTGTCCTTCTCTTCTATCGTGGCCTCGTGGTCGGCAATCTGCTTATTCAGCGCTCCGATCTGGTCAGCCACCTTCAGCGCATTGATAGAGTCTTTCCAGACAATATAGCTGCTGTAGGTCTGTGCCACCATACTGGCATTGCCTGAGCGGCGTCCGTTGGCGATGAGCGTCTGATATACCTCGTCCACCTTGTCGTATTCCTTCGATGCCGTCAGCTTGTCGGCCATCACCTTGAATACCGCATTACCCTCGGCATTCTGTCCGAAGGTGTAGTAGAAGATGGCTTTGCTATAGAGCAGGTCGTCGTTCAGCGTTTCGTCGCTAGCCTGTTTGGCGTAGTTCTCCATCGTATTCAGATGCTCTTTGGCGCTCTCGCTACGTCTCATCTTGATGTACATCTGCATGCGCTCCTTGGTGACCCAGTAATGCATGCCTGCCTTCTGACTGTTGGCCGCCTTACGGTCTGCGTTAATCGCCTGGTCTATGCGACGCAGCAACTCGAACGACTCTTTGTAGAGGTTCTCTTTGTAATACAATGCAGCAGCTTTGACGCCACACTCCACACCCTGCTTCGTCTGTCCCTTGGCGGCATAGTCGTCAAAGGCGCGGATATACAGCGAGCGTGCTTTCGCAATATTCTGCGAGGCATCTACAGCCTCGGCTTGTTTCTGAAGTTCGCTCTTCTCCTGTGCATAAATAGCGCAGCAGCAAATCAGACTGAAAAGGATAACAAATAGTTTTCTGTTCATATAAGCTATAATTATGAATAATGGATTTTAATATCTTCTTTTTATACTGATACCTCGGCCTTGATATGTGGCCAGGGGTCATAGCCCTCCAGTTGGAAGTCCTCGTATTTGAAGTCGAAGATGCTCTTCACGTCAGGATTGATCTTCATCGTGGGTAACTTACGAGGCTCACGTGTCAGCTGCAGACGGGCCTGCTCCAGGTGGTTCAGATAGAGGTGGGTGTCGCCAGTGGTGTGGATAAACTCACCAGGCTGCAGTCCGCAAACCTGAGCCATCATCATGCAGAGCAGCGCATACGATGCGATGTTGAAGGGCACACCCAGGAAGGTGTCGGCAGAGCGCTGATAGAGCTGCAGCGACAGCTTGCCGTCAGCCACATAGAACTGGAAGATGGTGTGACAAGGGGGCAGTGCCATCTTGTTGACCTCTGCCACATTCCATGCTGAGACAATCATGCGGCGTGAGTTGGGGTTGTTCTTAATCTGGTCCACCACATACTGTATCTGGTCGATGGTGCCTCCATCGTAGTCAGGCCATGAGCGCCACTGGTGTCCATAGACAGGTCCCAGCTCGCCATTCTCGTCAGCCCACTCGTCCCAGATGTGTACGTTGTTGTCCTGCAGGTACTTGATATTGGTGCTGCCTTTCAGAAACCAGAGCAGTTCATAGATGATACCCTTCAGATAGAGTTTCTTCGTGGTCAACAACGGGAAACCCTCTGCCAGATTATATCGGCTTTGGGTGCCAAAGATGCTCAGGGTGCCAGTGCCTGTGCGGTCGCCCTTCTGTGCACCTTCCTTCAGAATGCGGTCAAGTATGTCTAAGTATTGCTTCATATCTGTTTTATTATTGGTTCGTATTCGTTGGGGATATGTGTTGTCTTTATTCTCCAAGGCTTGGGGTAGAGGTTGTTGGCGCGAGTGCCAATGTTCTTTGCCAGCCCTAATGACTGTCCCATGAAGCTTACCTCCACCTCGCCGCGTGGCGTTTCTTCAGACAACTGAAGGGCTTCGCCGCGCAGATAGGCCATCGCCTGCTGGTAGGACAGCTCCACATGGGGCACGTCAGCGTGTATCTGATTTGTTTCCATAGGAGAAATAGTTTTTTCCCTTTGGAGGAATAGTTTTTTCCCCATGGAGGAACAAGTTTTTCCCAATGGGGGAACACTTTTGAAACTTCCTTTTCTTAAAACGCAGGCAAAGAGGCCCTCGCTGCGGGTGATGCCTGGGATGAATCGATAAACTGGCTCATGGAAGCCTTCGAGCAGCGAGCCAGTGATGTGCCATTCGGCTTTTGTCTCTATGGGCAGCACCTCGGCACCCAGCTCTTCCATCATCCAGCGCACGTTCTCCTCGTTTTCCTTTGTATTAAAGGTACACGTACTATATATAAGGATGCCACCCTCATTCAAGCATTGCCAGGCGTCGCTCACTATCTCGCGCTGCAGTTGCCAGCATTTCTCCACGTTCTGAGGGCTCCATTCCTTGATGGTGGCCTCGTCCTTGCGGAACATGCCTTCGCCAGAGCAGGGCACATCGCAGAGGATAAGGTCGAAATGCATTTTCGCCTTGCGATAGTCCTTTGGGTAGAGGTTGGTGACGAAATGATGCTCATAGCCCCACTTCTGCACGTTCTCCAGCAGGATGCTGGCACGATTGCGGATGGGCTCGTTGCTATAGAGCACGCTGTCTTGGGGTAGTGCAGCACGCAGGAGTGTTGACTTGCCGCCTGGGGCAGCACACATATCGAGTGATGCGAGATGGCTGATGTCAGAGGGAAGATGTTGGCGAAGGGCCTCGTCGATAAACATCGAAGCGGCCTCCTGCACATAGTAGCAGCCTGCATGAAACAGCGGGTCGAAGGTGAAATTGGGGCGCTTGCTCAGATAGTAGGCGTTGCGACACCAGGGCACAGGCTCGGCCTTATCTGCCATTTGCCATCTGTCGTCAGATGTTTTCTTGGGGTTTAGACGAATGCTGACGGGAGGCTCCTCATCGAACGACTGCAGATAGCGTTCGAAGCGTTCCTGTCCCATCAAGTCGCAGGTTTTGCGTACAAATTCGTCAGGTAATTGCATATTCGCTTGCAAAATTAAGAAAAAAATCTTATCTTTGTGCAACTTTTACGATGAAAGTTTCGTCAAACGTTCAGAAAGAAATTAAAAAACAATATGATTATGAAAAAGATTCTTATGGCTTTGGCAATGATGTTCGCCCTTCAGGCAACATCGATGGCGGCCCCAAAGGCGCCGAAAGACTCTGTAGATGAGGTGGTTGTGTATTCAGACACGACAACGAGTGAATCAGCTTATGATGATGAATGGAACTGGGATGAAGACGAAGATGTGGACTATAACTACTCTGGTTCGTTCTCCGATTTTGTAGGCGCTGACGAAGGCTTGGTAGAAGCCCTGGGCGGTGTGCTGGTCTTCTTCCTCGTCCTCATCCTTATCTTTATCGTTGCACCTATCGCTCTTATTGGATTGATTCTCTATTTCGTCTATAAGAGCCGCAAGGACAAGATGCGACTGATGGAGCTGGCTGTTAAGAACGGCAAACCGCTGCCTCCTCATATCGTGTCGCCCATTGCCAACCGCGACGACTACCTGTGGAATAAAGGTATCAAACAGATGTTCCTGGGTGTGGGTCTCGCTATCCTGCTGTACTTCATCCTTGGTAAGTTTGGCATCGCCATCGGCGCACTCATCTTGCTCATTGGCTGCGGCAACCTGGTGATAGGCTATAATGCCCGTCAGAAGCGCCAGGAGCAAGCGCTGCACGACCAGCTTTTCAATCAGAACAATCAGAATAATAACAATCCTGAAGACGAAGACGCATAATACTCACGATGGACTCGCTCAGTGATATATCCCTTGTTGCCCAGGTGGCTGTGTTCCACAATCGGCGGGCCTTTGACCAGCTGGTGAGGAAATATCAGTCGCCTGTGCGCAGGTTTCTGCTCAACCTGACGTTGGGTGACGAGTCGCTCTGTGACGACCTCGCTCAGGACACGTTCCTGAAGGCTTACACGCACATCACGCAGTTTCGCGGCGTGGCTTCGTTTCAAACGTGGCTCTTCCGCATTGCGTATAATGTTTTTTACGATTACAAGAGAAAAGATGGTGAAAAGTATCTGGTGAATGGTGAAGGGAGTATAGACTCCAAGACGGAGCTGGCTTCTGGTCACGTATCATCATCAACCAGTCAACTGAAGATGGATATTAGCACCGCGCTGGCTCAACTGAAGGAGGACGAACGGGCCTGCGTGACGCTGCAACTGATAGAAGGCTACTCTATTGACGAGATAGCGAAAATATTAAAGATGCCTGCCAATACGGTGAAATCGCATTTGCGCAGGGGAAAAGAGAAACTGACTACTTACCTTAAAGAAAATGGATATGACGGAAATAGATGATAAACTACTGCAACAGTTCTTCGAGCCTGCTCGTCAGCAGCAGATAGAAGACAATGGATTTACGGAGCGTGTGCTGAGCTGCTTGCCTGACAAGTCAATTCAGCTGTCGCATTATTGGACAGCGTTCTGCCTAGCCGTTGGCCTCATATTATTTGTGGTCTATCGTGGTTGGGAACCGCTGATTGTCAGCTTGGTATCGCTGGCACGCATGGTGTCGCAAAACATCCATCCCATACCATTCTTTATGGTGCTGGGTATGCTGGGTTGCTGGCTTATTGTTGATCTGACTCAGCGGATGTGGAGGCTGCAGGTATAAGGTCCATACCATAGGTGGTGCGCAGAACCTTGAACTCCGTACGACGGTTCAACTGGTTCAGCACCTCCTGCTTCTCCTCATCATCGATGGCGCGTATAAACTCTTCCGTCAGTACGTCGCCCTCTTTCAGCCAGTCGTACTTCTCCGTCAACTTGCGTTTGATGGTCTTAGGCTTCATCTTGCCATAGCCCACAGGTTGCAGTCGTGCTTCGTCAATTCCATGCTCTATCAGGTAGTTCACCACACTCTCTGCACGTTTCTGCGATAGTCGTTCGTTATACGCCTCAGAGCCGCGATAGTCGGTATGTGCGCTCAGCTCTATCGTCACGTTGGGATTTTCGTTCAACAGCTCTATCAACTTGTCCAATGCCTCTGTCGACTCAGGTCGCAGGGTGGCTTTGTCGAAGTCATAGAAGATATTGTCGATGAGCACAGGGGCTGTGATTGATGCCAACGGGAACTGCAACACATACTCCTCTGACTCCAATACAGGTTCTACCCTTAGCTCTTCCTTATGGTTTAGGTATCCCTTGCAGGTACCCAGGAATACGTAGTCTACTCCTGGCTTGATATACTCTGTAAACGAACCGTCGCCTCTGACGCTGAGCTTCAGGTTAGTGCCATCGTTGCCTACCATATATACCTGTGCCTCAGGTAGTTCGTAGCCGTCTTTCTCATACACCCAGCCTTTCACTGTCTGCACCACCTCGTGCTTCTCAAACGAGAAGATATGGTCCCAACCGCGAGCATCACCTCTGTTCGAGCAGAAGTAGCCGCGATTGTGAAGACCCTCGAACGTCATACCGAAATCATCGCCAGCAGAGTTAAGTGGTGCCCCAGGGTGCTCCAGCTCCCAATGGGTGGTATCGGGCTGTGCAATAAAGATGTCGAGACCTCCGAATCCTGGGTGTCCGTCGCTCGAGAAATACAGGTCGCCATTGGGACGGAACGTAGGAAACATCTCGTTGCCAGGCGTGTTGATGGGCGCTCCCAGATTCTCTACACCACCCATACCACGAGCATTTATCTCCACGCGCCAGATGTCGTAGCCACCCATGCCGCCAGGCATATCGCTGACGAAATAAAGCCACATGCCATCAGGCGAGATGGCAGGATGTGCAAAGGTGGATAGCGTGTCACGTGTGATCTCCAGTGGTGTGGCCTTGCCCCACGAGGCATCGCTGCGCTGCGAGGTGGCAATCTGTGCATAGCGGGGGTAGGTGGGGTCTGTGCGACAGATGGTCAGATACATCGTCTTGAAGTCTGGCGTAAAGGCGCATGCGCCCTCGTCTAGCTCCGTATTCAGTTCACTATCAATAACTTCCGGTTTTGACCACTTGCCTTTATCGTCCATCTGCGACATGAAGATATCAGCATTTTTCGTGCCTGTGATGCCACTCAGCTCGTCGCCTCTGGCCTGATTTCGTGTTGAAGAGAAATACAGTTGTGAGTAATCGTCGCCTGCCAACATGGGCGAGTATTCTGCTCGTCTGGAGTTAAACAGCTCCTGCTTCTTCACCTCATAGCCCGAATACTCGGCTTCCGCCTTCCATTGTGGAATCATCTTGGCACTCTGCAGTCCGTTTTTCACCAGTATATTGTTGGGCATCGAGTCAAGTAGCAGCGTAAAGGTCTTCTCTGCATCCTTATAAGAGCCGTTCTTCAGTTGCAGACGTGCCAAATGGAACACAGCGGTCGAGTCCGCCTGCTTATAGCGAACAGCATTGTTATAGGCAGCGATGGCCTTCTGTGTATAGTTGATGCGACGATAGCAGTCCGCCATCTTCAGGGCTCTCTGTCCTCGCAGCGGCTTTTCCTTCGCCTTGGTGTGTGCATAGGCCTTCTTATACTGGGTTGCAGCATCATAGTACTCACCCAGCTCGAAGAACTTATCGCCCTTCTTCATGGCACCCTCAGCACCGCATCCTACTACGAGCAGGCCGATGAACCCTATATATAATATGGTGAAAAGTTTGCGCATACCTATATATAACGCAAACTTTCCTGTTTTATTGTCCTGGTGGCACACGACGGTTGCTGGAATCGCTGATCACGTCGCGCACAATCTCCGTCACCTGCTGTTTCAGCTCGTTGATAAACTGCTGTGGGTCGTACTTCTGCGCTTCTATGTCGCGCAGTTTTTTCTCCCATATACCTGTCAGCTCGGCGCTCTTCAGCAGTTCCTCGCGAATCAGGTCTATCAGCTCTATGCCAGTGGGTGTGGCCAGCAGGTTCTTACGTTCTTTCTTGATATAATGGCGCTTGAAGAGCGTCTCGATGATGGCTGCACGTGTTGACGGACGACCTATGCCGTTCTCCTTCATCACGCGGCGCAGCTCTTCGTCCTCCACCAGCTTACCAGCCGTCTCCATAGCACGCAGCAGTGTGGCCTCGGTGTAGTACTTAGGAGGTGTGGTCCATTTCTCCGTCAGTGTGGGGATATGGTCGCCACTCTCGCCTTTCACGAATACAGGCAGCGTGCGCTCTTCCTCTTCAGGCTTCTTCTCGTCATCGTCGGCCTGTGTGTCTTTGGCATATACGGAACGCCAGCCTGGGTCGAGAATGGTGCGTCCTGTGACCTTGAACTCTATGGCCTTCTGCTGTTCTGTTTGTTGCGTGGGCTGTTCTGTTTGTTGCGACTCAGTCGCAACAGGCTGGACCTCTCCAAGCACGGTGGTTTGGGCAAACTTGCAGTCGGGGTAGAAGACAGCGATGAAGCGGCGTGCTATCAGGTCGTACACCTTACGTTGCACGTCAGTGAGGTTCTGCGGCACGATGCCAGTAGGGATGATGGCGTGGTGGTCTGTGACCTTCGATGAGTCGAACACCTTCTTCGACTTCAGCAGAGGCTTGCCACCCAAGGGACGTATCAGGTCAGCGTAGAGTGCCTGACCTGCCACTTTCACCTGAAACAGACCGTTCATGGTCTGCGGACACTTGTCGTAGACATCGTCAGGCAGGAAGGTAGTATCCACACGCGGATAGGTGGTCAGCTTCTGTTCATAGAGCTGCTGAATGATGTTCAGCGTCATCTCGGCCGAAAAGCCGTATTTCTTGTTGCAGTCCACCTGCAGCGACGTCAGGTCGTAGAGGCTGGGAGGCGTCTCCTTACCGTTTTTCTTCTCCACCTTCGTCACAGTGAAGGGCTTGCCCTCGATGGCAGCAAAGGCCTTTTCGCCTTCCTCCTTCGAGGTGAACTTACCAGAGGTAGCCGTGAAGGTGGTATCGCGATAGACGGTGGCCAGCACCCAGTAAGGCTCTGGCTTGAAGTTGTCAATCTCCTTCTGACGATTCACGATGAGGGCGAGGGTAGGGGTCTGCACGCGACCAATGGAGAGCACCTGACGGTTCTGACCATATTTGATGGTGTAGAGGCGTGTGCAGTTAATGCCCAGGAGCCAGTCGCCCACGGCTCTTGACAGTCCTGCCAGGTAGAGTGACTGATATTCCGCTTGGTCTTTCAGGTTGGCGAAGCCCTCACGGATGGCCTCGTCAGTCATCGACGATATCCACAGACGCTGCACAGGACACTTAGCCTGCGCCTTCTGCATCACCCATCGCTGAATGAGCTCACCCTCCTGTCCGGCGTCACCACAGTTGATGATGCCGTCGGCCTGCTGCATCAGTTTCTCGATGGTGGCAAACTGCTTCTTGATGCCTTCGTCATCCTTCAGTCGGATGCCGAAGCGTGGTGGTATCATGGGTAGTGCCGACAGGCTCCACGCCTTCCACATGGGCGTGTAGTCCTCTGGCATCTTCAGTTCACACAGGTGTCCAAACGTCCAAGTCACCTGATATCCATTACCTTCCATATACCCGTCGCGACTGCTGTTGGCGCCAATAATGCGCGCTATATCTTTCGCCACGCTGGGTTTCTCTGCTATACATACTATCATACGGACTGCAAAGGTAGTGAAAATCGAGGGAAACGCAAAGAAAAAACAGACCTTTTTACTTTTTCGGAATACGTTTCGAGACGCCGATGGCTCCTGCAGGACATACCAGTCGACAGAGGTGACAACCCACGCACTTCGTGCCAATCAGTCTGGGTTGACGTGTCTCATAGTTGAATACAATAGCTTGGTGTCCTCCGTCGTAGCACGACACCTCACAACGTCCGCAGCCTACGCACAGCTCCTTGTCGAATTTCGGATAGATGATGGTGTCGCGATCCAGATGGTCTGGGTTCAGGAACTTCTCCAGACTCTCGCCCACCAGTTGCTGCAGCTCGTTGACACCGCGTTTTGCCATATAGCGCTGGAGACCCAGAATCAGGTCGTCAATGATGCGATAGCCGTATTGCATCACAGCCGTACACACCTGCACATTGCTGCATCCCAGCTGTATGAACTCCATTGCGTCGCGCCATGTCTCAATGCCGCCGATACCGCTCAGTTCCACGATTCTTCCGTCGCCCATCTGAGCCAGTTCCAGGATGTGACGCAAGGCGATAGGTCTTACAGCTCTGCCAGAATAGCCTGAGATGGTGCGCCGTCCAGTGACCTCCGCGAAGGTATCCATCGTCACGCTCTTGATGGTGTTGATGGCCGAGATAGCATCGGCCCCAGCCTCTACGCAAGCCATCGCAGGTTCTGCGATATGCGTGATGTTAGGTGTCATCTTAGGAATCACGGGTATCTTCACGCTCTTCTTCACGCAGGCGGTGTAGGTCTTTACCAGTTCAGGACTCTGTCCCACGTCGCTGCCCATGCCTTTATGCTTCATCTGCGGACATGAGAAGTTCAGCTCCACAGCGTCGCAGCCAGCCGCTTCCGCCATCTTCGCCAGCTTCATCCATTCCTCTTCCGTCTGTCCCATGATTGAGGCGATGACCACTTTCGTGGGATAGTCCTGCTTCAGCCGTCGCAGTATGTCGAAGTCCATATCCACGGGGTTCTCGCTCAACTGCTCCATATTACGGAAGCCGTAGAAGTCGCCATGGGTGGCGTTACTGTGCATGGCGTCGAATCGTGGCGACACCTCTTTGATTTCCTGCAGACAGATGGTCTTATAAAACACACCGCCCCATCCAGCCTCGAAGGCTTTTGCCACCATCTCGTAGTTGGTGCATACTGCCGATGATGCCAGGAAAAAGGGGTTCTCGCATTTGATGCCGCAGAAATCGATGGCCAGCGAAGGGTAGGGCGCTGTCACATCATCAGAATGGATGGCACGCATCATCTCCTTGATGCGAATGGGCCAGTTGTAGTGTATACATGCCTGCTCGGCCCGTTCCAGGTCGTCGTCAGTACAGGCCTTCACCCATTGCAGCGCAGGCTTGTGGTTATCGAACCTGATGGCACGAATAGCACGTGCTGGGTCGCCAGTCTTACAGGCCTTGGTACATGGTGCGTCCTGACACAGCAGACATCTGTTAGCCTCCTCGTAGATGTTCATAATTTGGTTGGTTAGTAATTAATACGAATTTTTGAAAAAAGGAATAACGGGACCTTCGCCCCTAAAAGAATTCGAAGGTCAGCCAGAGACCAGCTCTTACCAGAGTCGGTTTCCCAGCTGACCTTCGATACGATGATTGTCAGTAATTACTTAGCTTCTTCCTTTTTCTTTGGAGCAGCTTTCTTTGCAGCGGGCTTTTTAGCGGCAGCTTTCTTTGGAGCAGCAGCCTTCTTGGGCTCCTCTCCTTTTTCCTCTGGCTGCAGCTTGGCCAACTTGGTCTTCAGTCGCTCAATCTCGATGTCCTTCATCTCGATCTCGTCGCCCTGGTTCTTAATGGTGGTCAGCAGCGAGTTCAGCTGCTCGTTGTCAATCTCCTCAGGATAGAGGGCGTTAACCCTATTGATGAAGTCGCCCAGGATGTTCATATAGTTCGTGAAGGCATCGAACGGACCGCTGTAG
>Ga0247608_10007147_pt1 | contig 11544 bp, 15 predicted proteins | sample 176DNAGHGlowgp2_FD_193490 | JGI IMG/M metagenome (GOLD analysis project Ga0247608, IMG submission 193490) | Sheep rumen microbial communities from Palmerston North, Manawatu-Wanganui, New Zealand - 1766 DNA GHGlow gp2 | ecosystem: Host-associated > Mammals > Digestive system > Stomach > Rumen ... | reverse complement strand
ATTTGAACTACCAAACAAATCATATATATATAATATTAGACTATTCGAGGTACTTGTATGAATAATTTTGTTTGAGGTACTTTTGGTAGTTTTTACTATTATAACATATTTTTTGTTTTTTACCAAATTTACTCTAAAAATACAAAAAAGAGGAATTAATCCTCTCTTTTTAATTTCAATTTTTTAGGTTCTTCTATAATTTCTGTTGCAACTGCTAAACCATCATCTGTTATTATTGTATAAATTGCATCATTATTTTTTAATAACACTTGTTTTATTTGTGGGCTAGTATTAATTATTGCCATAAATTCTAATGGTGTTATTTTATAATTTCTTTCTTTTAAATAATTTTCTATTTCAAAACTATACATATTAATATAACCTTATACTATCCCATTGAGTATTGCCATTATCTATATTCATATTTACTTGATTTTGTACTAAATCATATAAATTTCCTAGAGCATTTACTCTATCTTGCCCGTTTCCAAAATCTCCTCTAATAGTTCTTCTTACTAAATCTAGTAATTCTTCATCACTAATTGTAGGAGTAGGTGTTGGCTCTGGGCTAGGTTCTGGAGTTGGTTCAGGTGTAGGTGTTGGAGTTGGTTCTGGTTCAGGAATTGGATCTAAATGATTTAAACCTAATTCTCTTATTATAGTAGGATAGTCTTTATAAATATAATTTCCATCTATATTTTGCCCTCCTAAATAAGTTTCCCCAAATTGCCATATACCATAGTTAATTTCATATGCTGGGTCTGGTGCATCTCCTCCCCATAGAGCTATCCACCAATCAAATTCTTTATTTAATTCATTTCCTGATATTATATTTCTATACCAATTCAAATTTGAATAAACTCCAAAGTAATATCCTGCTTTTTGTATTTCATAACCAAATTTTCTTACTATATTATTTAAAGTTTCTCTATCTATTCCAGACATAGAAGAATCTTCAATATCTAAATAGATTGGTAAATCAAATTTTTTATCTTTTATTACTTCCAAACATTTTTGTGCTTCTCTTCTTGCTTCATCACAATTAGTTGCATAAGAATACCAATAAGCACCTAAATGTATTCCTTGTAATCCATTATAATGGTTATCTAGTTGATTATCTTTAGTTTCACTAAAACCTGCTCTTAATATTGCATATTTACAATTATTTTTAATATCTTCATAATTTATTCCACCTTGCCAAGTAGAAATATCAATACATAATTCTTTCATTGTCATTCTCCTCTACTTTCATCTAATGTTGGTTCATCTTTTATTGGGTCTATAATCTCTTCTTTACCATCATTAAACTCTTTTTCTTGTTCTTTTGTTAAAATAATTTCTTCCATATTTATTTACCTTTCTTTTATGAGTTCTACTAGAATAGTATAATTAATCTATTCTAGCAAAAACTCTTTAAAATACCCCTTTAAATTAAGTCTAGTATGCTATTCTACATTGTTGTTAAGTTTATCTTTTAATTTTTTAGGCATTGGTAGTCCTAATTTCTCACAATTTTCAGTAATCGACACTATTTCCATATAAATTACATAGAAACTTATAAAGTATCCTACTGGTTTAATGTTAAATGCTAGTGATACTACTAAACCTATTACTATATACACAATTTCTGCTAACTTTTTACCTAAACCATCCCTCATTTTCTTACTTGATACTTTTTTCTTCTTCCAAGCATTATAATATCCTGTTATTATATCAAGTACCATAAGGATACATGGTAAAACTAAAGCCCACCAGTCATGTGTAAACTTAATATTCTTAAAAAATTCCATTGTTTCCTCCTATCTATAATATTAATAATATTGCACCAGAACTTTTTGTACCTGCTGTGTCTGTGTATAATATTAAATCTGTGCTAGATGCTTGAATAGAAGCAGGATAATTTACATTGCTGTTATTTGTAAATCTTGCACCACTCCAGCAAACTATTTTTGTTGGTATTTTTAAATTACCAATTACAGTATAGTTTGCATTAAAAGTCCCAAATATATCATAACTAAAATAAATCATATTACCATTTTTTAATGCTTCTGCTCTATTGATAGTAGACACAACATTTGTAAAAGTTATGTAATCTGTATAATCTACTACTTCCCAATCATTTTTTACATTTTGATATGGATAATAAGTTGTAGCATTACTGCCTGTTTCTAATTGATAATTAGTATTTTTTATATTAGTTATATCTGTATTAGTAAAAGTAGCATTATCACTTCTTTTTATCATTATATTAAACCATCCTGCTGTATTTATTGTAAATGTGTGCTTTGTTGTTCCAGCAGATAACCAGTTTGTTTCATATATCATTGTAGGCCATGAACTTAATGGTGGTATTCCTACATTTTGAACTTGAATACCAAATTGATATGAAGAACTTAAATTAGTACTAAAAGTGTAAGTTCCTACTTCTAACCACAAAACCTGTCTTGTATTCATACGAATTGTACCAGAACCACCAGTAATATCTCCTTGTACTAATGTTGTTTTGTCAAGCATATTTTTTGTTCTTATACTATCTACTATTATGTTTCCTATATTAGCATTATCAACTATGCTTAAATTTATATCATTTCCACTTTGATTTACTTCTATTTGGTCGCTATTTATTAAATTAACTGCCATTTTTTATCACTCTCCTTTATTGAATATATACTTGTACTTCTTCATTGTTATAAAGTACATCTATTCCATTATATTGTAAGCCACTTATATTAGGCTTATTTCCAATTCTTACTTTTTGCCATATAGTATATGTTTCTCCAATTTCAAAATTGCCATTTATTGTTAAATATATTGTTGATTCATCATTACTTATAATATCTATATTTTTTATAGCTTTATCTACATTTATTACAAAATAAGTTTGTTTGTTATTTTTATAAAACTCTTGCCAACTTAATGTATTTATGCTTGTTGTTTCATCAACATAATTTATTCGATATTTGATACAAGGAGTGTTAGAGTAATTAGTGTTTCCACCATTTGTAATTGCTTGATTTAGTTTAGTTGCTCCTATCTTATATCTAACATTTGTATCTTCATCTATTATATTTATTGTGTTTAAGAAGTTTAAATCCACAACTTCATAAAAGTTTTTATTCCAAGATGTATGATTATTATTTATTCCATATTTAGTTTGACTTATTAAATTATTTTCTTCTATTGTATAATTGTTTAAGTAGCTATTTGGTATTTCTACACTTGACATTGTCATATTATCTTGTGTTGTTAAGTTATAAATATTTCTACCAAATATAAATCTTGTGTTTTCTGTTCCTGGATAATATGAATAAAGATTAACTTTTTTAGGAACAAACATATCTACACTTCGATAACCCTCTCCATTGTAATTTAATGAATTATAATCTTCTTTAACTAAATTGAAGTACCAAGTAGCACTTCTTGGGTTTACTGCATAAGAATATATTTGCAGATAGTTAAAGTTGTTTTTTACATACAAAGTCCTATATTCCCATTGGCAATTTTTGTCGATTCCAACATTTATTGGATTCCATACTCCATTCCATCTTTGAATATAGTAATTTCCTTTATTAGTTGCAGTGTCTATGTTATCAATAAATTCAATATACAAATCTGTCAAATTTCTATCTATAAATATCAATTCGTGCATTGTAAAATCATAATTTCCTAATGATCTTTCATATATGGTTGAACTTGTGTTATTAGAGAAATTGTATTGATATAGTCCTATATATTTAGCATCTGGAGTTCCTGCAGTTCCCCATCTTTGATTATTTTGAACGAAATAAACATTATTATAATCTATGAATACACTCTGTTTTTTAAAGTGATAATCATCTACATATGGATGGAATGAAAATGTTTTTATATCACTTGTACTAGGATTTCCAGTATATGTTTTTGAATAACAAGATATTGTTCTTGAGGAAGATAAAGTGCTACTCCATACACATCTAAATTGAACTTGACTATCATCATTAAATTGTGCTATTGCACTTCCAAATAATGCTTGTTGTTGTTCTACATATTTAGTCCATACATTAGGCATTCCTACATTTATTTCAAGCCCATATATTTTTAAATCATCCCAGTCCCAATTGCTGCCTCTATTAGTTGCACCACTTCCAAAAAATATATAATGTGCTGAATTTGGATCTTTAAACATATTTTTGCAATAGAAGTTTTTATAATCATTAGGCAAAATATATGTAGTTCTTAAATTTAATCTATATTCTTCTTGAACTGGGACAGTTATATTATTAATCATAACAAATCTCTTTTCACTTGAAGATCCTATTTGTGCTTGTCCGTATGTATAACAAGTATCATCTATAAAATAAAAAGTTCCATCTTCTGCTTGTTTCATATATTGAATATATCTCAAGTCTGTTCCACTACTATATTTATAAAATGCCTTTACTGGTTGAAATTCTTGGTCTACTAATATTATTATTCCTTTTACATTGTTATTTGTATCTTGATATCCACCATATAACACACTTAAACCAGAGGTTAATTCGTTTCCCTCTACCATTCCCTCAAATCTAAAATTATTATATGTTGATGGTAAAAATGAAGCCCAAGTGTTTCTAGATATGTTTGTATTACCTTTTATAATTTCATCTTGTGTAGGACTTGTATTGGTAAGTTGATTAGTAAAATAATTTAATAATTGTCTTTTTGCTTCTGTTCTCATACTTTCCTCCTATGTTATTGTCCCACCATAATATTAGTATCATAAAAAATAATAGTGGTTTCTTCTTCTAAATCTATATTACGAGTAATTGTTTCTCCCTCGTTTAAGTTTCCTTGTGATTTTGCTCTTTGGTTGTCAAAATAGTTAATAGCATTTTCACTATTAAAATTTGAACTTAATTCAAATGTGTAATATATTTTGTTTGCATTTAAGTACATATCTATTTTTTTAGATTTAACCATATAATTTTTTGATAATTCAGGTAATGGAGCATTATAATTCAATATTTGACCTATGTTAAATAAATTTAGTTCACTTTGTACTTTTAATGTTATTTCTGCACTACCTTTATATTTAATATAACTTTGTCCTATTTTTTGTAATTCTGTACTAGAACTAGCATCATTTCTATTTTCATATCTTGATATAGTTCCTTTTCTCCCTATTTGATTTGTAATTCTTTCAGTTTCTTCATTGTTTAAAACTATTTCTCTACCTTTTACAATAGGGTAATATGTAATAACAATACTAGAACCAACACCTAATAAATCTGTTGAATTAAATGTGGATTCTCCTGGTGTATATACAAAGTCAGCAGTAATTCCTAATTCTACTTCTTGCTTTGTTGCATAAGTTTTTGGTACACCATTTACACTTATTTCTGTAATGGCACCAATTTTATTTTGACAACTGAATATTTTTGAGTATCCATCTGCTATTAGTGTTTCACTTTGAGTAATATTTGCAAATACCTCATCACTTGTCATTATTTGTTTATTTCTATAATCATTTGTTGAATAATTAAAACTTATATCTATTATTTTATTATCGCAATAGTATTCTTCTGTATTATCTATTGTTTGTATATTTTCTTGTAATAATGGATCATAGAAATCTATTGCAATAGTGTTTTCATCTATCATTCTTGTAGTCCATCTACTTTGACTAACTTCTGCTATATATTGGAATACATCATAAGCAGTTTTATCTAGAGTAGAGTAGGCATTTATTTCATCATCTGGATTTTGTATGTTTATATTTCCAAGTACAAAGCCATAATCTGCAATATTATTTATTACTTGTTCTATTGCTTCTGGTATTGTTTTTCCAGTAATAACAAAGTTTAATGTTTCTCCCTCACTTAATAAAGTTTTAAAATCTAATATTTGTAAATCAACAAAGTGGGGTTCTCTTGGATTTAGACTTATCTTTCCTGTGTTTTTTGCAACACCACAAAATAATAATGTTTCATCTTCTCCATCTACATCATAAATTTCACATTTAGAATAATCTTTTGGAAAGTAATATCTTGATACATAATCTTTATCATCTTCCCAACTTTTTGGATAACAATTTTTTAAAATTGTAGAAGAAGTAGAAAGCATTTCTTCTTTTATTTGCAAATTGCTATTTGATACTACTTCTTCATTATTAATTAAAATCTTAATCATTTAGTTGCCCCCCAGTTATAATCATTTTTAGCACCACCACTAAATGTTTTAATGTTTGATACTAATTGTCCTAATGGGTCAAATTCCATATTGTTATTTACTATTACATTTGTTTGTGGACTATATGTTGAACTCATTGCACCACTTACTTCAGGTTGTAAATTAAATACACTATCAATGGTATCTTGAACTTGTCCTTTCATATCATCTAGTGCTTCTGTATATCCTAATACTGAAAATTTACCTAATATAGCAAATTCAGTTGATGGAGAATGAATACCTAATGCTGACTTCATTCCATTTAATATGCTTTTTGCAAGTCCTTTAACTTTATTTACTATCCAGTCTTTAGCACCAACAATACCATTCCAAAGTCCTGATACTATATTAGAACCTATATCCCATACTTTTGAAATCATTGAACCAATACCATCTACTATTTTTTGTAGTAATTCTTTACCTGCATCTAAAAGTTTTCGTATGCTTTCATTTGAAGTTAAAGCATTTACAATTGCTATTATAATTTCAGGTATTGCTTTTATTAACTCAACTATAATTGTAGGTATAGCTTCAATAATTCCCATTAATAATTGAATAGCACCAACTATTAATTGTGGTATAGAATCTATTAAGCAAGTAATTATTGTTGTAATTATTTCTGGTAAAGCATCAACTAAAGCAGTAATTATTTCTGGAATTGCTTGTATTATTCCCATTAATAAAGTAATAGCTGCTTGTATTATTTGTGGTGTATATTTTGTTATTTTTATTAATCCATCTACAATCGCTTTTATTAATTGAGGAAGTAGAGTAGGTAGGGATTGTGCTAAAACATCTATAAGTGCTATTGCACTTCCCATAATTGCATCTATTAAATCAGGTAATAAATTTGTTGCTTCTTTTGTTATTTCTATTACTGCTTCTCCTAAAATTCTAATTATATCTGGTAAATTCTTTGCTAGACTTTGAATTAGTCTTTTAGCAGCTTCAATTAATGGTGGTAATAATGATTCAAGTAAACCAGGTAATTCATCTGCTATTTTTTCTACTATGGATGGTAATATCTTTGCAATACTTTCTATTGCTCTTATTATTACTGGCATTATATTGTTTAAGAATGTTTCTACTGAATTTATTAAATTATCTACAAGTCCATCTATGTCAGCATCTTTTTGTGATAATCCTAGTATAAAGTTATCCCATGTTGCCTTAACCATATTCATAGATCCTATAATTGTAGAACTTGCTTCTTGTCCTGTTTTGCCCCATACACCATATTGTTCTGCATAGTGTTGAATAACATCAATGATTTCATCACTTGTAAGTTCATTAACATTTGATATATTTCTTCCAAGTATTCCTGCGTTATTAGCTGCTTCTATAAATCCCTCTTGTGTACCTTTGATACCAATATTTAAGTTATCTAGATATACAAAAGAACCTTTTAAAGCCCAGTTAATAGCATTTTGATAGTAGTCTATGCTTCCACCATAAGTATTAAATAAATCACTTGACAATTGTAATACTTTATTAGTGTATTCTATTGCATCTTTATTTTCGTTTAATCCTGCATTAACAAGTGGGTAAGCACTTTGGAAACTTGTTAAATAGTCATTTTGACTCATTGTTAGATTCTTATATGCTTTTTGACTATCTTCTAGGATTCTATTCATTTCAGCCGAACCTTCTCCAAATAATGATACAAGTCCACCCTCTAATTGCTCGAAGTTAGAATATGCTTCAACACTTGCTTGAACCATTTTTTTAATGCCTTTTAATGTCTCTGCAAGAATTAAACCTGATGTTGCTAGTGTTAGAGTACCTAAAGCACCTAAAACCCCACCAACAGACTTTCCAAAACCTTTTATGGTTTGACTTGCTTCTTTGGTTTTTTTGTCTAATCCCTCTGTGTTCCCCACAAAGTTGACTAATACTTCTGCATTACTAAAACCCATGTGTTCCTCCTTTCTTAAAAAATAAAAGTGAGAGGTTTATTATTCCCTCCCACCTTAAAGGATTATGCTGAAGCCACTTCAGTTGCTTTTCCTATTAATTGCATTTCAAATGAGAACTCACTCTCATCTTCAGCTGCTCCACCTAAATCACTTAATGATAGTGAAACATTTGCTTGGTATGTAGTGTATTCTAATACACCACCACTTACACCACTTAATAAATCAAATTGAATACCTACATTAGTGAATTGAGAAACTTCTCCATCTCCAATTAATGTATGTACTTTATCAAGTAATGCTAAATCTCCTGCATTATTAACATCTAGTTTTAGTGTACCACTTAATACAACACTTGCACCTGTGATTATTTTTCTTTGTAAAGCATCACAGAATACATAGAAGTCTTTAGTTTCTAAATCAGTAGCAACTTGAACTTCACTTGTAGTACAAATGCCAGTATAAACTGGTACTGAACTTGTTCCAGTATTAATAGCAAGGTTTTTGATTAACTCTCTATTATTTATAAACCAGTTATTCATAATTTTCTCCTTTCTTATGAAATTCTATTTATAATACATTGAAGTGTCATTGTATAAGATACTCTTCTTATATCTTCCCACTCTAATGTTCTTGGATTACTAAATTGTTTTATTAGTATTTGCCACTTTTGGTCTTTCCAATTAAAATATATATTTTGTCCTATTAAGTTGCCTATATCTACACTTAAATCCTTTGCTATTTGAATGTTTGTTCCAAATATATCTACATTGTAATAGTTATATAATGGACTTGCTTCAAAAAAGACTACCTTTTGACCTGATTCTTCTTGGACTACAATAACATTTTCATCATCTTTAAAAGTACTATATTCTGCTCTTACTATAAAACCATTTGTAATACTTCTTAAATAATCTATTAAAACTTTATTTTTGTTTTTAATATCTATATCTGTCATTGATTTATCTCCTTTAATGCTCTATTTTGGGCTGTTTCAATAATGACTTTTTCTTTTTGTCTATACATTGATCCATACCATTGTGGTCTTGTTGTTGGGTTAGTCCATTTTACATTAGTCATTTTATATACATAAGAAGCATATTTTGTTCCTCTTAATAAACCATATTTTGCATGGTCTCTTTTTGCAATAGGGGTTCTAATTTCTTGTCTTTCTAGTTCTCCTGTTAAATGAGGATATGCTCTTGCTCCTTTTGTAAATTCTCTTGTTAAAACTGCAGTAAAATAAACTGACCTATCTTCAAATTGTTCTATTTCTTCTTTTGGTATATCTTTTTTTACTTTTACATCAACACTAAATATAGTCTCATTATTCATTATTTAACTGCTAATATAATATTTGCAACTTTATTCCAAATCCAGTCATCTTTTACATCTAATATAGAATATTTATGTCCTTGTATTACTAATTCATCTCCAATTTCTACATCAGTTCCTGCTTTAGTTATAAAATAACCTGTTGCTTCTGCTGTTGTATATTCTCCAAAACGAATTTTAGCATCTACATTATAAGGGCATACTTTAATTTCTACTTCTTTTTTATCTTGGTCGTCATAATAGTCATCACTTGTAGTTGTTCTATTATTCTGTATTAAAGTAGCTTTAAAACCATTTACATTAAACATATTAATCTCCAAATGGTAAGTTTAATCCCATATTATAATTAATTGGATTTCCTCTATATAAATACCCTGCATTTCCTAGCATTCTTAAAGCATTCTTACTTATATCACTGATTAAATCACTTTCCATAGCACCTGCTTTAATTGTTCCTCTATTATCTAAACAAGGTATATCATATTCTAATATAAATCTTAATTGTTCCATACTGGCATTTTTAATAGCAGTAGGGCAAGTATTTTCATCCCAATTTGGATTACGATACTTGATTCCTACTTGACTATATATCATTTCACAAGCAATTTCAATTTGGTATTGAACTACATCTTGTGAATATTTATCTTTAAACTCTTTTGTAGTAAAGAAAGTCATAATAAGACCTCCTTTCTAATTATGCTGATAATTCTTCAACTAATTTGATAATAGCATTTTGTTCTACTACTTTAGCACCGAACATTATATTACCTTCCATAACATAATATCCTGGGAATCCTGGATAGTTTCCATTGTATTCTACGAATGAATCGAAGAATGAATCTCCAACTACTGCTAGTGGATTATAGAAGTATCCTTTTTCATCTCCTAGCATAGTATCATTGATAGCAAAGATTTGTACTCCATATGCTTCATCAACAACACCCATATCAACACCTTTAACACCAACTTCTGTTTCAAATTTTAAAAGTGAAGTTAATGCTGAAGCTAATTTTGCATGTTCTGTAGCTGCTAAACCTAATCTATAATCACTATATACATTCTTATTGAATAAGTTTGCTTTTAAGTTATTTAATGTATCAATATAACCTTGTTGGTTATCAGGATTCCATACTGCTTCATTAGATACTGAATTTGCTAACATACCAAATCCATAAGTATCAATTTGTGTTGCAACTGCTTGGTCTTTCTTTTCCATAGCATCTTCTAATGTGTTAATAAAGTTAGTTCCTGAAACTAATACTGGTATTCTAATAGAATAGTCCATTGGTAATTCAGTTAAATCAACTTTAATACTAGAATATCCTAGTAATCCTGGAGTTAATGCAGAAGTAATTTCTTTTGTTTCTCTTACATTAACTGTTGCATTTCCAGATTTTAGAACTTCAATCATTGGAGTTCCTGTGTTTCTTATTTCTCCTATATAATTAGGATTTAAAAATTTGTAAAATTGTGAATAGTATAGTAAAGATTGATAAATTCTTTTTGATACTGATTGTAAATCTAAACTATATACTCCATCTTGTGTATAATTCATAAAATATAATTCTCCTTTTCTTACTTAATTATTAAGTCTTTTAGACTTGTTTTTCGAGTGATCTTAATCTCCTCTTTTGGTTTTGTTGTTGAATTAAAACTTGTTTCGTTTGGTACTTCAGGTTTTTTCTCTGGTTCTGGGAAGTATGTTGCCTTATACTTTTCTTTAATCATAGAAATTGCTTTTGCATCATCTTCTTCATCTTTATATAATGAATTTCTTAATGCACTAATTTCTTCTAGATTTTCTTTTTTAAAACCTTGTGAAACCATTTCTACTTGAAGTTTTAATCCTTTTGTACTATTAGTTAGTTCTGTATTTCGTGCTTCTATATCATTGTAAGACTTTTCTAGCTTATTGTATTTATCTTCTAATTCAGTATAAGATGCAGTGTTTTCTTTTAAAGCTTCTTTTCTTGCATTTTCAACTTCTTCACTAGGTACATATCCCTTTCTAATATCTTTTTCCAACTTTTCTATGTTAATATCATCATTGGATAGTTGGATATCCTTGTTTGTTAGATATTTACTAATATCCATAAATTCCTCCTATTTG
>Ga0247608_10007143_pt1 | contig 11550 bp, 7 predicted proteins | sample 176DNAGHGlowgp2_FD_193490 | JGI IMG/M metagenome (GOLD analysis project Ga0247608, IMG submission 193490) | Sheep rumen microbial communities from Palmerston North, Manawatu-Wanganui, New Zealand - 1766 DNA GHGlow gp2 | ecosystem: Host-associated > Mammals > Digestive system > Stomach > Rumen ... | reverse complement strand
TACTTTAACCATCGTAGTTTTACCAGTTCCGGCATAACCACGAAGGATAAAGACAGAGGCATCACTATTCATGAACTCTTTTATCTTGTCAAATACAGTTTGTTGTTGCTGCGTTAGTTCCATAAATATCGTTTTTGAATCTGTTATTCTTCTCTTCTCAAAGCATCCTTTATTTCATCGAGCAATTCTTTATATTGATCTCGCTCCTGTTTTAATAGTTGATTAGCAAACGAAAAATCTTTTATTTGCTCCTCCAATTCAAAGATCTTTTCATCCTTTTCGAATAGATCAACTACAAGCTTTCTTTCCGTCTCTGAGGGAATGTCCTTTATCTTTGAATATAATTCCCAGACCTTTTGTATGTTCAAATTGGAATACAGGAAGTTCCCCTTACATCTTAGCTCAATAAAAGAGGCAAGATTTTTGCGCTTGAATGATGCAAGACTAAAGTCATCCCCCAAATCGGAAGCCAAGACACATCCTTCTGGATTAATATATTCAAATTCATACCAATAATATAGGTTTGAAATGGGAATCTCGCTCCGTTCATGCATCAATATACATTGGTACGCATCACGCAAAACATGTGGAGTCATTGAGTATTTGACAGTGTTGTCTTCTAAAATACAGACGTAATGCGTTCTTTCATACTTTCCTCCCCAAGCAGAACGGGCTTCTTTTGCTCTGTTGGTGCAGTATGTTGCAAGTTCTACGAAATTTACTTTTCCCATATCAAAACTATTTTTAATAACTAATGTATTATATAGTATGGTATTCAATCAAATAGTAAACAAGAATTAATCCGTATTCCACATGTTTGACGGATCGCCATCGTATGCTTCCTTAAGTGCCCAATTCTCATAGCTGCCATATCCTCCATAGGGATCATAGTCATCGTAATCATCATAATCCTCTTCGGAAGAATAATTAGACCGCTCTCTTTCAATCTTATCCAAATCATAGAATGAAGTGAGAAAACGCTTACCATCCCTTTCTGTAGTTGGGAAATGGTCTGGATACTTTTTGTTTAACTCCGCAATGACATATTTATAGAAAGCTCTTTCTATCTCCTTACCATCTGTTGTTCTTGTAATACTATTACTCCATTTTGTTTTAAAAAAGAGTTGTTCCTCATTCTTACCAAATCGCACGAAACATATTCTTTCGCGATATTTATCTGAATCTATATATTTCTTCAGTGTATTATATGTATATAGAGCTGTTTCCATAGAAGCATCAACATAATAGTTAGAAATACGGCCTGATTCTTTTTCATATTCAATAGTGCGAGTAATAGTATGAAATATGGGAATAGTTATCAAGTCTGTTAATTCCCGAGTGTACATATCGCATACAATCATGACATTCTTGTCCTCCGTGTACTTTAGATTTCTTACGGGATTATTATATCGACTCTCCAAGTATCCATCTAAATCTTCATGAGTAAGCCTGCCATCAACCTGATGTATCTTTAAGGCTCCTTCTATTATTTTATTAACGCATTTTTTCATAAACGCGCTGATGTCGCCACCCTCAGGGAGATAACGCTTATAACGAATGAGTTTTTTTCCTAATTGGTTGCGTAGCGGCTCACTCATGTCGCTTACATCGACAAAGCTAAACACGGTGTCGACTTTCAGTACATCAATAAGATACTCCCAACTATTCTCTTTAATGTAGTTTCTTGCAACAAAATAGACGTTCATACTGCTTTATAATTTTGAGGGTTCTACTTTATCTTTGCTAATACGTCGCCGAATTTGGCGTAGTTGACTATTACACCGTCGTCAAGGTCGAAAGCGATGGCTTGCTCGGCCACGACTTGGAGGCGTTCGTGGTACTCGCGGCACTCTTCGAGAGCCTTCTGTAGGTTCTGAAGCTTGCGGTTCTCTGTGGTGGAAAGGGCCGATGCACGGTTCTCCAGTTCGCCTATCTGGTTCTGAAGGAACTCGATGTAAGGCAGCAGGTAGTTTGAGCGTACACGCTCTGCGGTGTATGCATTCATGCGGTGCATGTAGGCCAGGCACTTGAAGGCTCCCTTGCTCGATGAGAACAGCCAGTAGATAGGACGATTCTGGTACATCTTCTTGTGATCCTTCCAGAAGTCCTTCTGCACATACTGGTCTATAGAAGTTCCTAACTTCTGCTCGATGTAGTTCAGGTTCTCCGTCAGTTTATCCTCGCCAAAGGTGATGCGAACGAAATCGGAAATACGGCTTGACAGGTTATCTTCGAAGGGTGAACTTTGCGGTAGCACAGGAATCAGACCGTCATCGTCGATATACACTTGAACACCACCATACCAATATTCCTGTAGCTCCTTGTCTGTAGGATTGGGATGGGCAATATGCAAGCCCTTTGTGCCAAGCTTATAGCGACCCATCCAAACACCAACAGCGTAGGAGATAAGCTGCTTCATCAGTACGTCCTCGTTCCACTGAAAGGTATATTCGTAGTCACTGCCAGGAGCCTGAATGAGATTAATCTCTCCCTGTTGCAGGATGGTGATTTCATTCTTGGGTACTTCTGGCGATAGTTCATCCTGCAAGCCGTAAATGTCAATGAATTGGCGGTTAAGTTCCTCTTCGTTTTGATGGAGCTGACTGAAGCTTTCCTCCCAAATGGCCTCGAATTGCTCTACAAAGGCTGAGAGCTGAAATGATGAATCCAGGTTGCCGCCTGCGACTGTATCGTTGCGAAGAACTACAAGAGGATTGGCCTCGAAGTCCCATGAAGTTTCATGAGAATCCCAATCTTTTTTAGCGATTTCTATGCATTGTGCTCCCTTCTTTTTGATAGATTCATTATATTGATACTTAAATGGTATTTTCTTCAAAACCCCTTCTCTATAGGATAAGGTCGGAGAAGCAACATTCAAAAAATGTTGGGCAACACATCCGTTAAGATATGCAATCATTATATCAAAATCCGTACCTGTTTTAGGGAAACACATTGAACCACAATGTTCAAATATGCTATGTTCAGAGTTCCTAAATGAGATATTTCCGCTAGTGATTATTGACCATGCAGCTCCTTGCTTAAAGTAAGTTTCACGAGACGGTAGATGATTCCCAGATTGAGAAAGTACTTCGAAATTCTCTTGATCAAAAGCAATCATGTAATCTTTGTTACCGTACCATCTCCTATAACTTCCACCTTTTGTCGTTGGGAACCACTTATAGCCACTCTTATAGGCTTCTTGATAATCATTTGCAAATAAATTTGTTTTTCTGAAATCAATTTCTTGCCAATATTTAATAAATCTATCATTGTCGCCGGTAGCAAGTCCTTGAGTAGGTGTCGCAAACGTCAAAAGTTCAGACTCACGAAATGCCTCAAGCGTTTTAACACTTGCCCAATAACTGAATACCCAAGAAGGCATTCTCTTAAAGTCATCTTGTTCAACATTAGGATAATATAAACCTGGTGTATGATTTACGTTTGCACTAATAAATAGTTTCTCTTTTTCTGCACAGTCCTTCCCTTCAACCAGACGATAATAGATACCATTGTCCTGATTTGCAATGTGCTCAGAGGCAACATTACTTATCACAAAAGCGACGTTTTGAACTACTTCACCGGTAAGCTCGTCGAATGTGCGAGGACCAAGATGCAATAACGAATCAATATGGTAATTATCAAGCATTATATGGCGTAGACGTTCAAATGACGATTGGAACATCCATGAGTGCATATTTATCATACCATACTTGCCATTGACTGCTAAACGGTTTATGGCAAGGAGCATAAAAGTAGAGAAGAGATCAGGCTTCCCCTCTTCATAGTTTCTTTTTACATAGTTAGACAGGATTTCATTCATATTTCCACTACCCATATAAGGTGGGTTCATAACAAGGGCGGAATAGTTCTCTGTCAATGTGAGCATCAACTCTATAGAAGGCATGATGTTCTCCACCGTTTCTGGAATGAACCCCTGGCTATGCCAATAGTTTATCGTCTGGCGAATCGCCAATTTCGTTGATTCAGCCAAGTCAAATTTCATGATTGAACCGAGAGAGTCAGCATTTTGGATGAGTTTGAAAGCAGCAGTGAGGTCTTTATTAATTTGATTTGTAGGTGTCTCGCGGAAGAATTCTTTCAGCCTGTCTGATACCTGTTCCTGCGGAATAAGTGTAGGCATATTCAGTACCTTTGGCAGAATGTGGGCATCAGCAAAAGAGGAATCCTTCTGACATGCCTTTAGCATTAGGGCAAAGGTAGCCAACTGCTTGGCGCGAGTATCAAGGTCGATGCCTCGAAGGTTATGAGTGAAGATGAGTTCTACAGCCTCCCTGCGACTATAACCCTCATATATGTAGAGGTCATATAGCAGGTCGAAGCACTCATTGAGAATATGACCAGAGCCGCAAGCCAAGTCGCCTACGAGGAGTTCAGTCAGTTCCCTATATTTATAGATAGCCTCCTTTGGAGTAGGTGTAGATGGCTCAACAAGATACTGCCACTTAGGTTTGAACTCAGAGGCTGCACTCGGATTGTTATCGAGATAGATACGTCCAATGGTGTTCTGTACCATGTACTTCACAATCCAGTTGGGCGTGAAAATCTGTGTGGCAGCAGGAATCTCGTCAGCGTCAAGTTTTCCTTTCTTGGCAAACACCTCGTCCTTACGTTCAGAGATATAGAACTGGTAGAGCCAGCCTATCAACTCTGGTGAATGGAAGTCGGCATCTGTGATGAACTCCGTATGATTCAGCAGATCGATAAAGCCCCCCTCTGTCAAGATGTCGTTGGGCAACAGCAGTTCCGTATAATCGGACATGGCGCCAAAACACTTGAAGAGAATTGGGTTCTCATGGCAGAAAGCCGTCACAAGGATGGCAAACTGCTCTGTAGTCTTAGAGTCATCATCCAACAGTTCCATCAGCAACTGCCGCTGGCGTTCCTGCATCTGAGGAATGCGCCCCATACGGGCTTCATCCACGATTCTTGGGGTTCGTGCTGCATCAACGTAAGCCAAAACTGGCTCAATGAGGGTGTTTTTTTGGAGGATACGAATAGCGACAAGGCGGTTGAACCAGGTGTAGGCAGCTTCCTCATACACTTCCTTGATGCCCTTTTGCTGCACACGGTTGTAGAGGGCAGTCCACTGATAGTAGAAACCTTCCGTTTGAAGCTGGCCATTCCAGAGCGAACCACCCTGCATCAACTGTGGGCGCATGTGCTCTGGCACGTTACCGTTCTTATCGAATCCTAACGTGATAATCTTGGCGGCAATACCGGCCTTTAGTTTGTTTCGTGCCTCAGTGGCGAACTTCTTTATTCTATTAGTATCCATTAGCTTGCTGTTTTCTATTTGTTTCCTTATTAGTGATTATTTGTTCCCACGTTGGTAACTGTTCGTTCCCTTACTGGGAATGTTTCGTTCCCACGCTGGGAATAATTCGCTTGCTACTTGATGATCATCACTCCATCGCTATCTACCATTAACTTCAGTAGTTGCTCACGTAACCCTTCAAGGTAGTGATCAATGTCCTCCTCTGTAGAGAGAGGTATGCTGGTACGTGTTTGGAGCGAAGCTTTACGAATCTTCTTTGCTGGAGTAGCAGGAGCCGGATTCGGGTTAGGAGTCGGATTCGGCCCTGGTGTGGGTGGCGTAGGCGGTGTCGCTGGCTTCGTAGCATCGAGAATCTTACCAATCTGCTCCTGATAGAAAGCATCTGTATTGGCATTGTTCTGTAATACAAGGATATTGTCAGGAGTGGTCTTTACTGTGATTATGCTATCACGGTTAGGAAGAATGCTTGGAGAAACATTTTGTTCCTTGGCAACCTTCTCCAAATAATCGAATTGCTCGTTATAGGCAATACGTATTTTCTCGCGCATCCCTTCACGCACCTGATCAAGACTGTACTTCAATTCACGCATCAGTTTCAAATAATTGCGGAATCCTTCTATTGGCCAGGGATCGTTTTCTATCTTGACAAACTCTGCGACCTTATCCTGATCGTCAATAGGAACGAATGGGAAGTTATACTCATTGTCTTTAGCGAACTGGCGTAACTGCTTATAGTTCGTAATCTGGTCATGTGTGAACTGTACCACCTCCTTGCACTTGTCAATCAGTTCGCGAGCCTCCTGCTGCTTATCGATGACAGCTTGGAAGAAGGTCTCTGGATTACGCTCACCAATCCAACTATCAAAGATGTCGATGGCTTTGTGAATAGGCTCTGCAAAAGCATAGCTGCCAATCTCTGATTCAATCTTACGATAGCCCTCACGTTTATTGAAAAGGCTGTTGGGATATTCCTTCTCACGAGCCAAACGGAAAATCTGAGTACTGTCATTCGTAGAGAATGCCTCTGTCACACCGAAGATGTTCTTCCATGCAGCTGTGAACTGGTTAATCAGTTCCTGAGAAATGGCCTTGGCCTGACGGAGTGTGAACTTATTTGTTTCCTGAATCAGACGGCTGGCCACGAGGTTGGTCTCAACATTGGGATTGTTGGAATAACTGTAGTCACGAGCATGGCGACGCACCAATTCATTGACCACATAGAGCGTACAGATGGCATCCCATCCGTAAGGTGCCTTGCTAAACTTACTGGTAACATCGGCCACGTTTACCTCTGCAAACTGCTTATTCAGATAGATTTCCACTTCGTGTTCTGCATCGGTTAATTCTGCATTCATGCCGTCGTAATCGCCAGGATTAACTGGACGAAGAATAGCTTTCTTCAGCGCCTCAGTGGTACGAGGCATATCAGCGCGATCCACCAAGCCTCCTTTTGTATAGATGCCAGCCAGATGCTTTTGGATGGCATTGTGGAAGCGGTCATTCCCTCGTTTGTTGCCAAGTTCCACATCATCAACCACTCGCATACCGCTGATGATAGGACAGGAATCAAGAATCTTGTGGAACTCTGGGGCTATGATAGTATCAAACTGCTCCTTGGCACGTTTCTCAAATTCCTTGCGGGTGTTGGCATTCTCATCGCTAGTGGCAGGTGTGGCCATATAGCGGTTCACCTGACAGTACCAATAGAAAGCATTCTTCAGTTTCTTATTCTCGCTGAACTGTGGGCCAACATAGTAAACAAGCTTGTTGGGAATATTGCTGAGAGCTAACTGTTCTGCGCTGTCATAGTCAGTATCCATTGCAAACTCTACCACTACATCTGGTGAGTTAGAAAGGAACTGACGTTGCTTGATAGAGGCTCCTACGGCAAAGGTACGGGTGAGATACTGCTCTTTATTGCGGAGAGAACTGAGATACTTGAAGAAGATTTCACGCAGCATCTCTGCCTGAGTGTTGTTATCCACACCCTGACTTTGAATGAGCTGAGCCACCTTCATTTCCTCCTCGCTATAGAAAGTGTAGGTTTCAAGTGTGCCGTTCTTTCCTGGTTCACGACGGATGATGTTGTTCTCGCAGAGATAGTCGAGAATCTTCTCAACCTCGTTCTTGATGGTCAAGCGAGGAGTTTCACAATCGTTTACCAACAATGTAGTCACATTGTCGATGTTGGCAGGAAACAGCAACTGGTCTGTCTGTGAGATATTGCATATCATAAACAGAACGTTAGCCACACGAACTGCCATCTTTGGGTTATGCTCATACTTACGAGCCATGCGGATAGCATTGTCAACGGCTTTCTGACCACGAGCCTGTAAGCCTTCCTCGAACATGTTGTTGTACAGTTCATCGAAGGATACGAACTTGCCAACCTCTTCATCTGCATTGTTCTTTGCTGTAGAGTGAATGACCTTGATGATGCTTCGCTCATTACCCTTTACCTCCTTGGCAACATAGCCGAGGTTCAGGAATGAGTTGAACACCTGCATAATGAGCTTGAACTGATAAGGCACAAACGGATAATATGCCACGAAATCTTCCTTTGACTCGTAGGCCACATAGCTGTTAGGCAACTTGAACTGGAGTCCGAAAGCGGCCTTTTGCTTGTCGTAGAGGTTTTCAAGAGTCGGCATTACGCCCTTCTTCTTATCAAGAATACGCTTCTGAGTAATCACTTCCGGCTGGGTGCCTTTAAGCGAAACCTTCACCTCGAAACGTCCCTTAATCTTACCTTCCTTGTCTTTCTCCTCTGCAATGTTGCAATCGTCGAGTACTTCGGACAGGTCTTGTTGAGCAGTACAAGCCACCCAAACCTTGTTGTCACAAGCCTCAGAGAGCTTGGTGATGATTTCCTGCAGGTTCAGGTAGCGGTCACGCTCCTTGTTGATGAACTGGCTAACTTCATCGGCCAGCATAATCAGGCGATAGTCATCGCCCTTATCCTTCAAGTAGGCAGCCAGCTCTGAACTGAATCGGTCGATACTGATATTGGTGTCACGCTTCAAGATGCGTTCGCGGATACTTTCCTTATCGAGAGTCGGAGCCAGTTCACAGGCAATATCAAGCACCATGCCCAGCTCATTGTCAATCATGTCGGCTGCTTCGCCTGGATCATTCCAATCGCCACCTTCCTCAGCAATACGCTCCTTGAACTGTTCAAACACGCCTTTTTCCTGCAAAGGCTTTTCGAGGTTCTGAGCCAGAGTGAGGTTAAACTTATTGAAACCACGTTTACCGTTGAACTCATTCCAGAACACATGCAGGAAGGCCTTCTTCTTATCGGTAGAGTTGTCGTAACTGGTTTCGAGGTTGAAGATGCAGGTGTCGATGGTGGCACGTTTCAACCAATTGGCAATGCTCAGCATGGCTTCGTAGTCACAGCTAATATTGTGGTTTTCGTCCAACGGATCAATGTCCTTAACCGCTTGCAGCAGACGCTCCAAGGCTTTCTCCTGAGTACGAGGAGTGATGCAATAATCGAGGTACTTCAGAAAGTGAGACTTACCTGAACCATAATAACCATCAATCCAAATACCCACATGGTCGTAGGGCTTGTTGTTCTTGATGGCATCGAGGATGCGATAGAGTCCATTGATGATTTCATCAGTAAACACGTACTCCTCAATTTCGATCTTCTCTGTCTCAGGATCAAACTTGGTTGCACTTACGGCAGGATTAACTGCACGGCCAATCGGCTTCTTGTATAACTCACTCAGTTTCATATTACTCATTGATTAGTAGGGTTGCACGATAAGTATGGTTGTCGGGAAGGGTTCCGAAGAGACGGAACGAGTTGTTCTCCCGATGACCAGGATAAAACACGATAATCTTATAGCGGCTTGTGTCGTTGTAGTCCTCATAGAGAGCCAACAACTCATTGACACGAAGATATGGGAACATACTACCTACGCCATAGAAAAAGACGTAAGGGCGACGATACTTATCCTCAATATTCACATGGTCGAGGATGCGCTGATGCAGGAATTGCACAAACTCAGGACTGTGTGCATTACGGGTCAACGTATCTTGGGTGTTCTGAGCCTTAGAGGGGTCAGCCTGTTCCTTTTCCAGCTGGTATTTCAGCATACTCGGATGCTTCAGGAATTTCTTCTGGTCGAGGAAATTGCAGAATTCCTCAAAGAGATTCAAGCAAAGAACGTCCACATAGTTGATAGGACGAATGAGATTTGCCTTAAACTCCTGTATCTGGTGACGGATATCATACTCCTTATCAGCCGGGTACTGGTAGATGAAGAAGTTGTAGAACAGGTCACCATTTTCTGGGTCTTGGAAACCAGGACTGTTCAACTTATCGTCGAGTTCCTTGATTGTCATGCGAGTTGCTTTTTAATGTTTTCTATCTGATATGGCTGCAACAGACAGGCTTCAAGAAACCACTGTTCGCCGTTGAGAATATAGTAATCATAATTACTAGCAGAGAGAGGATGAAGGTTATCTTCGTTGTCAAGAATGCCAACTTTGCGAAGGATTGTCAGATAACTACTGGCAACTTTTCGCTTAGTCTTTTCGCTCCATGAATCAACAAATTCGTCACGTGCTGACACTTCATTGAATTCCATTTCAATGTCATCAAAGACCAAGGACTTGCTGATGCTATTCCACTTGCGCATGGTGACGTTGATGTGGAAGTCGAAGCAGATCTTATAGGTTTTTAGAATGACAAAGAACAAAGCCACCTGCTGGTCTTCCTCATTCATATTTTTATAGTCCTCCCAAAAGTTTGTTGGCATTGCATCGTAACGACGGGCTATTTCTACAATTGCATTATAACGTGAGGACTCTGCATTAATTTGCAGCAGACGATTGTTCACTCTCTCGTCTTTGAGAAGAGCCTCTCTATCTGCCGACTGAAGCAAAGGCAAAAGCACATTCGTTTCAGTGAAGAGGAATCCCCCTCCTGTGATGGCTGCTGTATATGGACTTTTTATCTTGGTCATATCACATATTTATATTTTTGCCTGCGCACAAAGTTACACATCATCGGTGCAGCCTTTCTGCACAGGAGCATATTTTTTGTAATTATTAAGAATTTTCTCTGTAATATACTCCCTATAAGTCTCAGGAGCAAGCACTTCCACGTCGGGGCCAAATGAGAAAATCTGCTGCTCCAGCTCATAGTTGGGACGAACCTCAATGGCAATAGTCCGCTCTTCCTCATTGACGATTTCCTGTGATTGGTGCATCGGTTTTGATGCCACGTATGGATATTGTTTTGCCGAGAATCGAAGCACAATGCGCTGCTTAGTCACTTCTGGTTGGGGGATAGTGACACCTATGACATCCTTGAAATACTCGTCAAAATCAATGTTCTCGTTCTTAATAAACTGAATATCCTCCACAATCTCCAAGTCCAAGATGCGGTCAAGAGCAAAGTTCGTAATGCTGTCATGCTCTGCATTGTAGGCCATCAGGAACCAACGGTTGTTATACTGTTTGACGTACCAAGGATGTACGACAGCTGTAATCTCAACTTCACTATTCTTATAGTTACGGTATTTTACCTTTAAAACTTGATGATTAGATGTGGCATCAATGATAGTCGAAAGCCAGTTCAGGCCTTTTAACTGGTCGTTCTGCTCGAATCCGATGATATTCTCAGACTTTCCTCTGAGTTTGAATCGCCATTCCAGATTTGAAATGACATCTTCCACCCACTCGTTAGTAGGAAGTCCACGGAATCGACTCAAAGTAATGATTACGGTACGAAGTTGCTGGGCTTCTTCGTCGGTCAACGGTTGCTTGTTGATGGAAAAGCCTGGATAGTGATAACGATAATAGACTTTCTTTCCCTCCTTGATACGGTCAAGTGGAATACTCCAGCCGGTCTCGCTCTCCATAAACTTGATATCCTCAAATATCTGACGGCGGCTGACACCACCGACACCATTGTAATACAACAATGCTTCCTCGCACTTGTCGATCAGGTCTTCAAGGTAGTAACGGTGAAGACTGTCACGGAAGCACTTGTCAAGAGCTTGATAGCGGATGTAGGCGTTCTTGTTTGTAGGCATTGTAGTTACTGGTTTTTTAGTTACTTTCGGATAAGATCGTTTATATCAACTTCCAGCACTTTGGCTATTTCCACCAAATTCTCCAGATTTGGTTGCGCGTTATTCGTACACCACTTGGAGATGGTGGCAGGGTCTTTGCCCAATTGCTCAGCAAGCCATTTGTTCGTGCGCTTTTTGTCAGCTAACACGACCTTTAGACGGTTC
>Ga0247608_10007142_pt1 | contig 11550 bp, 6 predicted proteins | sample 176DNAGHGlowgp2_FD_193490 | JGI IMG/M metagenome (GOLD analysis project Ga0247608, IMG submission 193490) | Sheep rumen microbial communities from Palmerston North, Manawatu-Wanganui, New Zealand - 1766 DNA GHGlow gp2 | ecosystem: Host-associated > Mammals > Digestive system > Stomach > Rumen ... | reverse complement strand
ACTGTTGAGTGATGAACAGCGTAATGAGATACTGCTGGCTGTTGCTGAGGCTATCATAAACAACAAACAGAGAATCCTTGAAGCTAATGCTCAGGATCTTGCTAAAATGTCGAAGGACAATCCTCTCTACGATCGTCTGCAACTCACTGATAGTCGTCTTGATGGCATCGCATCTGATATGCGTAATGTAGCAACCCTGCCTGCGCCATTAGGACATATAACGAAGCAGAAGACCCTTGCCAACGGACTTCGTCTTTGTCGCGTAAGCGTTCCCTTTGGTGTCATCGGAATGATCTACGAGGCTCGACCTAATGTAACGTTCGATGTCTTCTCTCTCTGTTTCAAGAGTGGCAATGCATGCGTATTGAAAGGTGGTAAGGATGCCGATTGTTCAAATCGCGAGGAAGTGGCTCTGATCCATGAAATACTTGAGAAATATGGTGTCAACAAAGATGTCGTTGCCCTGCTTCCTGCTACCCACGAGGCAACAGGCGAGATGCTGAATGCAGTAGGATATGTTGATCTCTGTATCCCTCGTGGAGGAAGAAAGCTTATCGACTTCGTTCGCGACACAGCCCGTATCCCCGTTATCGAGACTGGAGCAGGAGTGGTAAATACATACTTCGACAAGGACGGCGATCTCGAGATGGGCAAGGCAATCATCAACAATGCCAAGACCCGCAGAGTATCCGTCTGCAACGCCCTCGACTGCCTTCTTATTCATGAGAGCCGTCTTAGCGACCTTCCTGAGCTCGTTGCACCAATGCTGGAGCACAACCCTCCCGTCGCCCTCTATGCCGATGAGAAAGCTTATGCAGCGGTAGCAAACTCTACACTCTACACTCTACACTCTACACTCCTCCACCATGCCACAGACGACAGCTTCGGCACAGAGTTCATGGACTACAAGCTCGCCATCAAGACCGTGGCCTCGCTTGAGGAGGCTCTCGAGCATATCGACGAGAACGGTTCCGGCCACAGTGAGTCGATAATAACAATGAACGAGCAGACAGCCCGTAAGTTCCAGGCCCACGTAGATGCAGCCTGTGTATACTGGAACGTGCCAACATCATTCACAGACGGAGCCCAGTTCGGACTTGGGGCAGAGATAGGCATCTCCACACAGAAACTCGGTCCTCGCGGTCCTATGGCTCTCGAGGAGATATGCACCTACAAATGGCTCATCGAAGGCGAAGGACAGACAAGGCCATAACAGCATCATGAAGAGACATACACCTTTATTCATAGTTATAATGATCATCCTGTTTCTGGCAGGATGCAGTCAAGGTGTAGGTATCAAAAAAGAAAGCGGCAAGCAGTTTGACGACAGTATTGCTGACCATATTGCCGACATATCAGCCATCTCTACCGACAGTGCTCTTGCCACCATTGACGAATATGAGACCCGTAACATCTTTAGCGAAAACGTAGCAAACATATTACGCGCTCAGACATATTACAATGAATACCAGCTGCGGACAGCCAACTACTACGCCCATAAAGCGCTAAAAGACGGGAAGCTGCAACAAGAGAGTTCGTCGCTGTTTTATTTCGCATACAGTCTACTTGTAGATCTTAGCATCAACAAAGGGGATGTGAAGGAGGCCCTGGATTATGCCTCGGAAGCCATCAAGATGGCTCGTGATGACAAGAATCCATCGGCAAAGGACGAGATTCCAGAGTTTCTGGGACAGATAGGGCAATGCCAACTTAGCCTGGGGCGCAAAGACGAGGGTCTGAGAAGTTTCGAACAAGCGTATACTGAGCAGGAGAAGATATGCAAGAAGAAGCAAGACTTCAGCAATGGCTACACACTGTTCAACATCACCTTCCATTGTATAGACAACATCCTCTCCAACAGTGAAAATGAAACCATAGAGCACTGGCTCACGCTAATGGACAATGCCTTCAATGCCGCTATTCAGAGCAAAGACATAACACCAGAGTGGGAGGACATCTGCCGTAGTTACATGGAGATAGCTAAGGCTCGCGTGTATATAAAGACAGGCAAGGACAAAGAAGCCGAAGAACACTATACAGCCTTTCTGAAAACCCAAAACAGCAAGAGCGACTTCGGACAGGTTGGCAAGAGTGTATATCTGGAGACATCCTCTCGATGGAATGAACTGGCAGAGTTGCAAGAATACATCGACTCGCTGGAACACAAAACAGGCCGGGTGCTCACAATCGACTATCTGAGTACAACACTGGGCACGAAGTTTACGGCAGAATTAAAATCCGGGCAAAAAGACAAAGCACTCATAACCGCAGAACGCATTGTCAATGCACTTGATTCAGCAGAGATAATGCAGCAACAGAGCGATGCTGCAGAGCTGGCCACCATCTACGAGACACAAGAGAAGGAGGCAAAGATAGCAGAGCAGGATGCCTCATTGGCACGCCAGCAGTTAATTGCTACAGCCATCGCCCTGTTATTGCTCGTTGTCTTCTCAGCCATATTTTTCTTCTTCCGCCATCGTGCAGCAAAGAGACTGGAGAAAGCCCACGATGACCTGCTTACCGCCTACAATCAGTTAGAGGAGACAACGACAGTGAAGGAGCGCATTGAATCCGAACTGCGCATTGCCCGTGACATCCAGATGTCAATGATTCCACAAACATTCCCTCAGAGCAGTGACTTCGACCTCTATGCCTCTATGACACCAGCAAGAGAGGTTGGTGGCGACCTGTATGACTATATTGCTAAGGACGACCATTTATATTTCTGCGTAGGTGACGTATCCGGCAAGGGAGTACCAGCCTCTTTGTTTATGGCGCAAGTAATCCGTCTGTTTCGTGCACTTACCAAGATAGGGTTGTATCCGGCACAGATAGCCACCCGACTGAACGAAGAGCTCACAGAGAACAATGAGAACGGCATGTTTGTCACTATGTTCATAGGACTGGTTGACATGCAGAGCGGTCATCTCCACTTCTGCAACGCAGGTCATAATCCGCCAATATTGGGAGGAGATGCCCGGCACGGTAGCTTCATCGAGATGGAGCCCAACGCACCAATTGGCTTGTGGCCAGACCTCGAATACGTCGGTGAGGAAATTGAGAGCATCAAGGGCAAGCCACTCTTCGTATATACCGACGGGCTCAATGAGGCAGAGAATACCCGGCAAGAGCAGTTTGGCGATGAGCATCTGCTGGCACTGCTTCGCGAAACCCAGTTCAACAGTGCCCGACAAGTCATAGAACATCTACAGGCTGCCGTAGAGCTCCACCGCAATGGTGCCGAGCCCAACGACGACCTAACCATGATGTGCCTCAAGCTGAAAGAACAAACATAAACTGTCAAGATCTCGCACTATGCAATTATTGTTACTCCTACTACTATTGGTCTGTAGCCTCAATATAAAAGCTGATGACAAGCTTGACAAGACCATATCGTACTTGACAAAAGAAGCTGAACGGCAGGAACAGGAAAACAAGCTGGACTCGGCAGCCATGTCACGTCGTGAAATCATCTCTGTATACTCACGTGTACAGCAAGACAGCATGGTTATTGTAGAGGCTCCCAAACAGATGAAATGGATGGAGCAGCATGGTATGTGGGTATATTACTATCGTGCTTGGCGACTGCTGGCGGAATCGTATTATTTCAACCATAAGCCCCAGACAGCACTCCATGAGGCTAAACGCATGCTCGACCATGCCCAGAAACGAAATGATAATGTAGGACGTGCCACAGCCTACCAGCAGTTAGGTTTCTTCTATCTGGAAATAGACAACAGCGAGGCAATCAAAGCCTATCAGAACAGTCTCGTGATCCTTAAAGCCCAAGGCTACAATGATGAGACCTATGGCAGTCTGAATCGTTCGTATGGCTATCTCTGCGAGGCCTTTGACAATGAGAAAGACTATGCCACAGAGCTCAGATACTGTAACGAATGGGAGCAGATGGTCAACCAATGGACCAAGAGTCACAAAGACAAGCCCTTAGGAAACTCCATCAAACGTGTCATCATAGAGTTGTATCTACAGAAAGCCAGTGCCCTAATCGGTCTGTCAAGACTGCAGGAGGCCAGCATTACACTTTCTAAAGCAGAAGAGCTGAACCAGAAAGAACAGGATGAGTATTACAACTATATGGCGATGGTTCGCCGTGCTCAGATAGCCTATCTGTCGGGGGACATCAGCCAGGCCGTCAAACTAAGCGATGCGTACGCCCCAACAATGGCAACAGACGACTGGAAACCCGCCCGACTTATTCGTGGTGATATCCTTATGCGGGCAGGACGCACTGACGATGCAGCAAGACTCTATCGCTCGCTCTACGAGCATCAGGATTCCACTTTCGCGAGGGACATGCGCATGCAACTGGATGAGCTGAACACCATTTTTCGTGTAGATGAGTTGGAGATGAAGGGCCAACTGGAACGTTCCCGTTTCATCATACTTATTGTAGTACTGGTAGCCTTGGCCCTAGGCATCTTCATCTATTTCCGTCATCGTGCTGCCAGACGACTGGAGAAAGCCCACAACGAACTGCTGACAGCTTATGAAAAACTCGAAGAGACCACTACCGCCAAGGAGCGTATCGAGAGTGAGTTGCGTATCGCACGGGATATCCAGATGTCTATGGTGCCAAGTATCTTCCCAGAACGTGAAGGACTTGACCTGTACGCCTCAATGACACCGGCACGAGAAGTGGGAGGCGATCTCTACGACTATCTGCTGGAAGACAACACTTTATATTTCTGTCTGGGCGATGTTTCCGGCAAGGGAGTGCCAGCATCACTGTTTATGGCTCAAGCTATCCGTCTGTTCCGTGCCCTTGCAAAACAGCACCAGATGCCAGCTACCATTGCCACACGCCTTAATGAAGAGCTAACAGAGAAGAACGACAACGGCATGTTTGTCACCATGTTCATCGGACTTGTTGACCTGCAGAACGGACACCTCGAATTCTGCAACGCAGGTCATAATCCTCCAGTATTGGGAGGAGATGCCCTGCATGGTTCATTCATCGAGATGGAATCCAACGCACCCATTGGACTATGGCCAGACCTTGAATACGTAGGCGAGGAAATAGACTGCATCAAGGGCAAGCCACTCTTCGTTTACACCGATGGGCTCAATGAGGCAGAGAATACCGAGCAGGAACAGTTGGGTGATGAACATCTGCTGGAACTGCTTCGCGAAACCCAGTTCAACAGTGCCCGACAAGTCATAGAACATCTACAGGCTGCCGTAGAGCTCCACCGCAATGGTGCCGAGCCCAACGATGATCTCACCATGCTCTGCCTGAAGGTAAATTGAAAGTAAAGAGAATGATATTAAATAATTAAGGAATAAGAGATATGAAAAGTTTTATCAACGTACAAGACATCGGCGATATACAGAAAGCCCTCGCTGAAGCACAAGAGATTAAGAATGACCGTTTTAAGTATCAGCACCTGGGTAAGAACAAAACCCTGATGATGATTTTCTTCAATAATAGTCTGCGTACACGTCTGTCTACCCAAAAGGCAGCAATGAACCTCGGCATGAATGTCATCGTGCTCGATGTCAATGCAGGTGCATGGAAACTGGAGACAGAGCGTGGCGTCATCATGGATGGCGACAAGAGCGAGCATCTGTTGGAGGCAATCCCGGTTATGGGTTGCTACTGCGACCTCATAGGAGTGCGCTCATTTGCTGGACTCACAGATCGCGAGTACGACTATGCAGAGACAGTCCTGAATCAGTTTATCAAGTATTCGGGTCGCCCAGTATTTGCAATGGAGACAGCTACCGTGCATCCTCTTCAGGCCTTTGCCGACCTCATAACCATTGAGGAGCACAAAACTGTTGAGCGACCTAAGGTTGTATTGACCTGGGCTCCTCATTGCCGTGCCCTGCCTCAGGCTGTACCCAACTCGTTTGCAGAGTGGATGAACGCTGCTCCAGACGTCGACTTGGTAATTACTCATCCTAAGGGGTATGAACTCGACCCTAAGTTCGTTGGCAATGCCGTTGTTGAATACGATCAGAAGAAAGCCTTTGAGCGTGCTGACTTCATCTATGCAAAGAACTGGAGTAACCCAGGTGTGACCAATCAGGCAGACTATGGCAAGATCACCTGTGAGGACCGCTCTTGGACAGTAGACACAGAACACATGTCCTGGACAAACAATGGAAAGTTCATGCACTGTCTGCCTGTTCGTCGTAACCTCATCGTTACTGACGATGTCATTGAGTCTCCAAACAGTCTCGTTATCCCAGAGGCTGCAAATCGTGAGATCTCTTGTTCTGTAGTTATCAAACGTATGCTCGAAACCCTCTAAGATATGATATCATTCGAATGCGACTATAACAACGGAGCTTGTCAGGAGGTTCTTGACAATCTGGTAAGGTATAACTCATCGAAGCCTACTCCCTATGGTTTCGATGAGTTCTCTGAGCGAGCCAAAGGTCGTATCCGTGAGGCTTGTGGCCTGCCTGATGCACAGATATTCTTCCTTACAGGAGGCACTCAGACCAATGCTACTGCCATCGACTCGATGCTCTATCAGTATGAGGGAGTAATCTGCGTGGGCAGTGGTCACATCAATGTTCACGAGGCAGGAGCCGTAGAGTTTACTGAGCACAAGATAATCACCATCGCCGACACAGACGGAAAGATGGAAGCGAAAGTGCTCGACAAGTATCTCGACGACTATATGCACGATGGCAACAAGGATCATGCCGTGCATCCTGGACTGGTATATATCACCTTCCCTACGGAATTAGGAACCCTATATACCGCCAAGGAACTCGACGATATCTATCAAGTATGCCAGCGATATGATATACCTCTTTATATAGATGGAGCTCGTCTTGGCTATGGCTTGATGGCAGAGGGCAATGATATCACCCTACCCTATCTTGCTCGTCATTGCGATGTGTTCTATATTGGAGGCACGAAGATTGGAGCTCTGTGTGGCGAGGCTGTGGTGTTTACTAACCGTAAGGCTCATAAGCACTTTTTCTCCATCCAGAAACAACATGGAGCTGTGATAGCAAAAGGAGCACTTATAGGACTGCAGTTCGATGCGCTGTTTACCAACGATCTTTATTTCAAGCTCTCTGAACATGCCATCAAGATGGCGATGCGAATGAAGGATATCTTCAAGCGCAAGGGCTATCAGTTCCTCGTTGACTCACCTACCAACCAGCAGTTTGTCATCATCGATAATGCACAAGTTGACAAACTCAGTGAGAAGATGCAGTTTACACATTTCGGCCAAGCAGACAAGCGTCACACCATCTGTAGATTCGTTACAAGCTGGGCAACAACAGAAGAAGAAATCGACGAACTCGAAAGGTTACTAACATAAAATCAAGAGGAAAATGAATAAATTTCTAAAAGCTGTATTAGCTATTTTATTACTCCTAACAACATCTGAGACCTCTGCCACGAAGTTCATCAGTCTAAGAGTTATCGACAAAGACTATCTGATGATACAGTTTCGTGATGGAGAGGTGCATTACAGAGACAAAGGTATAGGCGAAAGCGCATTCTTAGGCCATTCTTTCTCTGAGGGTGACGACACCTTATTCGTTTTTGGTGAGAGATTAAAGGTAGCAGAGGCTCAGAATTCAGGTCTCTGGCAGATCAGCTCGCCCGACGACAAGCTCTTTGCCACAGCCCAGCCAATAAAGGTTTGGCGCAAATCGAAACCAATGAATATCGACCACACGCTGACTTGCGAAAACGACCACTGGCTCTTTCTTCAGATGCCAAAGCCTATGCGTCAAGGCTGCACTTATAAGGTAAGCATCCCAAGCTCGATAGGCTCTGACTGCAGTGAGGCCAGCATCAAATTCGATATTTGGAACAGCCAGAGTGAGGCTCTCCATGTGAACATCATAGGTTACTCTCCCAAAGAGGCCCTTCATGCTGCCGACCTCTATCAGTGGCTTGGCGATGGAGGCGGACGTGACTATAGCCAATGGGAGGGTCGCAAAGTGTGGCTCTATAATGTGAACACCAAGAAAAAGCAGAGTGCTGGTAAGGTTAAGTTCTGGAAGCGTGCCTCAGAATCAGACAAAGAGGCTGGCGCCAAGAGCCTCATTAGCACAGACGTCTGGAATATCGACTTCAGTGCCCAGAAGCCAGGATGCTACCGACTGGTGGTAGAGGATGTAGGCTGTAGCATGGACTTTGAAATCAGAAACGACATCTATTACGAGCCTTTCCGCTATTCCGTTCGTGGATATTATTACATGCGACTTGGAGAACCTAAGAATCCAGAACATGTATTCCCAATACCTCGTCAACCTCAGTTTATCCCTGAGCAAGACCCCAAGGGACTTACTATCTACAAGACCGACTTCCATCCATGGAGCGAAGGTTGGGCAGAGCTGCATACAGACGTTTGGGACGAACCACATTTCAAAAAAGTGATGGAGTCTGTATTCTGGCAGCATCGTCTGCCTGGCAACCCTGTGGCTCTCAATGTCAAGGGAGGTCACTCTGACGCCTTCGACTGGGATCGCCATATCGCCCACGTAAGCAACATCTACGATATGCTCCTGCCTTATATTCTCAGTGGAGGAAAACTCGCTGACGACAATCTCAGCATTCGCGAGAGTGGAAACGGTATCCCCGACCTTATCGACGAGGCTCGCAACGAGGTGGATTTCTTCCTCTCTATACGCGATGGAGAGGCTTATTCTCAGGGTGTCACAAATCCCAGTTGGGACTGGAGCGTGATGTTCCAGGCTGGATGCACCACAATGGCAGCTTGGGCTAACGCAGCCAATTGCGCAATAATGGCGGAAGCATTCCGTCTTCATGGTAACGACAGTCTTAAAACCCATTATACAGACGAAGCCATCCGAGCATTCCGCTTTGCAGAACGTCAGGATAATAAGCAACTCGACGATCTTCAGGATGTAGGGTCTATGCAGATGCGAGGTCGTGATTTCCGTCAGATGGCAGCAGCATTCCTTTATAATGTTACAGGCGATCAGCAGTGGGAGAAGATTATGGTAGATGAGAGCATGATCAAAGATGCCCAATCAACACTCTTCAGCAAAGGCAGACACGGATTCTTCGGTGTAGGCGTAATGCATGAAGAAAGCAAAAAGATTATACCTTTCTGCCAATATTGGGCGGCAGCTGCTTATATCACCTGTCCTCATGAGCGCCATTATGGTGAGCTTTATAATAACCTGAAAGCTGCAATCCGTAACCATGCTGAGGCTTATAACATCAGCCATGTAGCCCTGCGACCATCTCGTCGTGCAGCTAACGATAGCCGTTGGCAGACATCGCAGAACCTTCAGCTGGTGATGCTGGCTCACTATATTGCTGATAAGGCAGGAAAGAAGCAGTTGGAGAATATCATGTTTACTGAGGCTGGTTGGGCTCTTGGGCGTAACCCTGGAAATATCGTGGAGATGACAGGTCTTGGCGAGCGTCATATCACAGATATCTATTCTACAGGCCGCAACGATGGCGACCCAGGCACTCATCCAGGTCAGACTCCATTCAACGGCACAGAGACTTGGTCGCCTGGCCATAATGGTGGCGATGCAAAAGTATTCCTTTCTCACTGCTATCCTAAGTGGGAAGAAGGCTGGCCTCGTCAGGAGTCATATTTCAACCAGCGATACTTCTGGGTGAATGGTGAGTTCACTCCTCGTGAGACCATGCGAGGCAAGATGGCCCTATTGGCTTATCTCTATGCAATCCGATAAGAGTAGCCCTATACATTTGATTCGCCCTGCAACAAATAAATGCTGCAGGGCGCTTTGTTAGTTAGTTATGTTAATTGATTAGTCTGTGGTCTGTATCACTAATGTCTCTCCTGCATCGAGAGCTGCCTTGATATCCTTACCTCCGCTCTGAACCTTACAAAGGCTGATGTCATCGCCAAGGACCTCCATAATCTTCAGTCGGCCTATCTGTTTCTTAGCCTCTTTGCCTGCAATGGTCTTCACTGTATACACACCCATGTGCAGACCTTCATAAGCTCCTTCTTTAGATCCAAGGTCGATATATACCTCTTTCTGCTTATCTTTCTTATCACGAGCGCCTTCAAGCACGTTTGCTGATAATGGAAGCCATTTGTTGCAGTAGTCTGTAATGGTTGACGACAACTTCTCGAGAGCTTTCATCATCGCTCCTTCCTGAGTCTCAATCCAAGAGACATCCCATTGAGAGAGATTGAATGCCGGACTGGCAAAAACCTCATCTGTCTTGGCATCCTTGAAATGGAGTGTAACACCTATCAGAGCCTTATAATAAGTTCTGTAACGGGTCTTCCCGTCTGACTCGTAATTTTCCGTCTTACTGGTTGTAGAGAGATTTGATACCGTTCCGTCTATATACATCGCATTGGGCAGTGCTGCCTCATCCTTCGACAGCTGTCCATCTATTGCAATGATACGATGAGACTGCGACAAGCCTTTAACGACAGCAGCTCTCACAGCATCCTGATACTTACTTTGGTCTTTGGAAACTTGTCCAGTGAGAAGAGCATCCAGAACCTTCGCCAGCGTTCCTTTATCCTCTGGCTTATTATAGGTCAGATTGTTCATGCCCATAGTTATTCTTGCGTTTCGCCCTTGCTGAGCCCAAGTACCCATACCGTACAACATACACAGGGCAATAATCAGAACTTTCTTCATATCTTTTCTCTGTTTGTATTAATTCTGCGACAAAGATACAACTTTATTTTTAATTAGCCAAAATTTATGCATTTTTAAGCCCAAAATGAGTTAATTATTTGGGAATAATGACTATCTTTGCAAAAAATCTGAACATAGATATGAACAAAGGTATTATCCTATCGCTGGTACTGCTCATTATTGGAGCAACAGCAACAAAGGCACAGTTCGCCCAGCCTGACATGGACGACAAGTATGCAACAGAACTGGTGAAGGCTGGCACAACAGCACCAGATTTCAAGATGAAGACGCCTGAAGGCAAGACTATCCAATTGTCAAAATATGCCAAGGGCAAGACAGTAGTGCTAGATTTCTGGGCTTCATGGTGCCCGGATTGTCGTAAGGACGCGCCAGAGGTGGTTCGCATGTATGAGAAATACCACCAGTATGGTATCGAATTCATCGGCATCTCTATGGATACCGACGTGCAAGCCTGGAAGAATGCCATTGAGAAATATGGCATCAGATACCCTCAAGTGAGCGAACTGAAGAAATTTAAGGAGACAGACATTGCCAAAGCCTATGGCGTAAAGTGGATTCCCTCTATGGTAATCGTAGGTCCTGACGGACAGGTAAAGCTCTCAACAGTACTTACATATAAGGTGGATAAGTATCTGAAGGAACTCACCACTGGCGCCTATCAGCCTGCTCAGAAAGGCGAGACGGTATTCATCGATGGCGATCATGGTAAACTGAAGGCTCTCATTCAGAAGCCTGAACTGAAGCAGGGCGAAAAATGCCCGATGGTTGTGTTCTGTCATGGTTTCAGCGGCACAAAGGATGGTCCGCTGTTCGAACTCATTGCCGACACCTTACAAGCTCATGGCATCGCAAGTATCCGTTTCGATTTCAATGGACATGGTGAGAGCGAGGGAGAATTCAAGGACATGACTGTGCCAAATG
>Ga0247608_10007138_pt1 | contig 11552 bp, 9 predicted proteins | sample 176DNAGHGlowgp2_FD_193490 | JGI IMG/M metagenome (GOLD analysis project Ga0247608, IMG submission 193490) | Sheep rumen microbial communities from Palmerston North, Manawatu-Wanganui, New Zealand - 1766 DNA GHGlow gp2 | ecosystem: Host-associated > Mammals > Digestive system > Stomach > Rumen ... | reverse complement strand
GTAACGAGGCATTGACAGGCGGAGCAGACACCATATTTACGACTCTGCTTGCAACGGCTACATCGCAGATCAGGGAAGGAGGAGCCGATATCCCGGATCTTACAAAAGAAAACTATGGAAAAGTACTTGACGGAGTTCTTTCACAGCTCGATCAGGCAGCTGCTCTATATGAAAAAGCAGATGCCCAAACAGCTGCCGTTTACAAAGAAAAAGCAAAGGCGATAACAGAACTTAAGGCATCGCTTGACGGTTATAACACATTCTATACAGGGCTTAAGGCATACACTGACGGAGTGGCACAGGCAGCGGCAGGTGCCGGAGAACTGAAGAACGGTGCTGATACATTAAAGGCCGGAACCGGAGCACTAAAGGACGGTGCCGATACATTAAAGAACGGAGCCGAGGCCTTAAAGGGCGGCATAGATGCTTTGGATGAAGGTGCAGGCAAACTGGATAAAGGTTTAAAGGAGCTGAAAAACAACATCCCGGCACTAAAGGACGGTGTTACCAAACTCTATGACGGTTCTGTACAGCTTTCCGACGGGATCAAAGAATTCAATGAAAAAGGCATCTCAAAGATAACCGAAGCAGTAGAAGGCGAACTGGAGGGAGTCATCGAAAGGATCAGAGTCATGGGTGAGATCTCAAAAGCCTACAACAACTTCTCAGGTATATCCGACAGCATGAACGGCAGGGTAAAATTTATATACAGAACCGACGAGATCAAGTAATAAGGTAAATCTGATAATGTTAGATCCATTGAAACAGGTATTATATAATTTGTAGACTTTATTGATTGAAAGCTGCTAGCGGGAGGAGAAAGATTTTCCGCCAGCAGCTTTTTCTTGCGTTTTTATACTATAACGTGTATAATTATATCGTTATGTGATTTGCAGAAATAAAAAGAGACATTACTTTAACGAGGGACAGATAGAACACCTGAGTTATGATAAGGAGGGTATATGAAAGTTAGTATTTTAGGTGTACAGCCGGGGACAGTCACCGAGGGAATGACAAATTCAGAATATTTCAATAAACAGCTTGATCTGGTAAGAAAAGACTATAATGGGGAGAGTCTCGTTGTGTTTCCGGAACTTATGACAGGCATTTATTTTGGATATGTGCGCGAGAAGAGATGGTTTGAGTATGCTGAGAATTTTTTTACTGGACCGACTACAACAGCGATGCTTGAACTTTGCCGCGAGCTTGGAACAAATATCTGTTATTCACTTTTTGAAAAAGGTGATGATGGTGCATATTATAATACGCTTGGACTAGTTTCACCGATAAGAGGATTAATTGGAAAGTATAGAAAGATACATCTTCCGGGAGGGGACTTGAGATATAACGAATGCTATGAGAAATACTATTTTGCTTCAGGTAAACAGATGCCAGTACTTGATCTTGACAATGGTATAAAGGTTGCGATGATGACATGTTATGACAGATCGTTTCCGGAACTGTGGAGATCATATTATTTAAGGGGGGCGGAGATTATCTGTGTCCCGGCATGTACAATGGGCTTAAGAAAAGATATGTTTATAGCTGAACTTCAAACAAGAGCACTTGAAAGTCACAGTTATGTGATAGCACTTAACAGGGCAGGAGAGGAAAAGACTGAGAATGAGGAAAAGCCGAGGGTGCATTTTGGAAAAACGCTGATCATAGATCCTCTCGGCAATATTGTTAAGGCTCTTAATGATGAGCAATGGGTAACAATTTCAGCGGAGATAGACACGGATAACATAAAATATGCACGTGCGAGACTTAATTGGGAAAGGGACAGACATCCGGAGCTTTACGGCATTGTTTCGGATGTTAATTATGCAAGAGAAGGGTTAATATTTGAGAGGGGATTCTGATAATGCAGACTAATGATACCGCAGAAATCCTAGCGAAATTTGCGTATAAACTGAAATATGAGGATATTCCGGGGGAAGTAATTAAAACCACGGAATTATTCATGGCGGATTATTATTCTGCCGTAATGGCCGGAATAATGATAAATAAGGACTTTAACAAAGCTATATTTGATATCGTGATAGGAAGAGGACAGAAACATGAGGCCGGAGTCATAGGTTCGGATATAAAGCTTTCAGTTGAAGATTCGGCGTTTATGAATGCCATATATGCACACGGCGCTGATATGGACGATGGAAACAGGAAGGCTATGGGACATGTTGCGGCACATGTGATGTCAGCAGTGTTTGCACTTGCCGAGGCTGAAAGGAAAAAAATAAAAGATGTATTTACTGCTGTCAATGTCGGGTATGAAGTATACAACAGGGTTGCCGCAATGGCTCAGCCTGGATTGGTTCACAGAGGTTTTCATTCTACTGGAACTGCAGGTGTGATAGCATGTGCTGCGGCTTCGGCAAAGTTGCTCGGACTTGATATGCAGGGCATTTACAATGCAATGGGTATTGCGGCAATCCAGGCGAGTGGACTAATTATCATTGCGGAGAGTGGACAGACCAACAAACCGATAAACCCGGCAAATGCTGCTAAAAACGGAATAATTTCCGCTAAACTTGCAAAGGCAGGCATAAAGGGACCTAAAAGACCACTAGAAAGTGAAAAAGGCTGGTTCCATGCCATGACTGATAGCGTGGATTATAGTTTTCTGGAAGATCTTGGAAGAAAATATACTATTATGGAAAGTTATTTAAAGCCGTATCCCTCATGCAGGCATACACATTGCGGAATTGATGCGGCAATCTGTATTCATGAAGAAATGGAAAAGTCAGGATTGAAATCTGAAGATATAAAAGAGGTAGAATTGTATATCTACAATAATGCGATAAAGATAGCCGGTCAGATTGAAACCCCTGAAAGTACTGAGGATGCAAAGTTTTCAATACATTATAGCCTGGCATGTTCACTTATTAAAGGATGCTTTGGGCTTGAGGATATCAGTGTAAAGTTTGTTTATGATGCAAAGGAAGAGCCGAAAAAAAAAGCTAGCGTCTATGGGCTTACCGAAAATGTGATAAATCTTATAAAGAAGATAAAGCTTATTCCGGATTCATCAATGGAGAATATTCAAAAAGGAATACGCGGGTCAAGGCTCTTAGTCAGGTTTAACAATGGAAAAAAATTGGAAAAGACTGTACTTCTTCCTAAGGGGGATGCTGAAAATCCGCTTACATGGGAAGATATGCGTTTAAAGTTATCCGGGAGTATGTATAAAAATACCGAAAAGATTGATGAGGTATTATCCGGCATAAGAGGTTTAAATGAGAATGTCGATAATCTATGGAAAGGTTTTTTGGAAATAAGCAAATAACGAGATGGAAGTATTTAGGTTTATTGGAATATACAAAGCAAAAGCAGGAAAATGATTATGAAAATGAAATTAGGAAAAAGCAAGGCACTTATACTGGCGGCGCTGATCCTTTTATTTGGACTTTCAGGCTGCAGTAAGGATAACGGTAAGGACACTATTAAAATCGGGTCGGTACATCCGTTGACCGGAAGCATGGCATATGAAGGGCAGGCAATGGTCAATGCACAGAAGATAGCTATTGACAAAGTAAACAGTGAAGGCGGTATAAACGGCAGGATGCTTGAACTAGTTGTAAGGGACAGTTTAGGAACATCATCCGGTGCCGCAAATGCAGCTCTTAAGTTGACAAACGGCGGTGTTGTGGCACTTACCGGTACTTACACGAGCGGTTCGGCACAGGTAGTTTCAAGAACTGCGGAAAAAACGGGAATCCCGTTGGTGATAACTGTAGCTTCTAGCGATAACCTCTTAAGTAACGGATACAAATATACCTTCAGGATACAGCCGAGTGTATCTGTATTCAGTAAAAATTTCCTCCAGTATCTTAACTATTTTAAGACGGATGATATGAAGACAGTGGCCTTTATCTATGAAAACTCAAACTATGGGACCGGTATTTCGGAATATATAAAGGAACACATAGATGAAACCGGTCTTGAGATAGTCGGTATGCTTCCTTATCCGTCATCTGCTTCGACTTTAAGCACCGAGGTGACAAAGCTTGCGTCTCTGAATCCGGATTTGCTGGTTCCTGTGGGATATTATTCCGACCAGAACCTTCTAATGAAGGAGATACTTGAAAGAGATATCCATTTTAACAAAATAGTCGGATGTGCAAATGGAGCATTTTCCGATGCTAAGTTTTTGAAGACGTATGGAACACAGGTAGACGGAATTCTTGATATTAACTACAGATATGATCCTAATAGTGAAGAAACAGAGTATATGCTTGCTAAATACAAAGAAGTATATGGAGAGGATATTCCTGTTCACGCAATATATGGCTATGAGTCAATAATGGTTATAGCAGATGCACTTAACAGATGCTCCAATCCTGATGACCCGGCAGCACTGAGGGATGCAATAGCGGCCTCAAAGATAACTGATCATGTTCTTCCACAGGGAGCCATAGAATTTGACGAGAAAGGTGAAAACATCAATTCTGCCGGAGTACTTGTAGAGATAAAGGACGGAAAGCATATAATTGTATTTCCTGAAGAGTATTCGGAGAAAGGAGAATAGGATAACATGCAGACACTACAGTCCCTTCTTGACGGAATACTTATGGGTGGGGTATATGCACTTGCGGCACTTGGGCTGTCATTGATATTCGGTGTGCTGAAGATTACAAATTTCGCACACGGGGCGATGATGACAGTAGGAATGTACACAGTATATGCCTTATGTACAGGGTTCGGGCTGAATCCTTATTTGGCGCTGCCTATAGCGATGATCTTAATGTTTTGTCTGGGATTTATTATCCAGAGGTTCCTAATAAAGCGTATCGAACAGGCACCGGCGCACAACCAGCTGCTTCTGACACTTGGACTTGCATATATTTTTGAAAATGTGATCCTGATTGTTTTTTCACCGAATTACAAGACCATTTCTGTTAGTGGGTTTGAAAAAGCACTTCATATAGGGGATATTACAGTTGCACAGGCAAAACTAGTTGCATTTTGTGTGGTAATTGCGGTTACGGCAGCAGTTTATCTGTTCTTATACAGAACACTCACAGGGAAATCAATAAGGGCGGCTTCACAGAACGATATGGGAGCGAAGCTTATGGGGATAGATGTCCCCAATATCAGGGGTATTGCTTTCGGTATCGGTGTTGTATGTACAGGCATAGCCGGCGGATTGCTGACCCCGGTAATGAGTTTTTATCCGACACTCGGTGAGAGTTTCCAGCTAAAATGTTTTGTTATTGCAGTACTTGGAGGAATGGGAAATTTCTGGGGTGCGCTTGTATCGGGACTTTTGATAGGGGTTATTGAGTCTATGTCGGGTTATCTTCTTGGTGGAAGCTGGAGCGATATGATCATATATGCAGTATTCGTTATGATCCTGTTCATACGTCCCACCGGACTTTTTGGAAGGAGGAACCGTCGTGAAAACTAATAAAGTTGAAGCAATTACACTTATGGTTCTTCTTTGCGCGGCCGGTATAGTTCCTTTTTTCTTTGACAGATATCTGTTAAGTGTGACAATATCGGTGTTGCTCATGGCTCTTCTTGGTCAGAGTTGGAATATAATGAGCGGGTATGCCGGGCAGTTTTCATTCGGACATGCGGCATTCTTCGGGATAGGGGCCTATAGTTCAAGTATCCTGTATATTGATTATGAGGTAAGCCCCTGGATAGGTATGGCAGTCGGCATGATAATAGCTGCACTCGTCGGGATTCTTATCGGTTTTCTGTCTTTCAGGTATAAACTTCGCGGAGACTTTTTTGCATTGGTAACTTTGGCTTTTGCAGAAATACTAAGGGTTCTTTTCAATAATACCAAGGCTTTAAAGGGAGCGGGGGGAATCCTTATTCCATATAAGACGAAATGGACAGAGTTTCAGTTTGCAAGTGACAGAACCTTTTATTTTGTGTTACTGGCAATGGTAGTGGCAGCAACCGCATTTATAGCGGTAATGAGCAAAAGAAAATTCGGTATATGTCTTGTTGCAATAAAAGAAAATCAGGATGCGGCTGGTGCACTCGGTGTTCCGGTCCTTAGGTACAAGTTGATCGCCATGGCGATCAGTGCAGCTATTGCGTCAATGGCAGGAACATTCTATGCACAGTATTACGGATTTATCGATCCTGCGATCGTATTTGCTGCATCGATATCTGTTGAAGCAATTGTACCTTGTATAATAGGTGGAGCCGGAACTCTCGGCGGGCCTCTCCTGGGGGCATTGGTGATCATACCGCTTCAGGAGATAAGCAACAGCCTTTTCGAAGAAGTGAACGGACTCAATATGATCATATATGGAACATTGATAGTTATATTTGTTATATTCTGTCGTAACGGTGTTTACGGAAGTATTATCAGAAAACTGAAAGGAGCAGAGAGATGAGTATATTAAAAGCAGTAGATATATGCAAATCCTTTCAGGGCAATATGGCGGTCGATCATGCCTCACTTAATGTTGAGAAAGGAAAGATAACAGGCCTGATAGGGGCGAACGGAGCAGGTAAAACGACTCTTTTTAACTGTATGTCGGGATATTATCATGCTACATCAGGAAGGATTGTTTACAAAGATACGGAGGTACAGCATAAAACGGCTCAACAGCTTTGTCATATGGGAATAGCCAGAACATTTCAGATAGCTAAACCGTTTGGTATGCTGTCTGTTCTTGAGAATGCCGTGGTTGGCGGATTTAATAAGGCCAAAAGCAGGACGGAAGCATACGATGTGGCTTTGGATAGCCTTGAGCTTGTAGGGCTGGCCGATAAAAAAGATGCGCTTGCTCTTTTACTTAATACTGGTGAACAGAGAAAACTGGAGTTGGCAAGAGCACTTGCCACTAAACCGGCGGTTCTGTTACTCGATGAGGTTATGGCGGGACTTACGCCTACTGAATCATCAGAGATGATAAGACTTATAGCTAGGATTAAAGAGAGTGGAATCACAATTCTTATGATCGAACATATAATGCCTGTTATCATGAAGCTTTCCGACAAGATATACGTTATGGAACGCGGCAAGATGATTGCCGAGGGACTGCCTGAAGAGATTGCGGAAAATCCGAAGGTTATAGAGTCTTATTTGGGAAAAGCCTTGGAGGTAGAGGCATGCTGACAATTAAAGAACTTTATACAAATATAGGAAATCTGAAGATAATACAGGGGGTGGATCTGGAGGTTAAGGAAAAGGAAGTTGTTTCTTTAATGGGAGGAAACGGTGCAGGGAAAACAACGTTTATGCGTTCAATATCCGGTATAGGAGAGATAGCCGGGGGAAGCATAGAGTTTATGGGGGAAAATATCACTCGCTGGACCCCAAGAAAAATTGTGGAAGCAGGCCTTATACAGATACCTGAGGGAAGACAATTATTCTCGCTTATGACTGTTAGGGAAAACCTTGAGATGGGGGCAGGAACCGGGAAAGCCAGAGAAAAGATGAAGGATAATCTTGAATTTGTTTATTCACTGTTCCCGGAGCTTGAAAGTATGAGTTCTAAAGCCGCAGGAAACTTAAGCGGCGGACAGCAGCAGATGGTTGCTATAGGCAGAGGGTTGATGGCGGATCCGAAACTGTTGCTGCTCGATGAACCGTCTATCGGACTTTCGCCGATTATGACTCAGAAGGTGCTTGAAGCGGTCATAAGTATAAGAAGAAGAGGAGTTGCAATACTGATAGCCGAGCAGAATATCTTTGATGTATTAAAGATAGCGAATCGAGCTTATGTTCTTGAACAGGGCAGAATTCGTAAAGAAGGAACTGCGGGGGAAATACTTGAAAGCAGCGGGATAAAGGAAATGTATCTCGGTATGTAAAAAGAAAGGAGAATTCAATGGATAAGATAATCAAGAACGGAAATATAGTGTTTGAAGATGCAGTAAGGAAAATGGATATATTGATAAAGGGGGAAAAGATAGCAGCAATATTTTTACCGGATACTTACACTGGAGATGCGGAAGAAATAAATGCAGAAGGGATGTATGTTATGCCGGGGACTATTGATCCACATCAGCACCTTGGGCTTTACAAGCCTTTAGGAGAAGCTTTCAGGGCAGATACCCCGAGACAGGTGATAGGCGGACTTACTACTCTGCTGAATTACCATAGGGGAAAAGGAAACTATTATGAGACAGTGCAGGAGGCTATAGAAGAGGGCGAGAAGAACAGTCTTGTGGACTTTGCATTTTCTTTAGGCCTCTGTGCAAAAGAGCATATAGAAGAGCTTGAGGGTTATGTTGAGAAGTTGGGAATTACTTCATTCAAGTTTTTCTTTGACAAGCAGGATATAGCACATACCTTTTACGATCTGCCGAAGGAAGCTGCACTTACTCTTGACAAGGCTGATTTTTACTTCATAATGAAAAGATTGCGTGAGATGTCGCCTGAACTTGTTATGTGCATACACTGTGAAGATGCGGATATTTTTCGGGCTCTTCAGAAGGATGTAAAGGAACAGGATTTGGAAGAGGACAGATTTTCACTTACAGGATTTGAAAAGACCCGACCGGGCTGGGTAGAAACTATAACCGTAGCAGATACCATGTGGCTTAATCATGTCGTGGACGGAAATATGTATGTAGTACATACTTCTGCAAAATCTTCTGTTGAAATGTACGAAATACTAAGAAAAGTGTTAAAGGGAAAGGTAACAATTGAAACCTGTCCTCATTATCTTACACTTACAAAGGACTCACCATGCGGACTTTTGGGAAAGGTTAATCCTCCCTTACGCGCAAAGGAGGATAATGAGGCTCTTTGGGAAGGTATCCGTAACGGAAGCGTTCAGACCATGGGAACCGATAATGTCCCTGTAAGAAAAGAAAAGAGATTTGAGCGGGGAAATGATATCTGGGATGTTTTTGTAGGTTTTGGAGGTCCGGGAATGATATTACCAACGCTGATCAGCGAAGGCTACCATAAGAGGAAAATCCCGCTTACTACACTTTCGAAGGTAAACAGTACGAATGCCGCGAAGGTATTCCTTTTGAGGGATAAGGGAGTAATCGCACCGGGATATGATGCAGACCTTGTGATAGTAGATCTCGAATGGGAGAGAGAGATAACTCCCGAACTTTTTGGAGACAGCGATTTTTCGGTATACGAGGGTATGAAATTTAAAGGCTGGCCCAGATACACAATAGGGCGGGGGGAGATACTGCAGAAGGATGGAATTGTCGTGGCACAGCCGGGACGCGGAAGATATATAAAGAGACATATTTAAGTGTTAACGGATTGACCGTCAGAAAGAAGGGGCAAATTGTTGTATCATATTCGGTAACGGTTGATAATAAAAAGATTGATTATGTAGAGATCAGTGATGAATTAATTAAACAATTTTAGTGTCCGTTTTTACAAGTATAAACAAAAATATATAGTAGAATCAAAATTATTATCGTGAGGAGGCGATGAGCATAAGGATACAGACTATTATTTGGTTTGTGGTACAGAAAATATGTCGGGAAATCGGAAAAATATCGGTTTGCTAAGCTATTTGGGGGTCAGTCATAAGGGGCTGATCCTTAATTTTTGCCCATCAAAACAAAATCTCACGAAGGTGGCTCCTTAATAAGTTTGGATACCAAAAAGGAACGGGACTTTTTCTTTTCACTTGATTTTAAACCATATATGGCGTATAATCATATCGTTATGGTTACAAGTACATTTTTTGGGGGTACGCCTATGAACATGAAACAATTTAAATATGCAATGGTACTGGCAAATGAGAAGTCGGTATCCCGGGCAGCGGAATCTTTGGGAATCTCCCAGCCGTCACTTTCACAGTATTTAAAAAAGATAGAAAGTGAAGTGGGAGCACGCCTGTTTGACAGGAGCGGCAGCGAGGTAAGGCTGACAGATGCGGGACGTGCTTATATAGATGCAGGCAAAAAGATACTTGATATCGAACACCAGATGGAAGGCCGTATCTCGGATATAAATAACAATATTGAGGGAAGCATCTCTGTCGGTGTTTCTCCCTACAGGACCATCAGCATCATGCCGGAGATCATAAAGGAGTTTTCCAAAGAATACCCGAACTTTAAGGTGATACTTGAGGAGAGGACCGGACGTGAGCTTTTGGACGGAGCTGAGCATGGTGAGTATGATTTTTGTATCACGACAGCACCTGTGGACAACAAGGTGTTTGATTCGGTAAAGATCATGGATGAGGAAGTGGTACTGGCTGCGCCTGCCGCTAAAAAGATCAAAACAGAAAAGACAGAAGAAAAGAAATATCCTGTGATCGATATCGGAGTACTTAACGGGGAAGAAGTGATAACGCTCTCGGAGTCGCAGCTCATGCAGAAAATGCTGGAGGATATCTGCATGCAGTACGGGATATCACATAAAACCTATATATCCTGTACAAGCATAGGAGCCCAGCTTGCCATGGTAAGAGCCGGCTTAGGCGTGGCGCTTGTTCCTTCGGGAACTGTCAGATCAAAAGATGAAGGGATAAAGTATTATTCGTTTAAGCAGAAGCTTCCTCTAAGAGAGATAGTGGTGGCATACAGGAAAGAGCAATACATTTCCAAGCCCATGAAGGCATTTGTGGAAGTAATGAAAAAGCTTGGACTTTAAGACTCAGGAACGGGCGGAGTACTTAAAAAAGAAAAACGAGAAGGACTAAAAGGATTAAAAGTATGAGGATTAAAATAAAGGGTAAAACTATCAGCCTGCTTCTGGCAATTATCATCTGTATGACGTTTTTTATGGAAAATATCTTTATACATGCTGAAGAAGACATAAACGCCGTGATGACCGAAGAGGATGATGAAACCGCAGAAGACATAAAAAGTACCGAAAAAGAATTCCGAGCAGTATGGATAGCATACTATGATTTTGTTGACAGTAAGGAGCTGGATAAGGAAGCATTTACCGCATACGTGGAAGAGATGTTTGATAACGTAGCCGCTATCGGCATGAATGCCGTGATGGTACATGTACGCGCATTCAGCGATGCCATGTATAAGTCGGCATACTATCCCTGGTCTTACTATGCATCGGGGCAGCAGGGCGTAAGTCCGGGATATGACCCGTTAAAGATCATGGTAAAGGAAGCACATAAAAAAGGTCTTGAGATACATGCATGGCTTAACCCATACAGAGTTACGTCCACATGGAACGGCGGGACGGATGTGACCAAGCTTTCGAAGAAAAATCCTGCAAGAAAATGGCTTACAAACAGTAAGACCTCCGATGACAGGTATGTATTATCCTACGGCGGAGCCATGTATTACAACCCCTCCATATCGACAGTAAGAAAACTCATAGTAAACGGAGTAAAGGAAATAGTGGAAAACTATGATGTGGACGGTATACACTTTGACGACTATTTCTACCCGGATTTAGGTACAGGCTATGAGACCAACTTTGATGCCCCGGAGTATGAGAAATATAAGAAAAAAACGATAGCAGCCGGCAAAAAGCCGATGAGCATAGCTGACTGGAGAAAGGATAATGTGAATACGCTGGTAAGTTTAGTATATAAGGCAGTAAAAAGCATTGATCCTAAAGTGACATTCGGTATCAGTCCCGGAGGCTATATCGATTATTTCGATGAGGATTTCCGCTGGTATGTGGATTA
>Ga0247608_10007137_pt1 | contig 11553 bp, 13 predicted proteins | sample 176DNAGHGlowgp2_FD_193490 | JGI IMG/M metagenome (GOLD analysis project Ga0247608, IMG submission 193490) | Sheep rumen microbial communities from Palmerston North, Manawatu-Wanganui, New Zealand - 1766 DNA GHGlow gp2 | ecosystem: Host-associated > Mammals > Digestive system > Stomach > Rumen ... | reverse complement strand
CTCCTTGTGGCGTTAATGTCACTTCCCCAAAAAACACTCCGTCATCTGTATCGTAAAAATCTACTCTTGCGTATTTTAATCCTTGCGAAAGAATGGCGGCATCTTTCAACATCTCTGCTAGATGTTTGGGCTTTTTTACATCTTTATCTTTAAAATGACTCGTATGAGCAATGTAATCAAGGCGTTCCCAGTTCGTGCTATAAGCCACCATTTTACTACCCTCTTCCATTGTCCGCTCAAAACAACACTGTATGAAAACTGGCTTTCCATTAGCACAATGAATTTTGTAATCCATAGGGAAGCACCCATCAGAATTACTCGGTATGAGGGCTTCGGCTAATATCATTGGTTTTATATGCTTATAATGTTTTTCAAAATAAATCGGGTGTTTCTGTTTCATCCAATTATCGAGTTGTTTGCGTGTTTTCTCAATATCTAACTTTGATTTATCATAACAAATAATATTCATACCACATGAGTGATTACATTTAATCGCAAACTGGTTTGGTAATGATTCAAAGTCTATCATACCTGCATCTTTCCAAAATCCGATTAATGGAACAAGCAAGTTTGACAGTCCTCTTTCTTCGACATATTTTCTCACCTCTAACTTATCTGCCAGAAATGCATGTTTATTATGACGCCCAAAGTAATTATCGCGTGCTATAAAATCACAATAGTCTCTTGGCGAAAATAATCGAGGCCAATGCCCTTTTTCTATTCTAAAACGTATAGGATACCTAACAAACATTGGAAGGCTATCGATGAATCGGCCTCCTATCCTTCTAATTTTCATATTTATTTTATAATTTTGTATTTTCCTTTAAATACCTTATTATACAATAGCGATACGTCTCATTTTCAAAGAGACGTAATAACAATTTATTCCTCTTATAAAGATTATTTCTAACATATTTCTTTCTAAAAATAGTATAGCAAACTACTCTTTCTATAATTTGTTTTAGACTATCTGATTCATTCTGACCACATGTGGCATCTATCAAAAGATTCTTACACAAGTATTCATATGCATTTATAATCATAAATTTACATTCGGTTTCATAATTTTCTCCTATTTTTTTATTAAGGGTCTCTATATTAACAATACCTTCTTCCTCTAATTCTACTTCTTGACCATTATTATAGTGAAATAGCGGTTTTACCTTTATTGCCTTATTCTTTGCAATCTCTATATGGATGCTATAAGAATGGCATTCATTTGGCCACTCATTACGGAAGGGGAAATAGAAATTTCCAAGAGAATACACAATTAGTTTTTCGTTATAATATTCATAACCTTGTGCACAATGGGGGTGGCCTCCTATCACAATTGCGACGCCATTATCACAAAGTTTCTTATAAAAATTTCTAATTTCTGGCAAAGGTATATCATAATGCTCTAACCCTGCATGTACAAAGGTTATTACATAATCTGTCGTTCCTGCCAAAGAATTTATATTTTGCATTAACTTTTCATAGCCTAACCAAGCATAACCATAAGTTTGACTTGGTGAAAGGTACTGACCAACTTGAGCTTCACAAATATTAATAAATCCAAAGCGTATGCCTTTTATCTCACGTACAACCGGTCGATAGGTCTCTTCCCATGACAGTCCTGCACCTACATAATCAATACCTGCTTGTTTTATCAAATGTATACTATGCTTTAAACCTTGAGCCCCCAACTCTGTTATATGGTTATTTGCAAGCAGCATCAAATTGAAGCCTATACTTTGCAAATATTTTATTGTTCCTGGTTCTTGGTGTGGTGCAGCAAGCTCTTGGCCCTTTTCTATCTCAGGGCCTTCAAGATTACACACAGCATAATCTGCATTAAAAATTTTCTGCTTAAGATTATCTCCTACAAAATTCAAACCACTATTGTAGTTTACAATATCCCCACAAATAAATAAAGAAGCCATACACCTATATTAAAACTTAAATCTTAATAACAAAGATTTTAAATAACGTCTCAATAGCAGTTTGAATGTGATATGCTGCTGGTAGCGTTGCAAGTGGTACATAATGAAATCATAGGAACATGTTATTTTTGACTTCCTTTCAGTCTCATTTCCACTACGCTCATATAGAATAATATCATTTCCGCTAATTGAGTATTTCACATTTAACTCCCAAGGACGCATACATAGCCCAAAACCTCTTATCTTTTTGTATGGAAGAGTAGACGTAGTTAATAAATAACGTCCTGAATGTCCGTAATGATCACCATAAAAATCAACAGTCAACTCACTTTCATCAATATTAAGCCACTTATACATATCTTTGTTATAACCATATACATCATAATGCTCTAACTCAGAAAAATCACCTAACTGATAATCATGCCTTCCCTGTATTAAGGATACTTGGACAATGCTGCTGCCTCCGCCATGTTCACCTCCGGCATCATTAAAATTGGTTGTTAAGGGTTGATAAGGGTAAATAAAATATGTATCAGTTTGCAGCATGTATGCATAAACGTATTTTGACCAAGCCCTTGTCCATCCTTTTATAACATCATTCATGTCAAATTTATCAAAACTGCCATCAAATGTTAACATCCAATTTTCAAAATTGCTCCACATCCGTTCATTCATCATCTCACCCCACGAACAAACCGATTGCCATGCAAAGACATCGTTTCCGTTATTTATAAATTGTTGAGGTAACCCATGAAAACCATTATATTCATTTGTATAGAAACTTATACCTGCAACTTTTTCTTCATTTCCATATCTACGGATTGTTTCGTTAGCATAATGATAAAAGTATGGAGATACGAAAATATCATCTTCAAGAAGTATTACACCTTTGAAATATTTTGAAAGCGAAAAACACTGAAATATATGTTTCTTTAAACCAAGTCTTTCCTGTTGAATGTTAACATATTTTTCACCATAATTCCAAACGAATTGGTTTACATAATTATATAGTTCTAAATCACCACTTGCGTCAATACTAATAACGAGAGGGACACTTCCATTAGCATAGTGAGCCTCATTCAATGATTGCAATAGCCTTTTTAGAGCGGATAGACGATTATAGCCTATAGCTACTATTGCTATTCTTTCTTTATTTTGGGGGTTGTCTATGTTTTTTATCATTTCTTTTTAGCTTTTAAAACATTCTTGATTACCATTCTAGGATTATAATATAAACTTTTAAGAAATAACGACATTCCTGAATAATACTTTTTCATACGAAAACAGCATATTGCAAGATTATAATAATGATATGAATTCAGCCTAGGATGACGCTTAAAGACATCGTCAAATTGATTGAGGAAATATAGGTGAAATTTTTCTAATTTCTTATACACATCAACATAATACTTCGCGTTTTCACTCTGTCTGATACTACCATGATTGACATAGACATTAACCAATGATTCTGGAACAAAATCAACTTTATATCTTTGACATGCACGAGCACATAACTCCCAATCTGAAACAATACCTATCTCTTCTGGTGTTTTCCATCCACCTAAATCTCGAATTACTTCTGCCCGAAACATCAGGGTTGGTGTTCCTGAAATAACTGGAGTGCTTACAACCTCATCTGCCACAAAGCCTCGAAGACTTGGTTGGTGTATATCAAGCCTTTCTTTAGTATAATCATCAAAGTAAGTCATCCAGCAATAAATAAAGCCATAATCTTCAGATAAAGTTTCTATCTTGCTAACTTGTTTTTCTATTTTTTGCGGAAGGTATTCATCATCACTGTCTAAGAACGTGATATACTTTCCATTACACATGGAAATACCATGGTCGAGAGTTTCTTTTATAGGCCAATTCGTTTCGAGCTTAACATACTTCAAACGACTATCCTTGAAGGATAACACCACTTCGTCGGTGTTGTCATCAGATGCTCCGTCAACGATAATATACTCTATGTTTTTGTAGGTCTGCCCAAGGACGCTGGCTATGCATCGTCCTATCAATTTTCCACGATTTCTCGTGATTGTGACTACTGATACTAATGGTTGCTCCATAGACTATAATACGTTTATCATTTTCAAATATTCCGGCCATTCGCCCATATCCTTCCAAGAGTGCTCACTCACGGGGAAGCAACCAACACGGCCACCACGGGACTGAACTTTTTCCATCAGGTGTGTAATGTGGAAGAACTCCCCTTGCGGTATCTCGTCTATAAGTTCTGGATTCAATATATAAACGCCCGTATTCACCTGATAGGTTTGTTCGGGCTTTTCCTTCAATGCAGTCATCAGGCCATCTTCTCCAGTCTCTATCACACCGTAGGGGATCTTAAAACTCTTCACCATTGTTACAATGGTCATATCATTGTGGTTCTTCACGTGATAATCCCATACGTCTCGATAATCCTGCTCATTAATGCTATCACAGTTGGAGACGAAGAACGGAGTAGTAATCTTGCCTTTCAGCAGGCTTACACTTCCGATAGTCCCCAACGGTTTGTCCTCCATAAAGAACTCGATGTCGTACTTGTGGTCCAGCTGGCTGAGATAATACTTCATCATATCCGCCTTGTAGTTCACCGACATATAGAACCTATGGCAACCGATACCTTCGAACTGATCCAAGATAACCTCAAGTATCGTCTTCTCACCTACGGGAACAAGCGGCTTGGGTATGACATTGGTGATGGGCTGCAACCGTGTTCCCTTGCCTCCGGCCATAATCACCACGGGCAGGTCTATCTTGGAACGGTTATCTTCCGCCTGAGTATCAGCAAGGACATCATCCCAAAAGATTACATCAGCGAGCTGTCCTGCCTCATCCAGAATAGGCATCAGTTCCGCACGCTTGGCAAGCATCCACTCTTTGATACTCTCACGATTGTCCCCAACGTGGGCGTATAACTTCCCTTCCCGACTTACGATCCTCCCTATCGGGGTATCAAACGGCGTGTGGGCGATAATTGCCCTTTGCAAATCCCCATTAGTGATTATGCCCAGGAACTTTTCATCTTCAAAGACCAGCAGCAGTTTTGTGAACGCTTCATCCATCATCTTCATAGTCTGAATGAGAGTTTGGTCTGCTGTCACTATCCGTTTACGGATTCTATCCGAATAGTTTTTCATCATCTTGTCATATTTATGGGTTTTGCAGGGACACCAACCGCTACTGTATCATCCGGCAAGTCGGAGACTACGGCAGAGCCCGCTCCTATTACCACTCTTTCTCCAATGGATATGCACTGGTTGATAACGCTCTGACTTCCTACAAAGGACTGCTCACCAACCTTTGCGGCTCCGTTGACTGTAGCACCAGTAGATATATGGCAATAATGACCAACTACTGCTTCGTGTTCGAGGATTGCGGACGTATTGATGATACAACCCTTGCCTACTTTGGCACCTGCATTAACGAATGCGTGGTGCATAACAACAGTTCCTTCGCCGATGACCGCATATTTGGACACATAGGCAGTGGAGGCAATGATGGTTGCCAGTTCACAGTTTGCTTCCGCAAGCATCTTGTGAAGCTTGATACGCAATTCAGGAGACTTAATCTGCCCTACAGTGACCACAAACACAGCTTTGTCGGCATACTTGGCCATATCATCGTCTGTCCCGATGACTTCATAGCCGAACACGTGCTTGCCTACCTCCTCCAGTCTGTCAAGAATACCGAGAATGGTATAGCCAGCACTCTCGGCCACATCAATGACCGATTTACAGTGACCTCCGCCACCAACAAGAATCAAGGGGCTTTTATTCACAATCATAAAAATATTTATAGTATCAATTGCCGATCCAGAAACATTGAAATACGATCTATTAATCTGTTTATTTTCATAATCTCAAATAACTTGTTCTTCAAATAATCACACACTATGCAACATACAAATACAATAAGAGACAAGACTGGCACAACAAGCAGGTACTTAAGGGTGTTACCTCCTATAAAGTCACTGAATTGTATACTTTTGAACCATTGCTCTATAAACGGATTTGCATGAATAAAGAAAACCGCAACCGATAATGGGACACAGAAGGCAATTATCTTTTTTGCAGTGTCTCCTTTTATCTTTATGGAGGCAAATAATAAGAAGCAAGTCAATGCGGCCAAGAATATTACGGGGTCGTTATATTATCCTTTGGATACATTTAAGATTGGAACAAAGCTTCTTGCCAAAGTTCCCAAAATGGTCAATATCAAGAACACACATAAGTATTTCTTCCAAGACCATTTTTTTCATTCAACATTCAGACGTATATAACCAACAATCAAATAAATACAGATAAACCATGCAAAACCATACCCAAAGTTTACAGATAAGTATCCGTTGATAATAACAGGCGAGCATAGCGAAGATACTGAAAAAACTCCAATTACTAATTTTTTGTATGTGCTTTTGGATAGCTGGTTTAACAACTTATTTAAGAAAGGCGAAACTAAAAATAGTATCAAGTATCCTGCAATGAAATCATATGAGCATCCAACTAATGGAATTGAGATTAGTACCTGTTTGATATTTGGTCTCACACCAAGAATCAAAGCGGCTGACGTCGCAATGAAATACCAGAAGAACATTGAAACAATCAAGTTAAGGACCCGCCTTGATTTAATTCCCTCAGCTTTCGAAACCGTTAGAAACCATGAGCTGATGATAACGAATACATTTACCGCAATGATACAAACCTCTTCATAGAAATTTACTGATAGTCTAAAAACCAAATCATTTGATAATCTGGCGGCCCTATTCACCCCTCCAAAAAGATTAATGTGCAAAACAACCACCATCATCATTGATATGATTTTTAACAAATCAATGCTGTAATTTCTACCCCCAATGGAGTATAAGTTATTAGTTTCATTTGACTATAAGAAATTGCTTTACTCTTCATTACCATTATCTTCCTGTATTGGTTTTATAATCTAAATTTGCAAAGTTCTGAATCGAATTTGCAATCCGTCTTACGTCATCTACATTGTTGCGATAATAGTACAACTCGTCAGGAAGCAAAAAAGATGTGAACTTATCATCAGTGTTATGAAAGAGCGCAATATGCCCATTATCCACCTGTATAAATATATAGCTTTTAGGATTACCAGGCAGAACAAAGTCCTTATACTCCACGCTAGCATCTAATGCTGCCCTTATAGCTGCATCGTTATCTGTGAACTTTATCATAATATCTAATTTTGGAATACTATATATATTCGTTTTTCTTAACTTTAGTAATTCCCACTACCTGACAACCATTCTTTCAAAGTTAACCTTTTGGGCTTACCATCGAACCCTTTATTGACAACCGTCAGCATCTTTTGTCCATAGCTGTTTTCAACCTCATCCACGTATGGATAAATCTCCAGATACTCATTGCCGTCGTACAAGGATGTCAAAGAGTCTACCATAGGAAGTATAGCCATATTATTAGCCGACAACTTCTGCTTGTCTGCGATACCTACCTCCCAATTGCACCACATGGAGGCTAGAGCTTTGTTGGTAGCTAGGAACAGGAATCTGTCGCAAGTGCTAATTACTTCTTTTATTCTAACAGCCGTATCGCCACATGTTTCCTTGGGTTGCTTCTTATCCATACTGTCGATATACGGAACAACATTGTAATCTCGCTTCAGAAAGTTGAGCAAGCCTTTCAAATCCTCCAAGTCGCTATGCTTATGTGAGATAAACACTGTGGTACCACTGGCAGAACGGATACCATCAGAACTAAAACACCTTGTACGAGTATATGACTCATTGACAATATTAGAATCGCCAATGCGGCTGTATGCGTTAAAACGTCCTCTTACTATTTTCATAATATTATTGCATTCTGTAAAACAAAGACCTCGTGAATATTATGCATTTAAGCTTATATGCAAATCATAGTCTTGCCAATGGTCTTTTTCTCTTCAGCTCTCTCAATGTAGTAATTGATATTGCTGATAAAGTCATCCCATTTGACTAAATACATATAACTGCATTCGCCACGCCATATTATATCGCCATTATCGCACTTATACGTATTTGTTTGCTTTTTGTTAAACATATTCTTTTTCAGAATATTAAACATCCACCCGTTATTAATAATCCTACAAGGTGAATCACAACAATTGCCCTGCTTCAAAGCATATTCATTACTACCATCTTTGTCCGGAATAACCACTCCTACTATACCATTACGGTGGCTGGTACCTTTGTCAGTATATATCTCCCTAATGGAATAGTAGATTTCCCACGGTATCCACTGACTCTTGTCGTAACTGTTAGGATTCTTCATACCTGCAGATATAAGAACAATGGTACAGGTCGTTGGCCATATCATCTTCTTCAGATGGTCATAAATGTAATTATCAGACTTGTCAGACAAGTCATCGTTTCCCTTCTCACCACAATATACATGTCCGCTATCTGGCAATAAAAGTTCTAATTTGTCAACATAGTCCCTGCCCCAAGTATAAGGCGTTATGCCGGGTAGAGGGCGGACATTCTTATCCTTGTATTTATAAGAAACAAACACGTTGTGACCCATAGTCATTATCACACATTATACATACCGAAAAGCGAACAAAACCAAGAAAAAACCGAACAGACAGAATTCCAATTGAGAATAATAGTTATTAGAAGTATCACAACAAAAACACACAGATATAAAGTTTTTTCCGATTCAGAGAACCAGCGATCGTTGGTTCTTACATATCCAAGTGCCTTTTCTTCGTCGGTCAAGGTTTCTTTTGATAGCGGTGTGAAGTTATACAATGCAGAATTGTATAAAGCTATTTTTGTTTCATTTTCCGCATCATCCGCTAATGCTTTTGCTTTGATGACAAAATCAAGCTCGCGATTCCGCAACTTTCGCTCAAGATGGAGATAGAACACGTCAAGATACCAAAATGCGACAGTAGGCAGTAATGCAAGCAATATCCAGCCGTTCAAAGCATCTATACCACAACTTAGAGCAAGAAAAGCTGCGACGATAGTTACCATCCAACTCTTGCAGTTATTGCTATTAGATGCCATTCTGGTAATGTTTTCCTGCATCATTTGCAAGTATTGACGGTCATCTTCAGAATAACTTAGTTTTGCCATATTTGAGAATGATTAAGTGGTTAATAAGAATGCGTTTGCTTGTATTGCCTGAAAAGAGATATCGAGTAATCGAAACTTCATATTCCTTAGTTTATCAAATCTTTTCCACAGTGGACGGCTATCGCTATTCAGGTCATAGAACACTACCTCGGCTTTTCGCTCTCTCTGCAGCCTCCACCATAGTATGGCAAAGCCAGTCAGGCATCCAGACCTTTGTATGCTGTGGCCCCAACGGACGCAGAATCTGATACAAAGCCGTCCGCCCCGACGCATAGTAGTACGTGTCAGGCTGCGGAACAAATTCCCGTTGGATGGATAAACCTATTTCAAACTCACCGCCAATCATTATTCTTCAATAAGCCCTTTAAGTGCGTCACAAACGAATTCTACATCATCATCCGTCACATATGGCCCAGCAGGTAAACACATACCTACCTTGAACAGAGCTTCGCTCACGCCATTGACAAAAGCTGGTGCATCTTTGTAGCAAGGTTGCTTGTGCATAGGCTTCCACAGTGGACGGCTCTCAATGTTTAGTGCGTCCAACCCTACACGCATTGCCTCTACATTAGCGTTGGGCTCACAATCTGTATGGGCTGATTCTGCAGCGTGAATAACACCAGCAGCTCCGCCTACGGCGCTGGTGACAACTTGCTTGTAGGCATTCTCCTGGCCTTTGACCTTCACATTCTCATCAATGGTCATCGTGCAGAGCCAGTAGTTGGAATCATATTCCCCCGTAGCGGGCTGGCTGTGAACCTTGATGCCGGGTACATCTTTAAGCAGTTCCTCATAGAGTGCCTGCACGTGCTTGTGGTGAGCGATGTGCTCATCCACGATGGTCATCTGACCACGACCGATGCCGGCACAGATGTTACTCATACGGTAGTTATAGCCAATCTTCTCGTGTTGGTAGTACGGATAGCTCTCGCGGTACTGGGTGGCATACATCATTATCTCGCGCCATTCGTTTTCATTAGAAGTAATCAGTGCACCGCCACCGGAGGTGGTAATCATCTTGTTGCCGTTGAAGCTCAGCACACCGTATTTTCCGAAAGTACCCAGCACTTGACCGTTGAATTTGGAGCCAAAACCTTCTGCCGCATCTTCCACCACGGGGATTTCATACTTGTTGGCGATGGCCATTATCTTGTCAATCTGGTACGGCATACCATACAGCGCTACCGGCACGATGGCCTTGGGCTTCTTGCCCGTCTTGGCGATGCGATCTTTAATGGCCCCCTCCAGCAGTTCCGGATCCATATTCCAGGTATCCTTCTCTGAATCGATGAACACAGGGGTGGCCCCCAGATAGGTTATGGGGTGCGACGAAGCACAGAATGTGAAGCTCTGCACCAGCACCTCGTCGCCAGGACCTACGCCACAGGCCAGCAGACCCAGATGCACCGCAGCCGTACCGGCAGAGAGCGCCACTACACGCTTGTTCTGTCCCACGAACTCCTCCAAGTCTTTCTCAAACCCATTCACATTCGGTCCCAGGGGCACTACCCAGTTGGTATCAAATGCTTCCTGTACAAACTTACTCTCATTGCCCGACATATGACACAGGCAAAGCAGTATTCTTTCTTTACGTCTTTCCATATTGATATTTACTTACATTTTTTGGTCGAGGTTCTTGCCCTTCTCCTCGTGCTCAAAGTTCGGGATGAACTCCTTGATGGCCTCGACGACCTGTGCCTTGGTAAAGTCATCCTTATGGAAGATGGCCTCCAGCTTGTCGAAGAAGGCATTGACCTCGGGCATCGGGCGACGGGTGGTTTCTTCCACCACGCCAAGGGCCTTGAAGCGCTCCATGTTGATCTTCTCGCCGGGGACGTAGAACTCTTCGTAGGCTTTTTCGCCGGTGGTGTCCGAACCAAAGTACACCACGGGATAGGTCTCACTCTCGTAACCCATGTTAGCCGCATAGACTACTGCTTCTGCATCATTAGCGCATTGCTTCTTTTCAAAACCTTCAGCTTTCACAAACTCATCGCAGATAGCAGAGAAAGTCAGCATCTGGTCTTCACCCAGTTTCGGGAAGAATACTTCTCCTCCATTACCCAAGATACAAGCCAGCATACAAATCTGACCGCTTTCCTCAGGAGAAACGAAATAACGCTTCACATCTGAGGGTGCTACCAGCGGCTGCTTCTTCTGCAAGCGGTGAATCCATCCATCAGGAAGAGAACCATTCGAGAATGCCACATTCGCAAAGCGGGCTGTAGTCACCTTGAAATACTTGTTGTAAGCCATCACCAAGTCTTCCATAATGCGCTTGCTAGCGCCCATAATATTCACAGGGTTTGCTGCCTTATCCGTACTTACACAGAAGAAATGTTTCGGAGGATAGACAGTCAACAAGTCCATCAGTTTCTTGGCCTTGATATCATTATTCTCAATGAGTGCCTGCACACTATAGCGGTCTTTCTCGCTACGTACATGCTTGTGGGCACTGAAGTTCGCCACAATGTCAAAACCCTTCTCCTCACGGAAGATGCGCTCGAAGATCGGGTCTGCAAAGTTCAG
>Ga0247608_10007136_pt1 | contig 11554 bp, 12 predicted proteins | sample 176DNAGHGlowgp2_FD_193490 | JGI IMG/M metagenome (GOLD analysis project Ga0247608, IMG submission 193490) | Sheep rumen microbial communities from Palmerston North, Manawatu-Wanganui, New Zealand - 1766 DNA GHGlow gp2 | ecosystem: Host-associated > Mammals > Digestive system > Stomach > Rumen ... | reverse complement strand
TTGATTAATTTAAAGTCTTCTATTAATATTTATAAAAGAACAAAAAATTATATTTCTATGATTATAGTTTCTATATGAAAACCTTAAGGAGGGCATATATGGATAATTTTTATGATATGACAAGAGTCAGCAAAAATTCTCTTGAGAAAGACAAGAGATTTCATGCCCAAGCTGCTGATTTCTTAAAAGAATATGATGCTAGTTTAAAAGAGGAAGCTTCTAATAAAGAAGCTAATGAACTTAATGGAATGATGTCATCTGCTCGTTTCTCATATGCTTCTTCTTATGCTCGTTCTAGAAACCGTGTTAATTCTCTTAATGAAGAGCTCAATTATATCAATAATGCATCTGTTGTTGGTATGACTGAAATGGTTTCTGAGGTTATTGAAAAAGCATTACTATTAGATGAATCTGAATTTGCAGAATTGAATCCTAATTATAAAGCTGAAATCAGAGAGATTGTTTCCGGTTTTCTAACTGAAGGCAAAATCAATGAAAATATTACAAATCCTGAAACTCTTAAATTAATGAGTTATGTTTCTAATAAACTTCCTTCTGTAAGAGAGGGCCAAGATTTAACTGAAGCTGAACTCAGTAATTTCTTAGCTGCAAATGCCCCTGATGATATTAATAGAAGCATTCGTGATTTGGCTGGTAATGTTTCTGTTCGTGTTGCTTCCTTAATGGAAAAAGAACAGAAAAAAGCTGATGAAATTGATAAAGATGTTAACCGTGCTAAAGGCAAAGCAGTTAATGCTGAAAAAGCTGAAGTTGATCCTGTTGATGAAATTGCTGATGCTATTATTAATGGCGATACAACTGAAGAAGAGGTTAATGAACTTGTTAAACAAGGTGCAATAAGCCAAGATCAATTTGATGCTATTATTGGTAAAGTTGAAAATCATAATCCTGAAGATGATGCTGAAGCTGGTGCAGATGTTGCGGCTCAAGATCCTAATGCTGATCCAAATGCTGTTAATCCAGCTATGGCTCAAGAAGATCCTAATGCTCAAATGCCTATGGATGCTGAACAAGCACCTCAAGAAGCTATGCCTGCTGAAGGTCAAATGCCAGCTGATGCTATGTCTCAAGATCCAAATGCAGTTGATCCAGCAATGGCTCAAGCTGCTCCTACAGTTGCACCTGGTATGCCTAAAAAACAAGTTCAGATGCTTCCTGATGGCACCATGAATATTAATATTTATGAAAGTGATAATACTTTAACTGAGGCTAATGCAAATCAAGTTAGAAGTAATTCTGTAATTGGTAAAAAGGTTCGCTCTTATTTACAGAAATATGGTGTCAAGATGACATATCGTATTAATAAGCATATTGAAGCTTGTGAAAGATTATTCAGAGGCGATCCTAATGATATTAAATTACTATTAGTTGGTATGCCATATAGAACTATGATTGGTGCTTATGGCGAACCTGTAGTAGTTAATGATTATACAAGTATTATTATCTTTACAGACAAAGATATTCAAGTATATCATAAAGGCATTCTTAAGGGTAGATCTGTTAAGAGATATAAATTAGATAATCTTCACGATGTAACTGTTGAAGAAGGAATGGTTTGGGCTAGATTAATTATAACATACAAACAATCTAATAATGCTCTTGAATCTGGTATTGTAATTGGAAGATTACATAAAGATGCCGTTCCAGCTTTGCAGAATTTCTTTGCTCACTATTCTAATGCGCACTTTACAAAAGATTTTGAAAAGGATCATGATGAATTAGCAGGTACTAATTCAAATGTAGTTAATTCTATAACAGAATCTGCTAAACCTGCATTTATTCGTGAGACTCCTCGTTCTGGCTTATTTGAATCCTTATCAGTCAATGAAGCTATGAATACCATTAAAGATGGTGGTGAGTATAATCCTGATAGATGCCTTGCTAATGCAATTATGTATGTAACAATTACAGAGGCTATGGATGAATTAGGTTTAATGAATGTTACTGATAAAGAATATGCTAACATAATTCAATCTGCTAATGGTAATGTATTAAAAGAAAGCCGTAAAGCTGAAAAGGTTGAATCTTTAAATGAAACAGTTATCTGCGCTCAAGAAGCTCCTCGTGGAAATGTTTCTCTTTCTGATAACGACTTTGCTGAAAGAATTCGTCAAAGAAAATTAGCAAAAGAAAATCAAGTATTAATGGAAGAAACATTAAATGAAGGTGAAAGGAAAAATTTAAGAAATTTTTTTCTTAAGGTGATGCCTAATTTTGCTTTAAATAAAATTTTAACAAAGACCAAAATTAAGGTATCATCTATGAAAGGGTCTGATAAATACGTTAAGAAAATTGATGAACTATTACAAACCAAAGATAGACAAGCCAAGATTAGTTGGATAAGAAGTATGGCTGAATATGCTGATGACGCTAAGAAAGCTGATGCTGAAAAACAATTAAGTAAAGTAAATACAAAAGAAACAAAACAACTTAGAGAAGCTGCTGAAGCTGAAGATGCTGAATTATTAAATGAAGCTAATTCTGCTTCTATGAAGATGGCAAATGCTTCTGCCTTAACTGGTGGAGGTGGTTTATTAGCTATTGCTACTGCTGCTGGCACAATGGCTGCTACAGGTGCTAATCCTGTAACTGCAGTTGGAGCTGGTGTTGGTGCTACTGTTGTTGCAGTTATTATTACTGTATTTGCTGCGTTACTTGTCTCTGGTATAGCTCATAAAATAGCTGCCGATAATGACGGCATGGATTAATAAAAATAAAAGGAAATACCTTAGGGTATTTCCTTTTTTAATTTAAAAAATTGATGAATTATGCAACCATGGAATACTTGTTGGATCAACAGTTGCACTAATTGATGCTTTGCTTCTTTCGCTAATTTGTTTAACTAATGCAGATTTTCTTGTATTAAATTTATTCCACATTAGATTTCCTTTCAGCTCTTCACCATTTACACGGTTAATCATTTCTGTAAAGTATCTATTAAGAATATCTTCATCACTACGGCTATCAATACTTGCTAACATTCCTGAGAAACTATCAAGGAATACTGCATAACTTGGGTTAGAACTTAATGATGAAATACGTTTATTCATAGATAAATAAGGATACAGATCCATTAATGAAATAGAAACATCAATAGCTCTTGGTAATCCATCTTTTGTCCATAGATTGTTAGCTCCACCACGAGTAAATGAAAGGTTACTTATTAATGCTAAATCACTAGTAAACAAACCTGGAACATCTGCTCTTACAAAGAATGGAGATACATAACCATTTTCAGCAGCCTGACGAGGCATAGCAAATGCTAATAATGCGAAGAATGGCACATATACGTATTTAAATATACTTAAAGGATCTCCATATGGAGATTGGAATGTAAAGTTGAAGTTGATACCACGAGTATACCCAGAATCACTCCACAAATCAGGATATTTAACTTTCATACCATTTGATGTTGCAAATGATTGAATTATAGTACCTAAGTCTGTTCTTGAATGGAATGTTGCAATATCAGTAGCTATACCTGCCGCTATTCTGGCAATCTTAAATATAGTTTTAAGAATAGTGTGCGTACTATTACCAGAAGTATCAGTTTTAAATGCATTAATTGTATTTGACGCATTTTGACTAATAGTATTACCAACCTATTGTAAACTAGCATAGCCAACACCAATCAATCTTTGTGCATTCTATTCAGCAGTACCAGTTCCCATACCAGTTAGGTAATTAAGGCTCTGATACATATCTGAATTAATATTGGCTTGGCTTTCCAAATCAGCACCAATAGATGTCTTTTGAGAGTCAACAGATTCAGTAACTGATCCAGCTATATTAGTAAAGAACCCAATAGATGATTTATATTGAGATAGCAATTTATCATAATTACTAGCATTGATTTTGCCATTAATATCTTTAATATCAAAGAATGAGAATATATCAAACTCACCACCAGATTGTGCAGCTAAACCTAATTTTATCCAAACAATATTTAACATTGTTTCAAGATAAGCAAAATATGCGGCATAATCAGCTTTAAAAGTATAATAGCGTTTATCTTTATTATTGAAATCACTATCAAGGCCATTTTTCTGCAAATATTTAAGCATACTATCTGGTGTAGTTGTTTGATTAAATATTTGGTCACCATTTGTGTATGATGTTCCATTATATTTAGGCAATCCAGGTGTTAATGATAAAAATTTACCATCTTTAATTAGAGTGTTAATCAAAGTACGATTATTTGGGTCTGAATAAGAATTGAATAGGAATGGTGCGCCTAACATCATAGTTCCATATAGAGAATTTCTAGTCTTACCAGAATCCAATGGAGTTGATGATAAAATTCTAATTTTTCGATTCTGATTCTAGAAATAGTTTAAGAAGGATGTAGTATTGCTTCCATACCAACTTGATTCCTGTCTCTGGCCAAAATTAGTTTCTGTTACACCATCTTTATAATTAGATAAATTATTTTGAATGGTTCTTAAAATACCACTTATAGTGCTTCCAATACCAGTTCCTTTAAGAACTGAATCATCAAGATAATCTGCAAAACCACCGAAAAATCCATTCATATTTTCTGCAAGAGAATTAATATAGTAAGCAGCACTGCCAGCAGCTATACTAATTCCTTGCCCAATAGTAGTTGTTATTTTTCCAACAACTGCATTAGCTTCATCTTTAAGCCATGCCTAAGTATCTTTATCAGTAGCAGTATTATATACATTTGAAACAGCTTGAGTAGTATTAGCCCAAATATCAGTTGAGCCTTTTACAATGTTGTCCCAAGATGTAGTTGAATCCCACTTACTACTAACTGTAGTGCCATCACCCAAAGTAGTAACATTATCCCAAGTATTAGATATGCCAGTGCCAATTTGTTGGCCAACACTTAATATACCACGTCCTAAAGTCTGAAAACTTTCACCCATAGTTGGTAAAGATTCTGTTGTTGAACTAGTATTACCACTATTGGTTGTATTTACATTTGCATTAGTGCTATTATATGTTCTTAATGCAATTTCCTTTCCAGCTTCTTCACTTAACATTGAAGTATTTATAGGGGCATTAATTGTATAATCAGTATTGGAGATGAATTCATCATCAGAAGCAGTGCCGCTATTTAATAAATTACTACTATTACTATCAGCACTGCTTACGATATTATTAGATTGATTTTCTGATATAATATTTTTATACCAATCAATAGTTATCGCTTTGGTAATATTATCCCCATCATTAAGAATATCAGGTTTTGTCTTCATTAATCACCTCCTAATATATTATCTAATGATGTTGGAAATTCACCAGGTGCTACACTGCTACCTTCTAATGAACCACTGCCTGCAGCATTATTTTTCATGCTAGTTGCTAATGCAGCAAGCAATTGCGTATTTGATGTGTTTGAAGTATTCAATGTTAATAATTGATTGTAAATATTTGCTAATATCTGAAGAGCAGAAATAGTTGTGCCATTAATATTAACTTCATCACTTAATCCAGGTTTAACATTAAATACCTTAATAGCTTCACCAATATTAGAAACATCTTCTGCTCCTTCAGGAAGCTTATAATTATAACGAACAACATGAGAAGAGACAGCAGTTGCAAGAGCCTGTTTTCTCTCCTATAATGTCATTCTAGAAACTTTAGTTCTATTTTCAGTTCCTTCTTTATTCAAAGGAGTAACTTCAATATCAGAGCTGGAACTTACTAATTCAGGTTTAGCACCATTAGCAAAGATGTCTCCACCGGCAGCATCACCTGTTATTACACTAATATTACTATTAGTTAATGTATCAGTAGCATTCTTTAGTCTAGATTTAGTATCATTAGTAACAGTTGTGGCTGATGGAGAATTTATAGTCTTATTAAATACTGCACCAGTTGCAGCTCTATAAACCTTACCACCAGTATGCAAGTTATTAATAGATCCATATGCTTTCTTACCCTGGTTCATTGAAGATTCCATGACCATAGTAGAAATGTCAGTGGCTGCATCAATTGAACTTGCAACAGTACCCATAACACCATTGGCTATCAATCCAGGATATGTAATTGCACCAACACCAAATGGAGCTGCCATTACACCAGTACTTAAGCCTAACATTAAGTCACCTAATTGACCACCAATAGACCCGACAATATTGTTAGCAGCAGCATCAACTCTAGAAGAAATATTTTGAAGTTCTACTTGAAGCATTTCTGCAAATGAAGAGAATGTATTAGTAATATAGACAGGAATAGCTGGCTCGGAAATAACTTCAGTAATCTTTAATTTATTCATAGCATTTTCAGACAACACCGATTTAGAGCCATGTCTTACTTTACCTGATAGATCTACTAATTTAACTGATCTTAATTTTCTGCCATCTTCTATTGGTTCCTTTTTATCTTTTCTAGATTTTTTAGGCATATTAAAATTATCAGAATCATCATTTGTGCTTAGAGTTTGAGCATTCTATTTTTGATTTGAATAATTCTTTAATATAGCAGCGGTTATTACTTTAGCTCTATTAAGAACATCTGCGTCACTCATATTTGGGAAATTATTTCCAGATAATGCTTTCGCACCACCAAGTGATAATTGATCTTCTGATAAACTATAAGCTGGAACTGTAGAGCTGCTAAATGGAACACCAAAATTAATAGCTTTATTAATAGTTTCCTTAGTTGCCTGATACTATATTTTACCATCTTTTGTTTTTCTAAATGGTGTTGTCTTTGCTTTTGTACTATCAATTGCATATTTTCTACCAACTAGTGCATCTAGCATTCTAGGATATGCTTCATTATTTACTTCTACCCAAAGATTATCATCCATATTTTCATTAAATTTGGAATTATAATCATGTGCAGTAATAATTCTATTTTGAAGTCCTTGACCGCTTGCATTAGTTCTATTTGTACCAGTAGGTAATCCGGTAAATGTAGATTTATTATCTGAAGGAGTTTCTTCATTATTAAGTTTCTCATTTAATAAATCATATATACTAGTAATATTATCTATGTTGTATATATTATTTTTAATTAAATCTAGCTTATTCAAACTAGCATTTGAAATTTCAGGAAGATAACTCTCAACATAATTAAATATTCTAGATATAGTATTATCTATAGATTTGAAATTTGTATTAATAGTTTCATCAATATCTACGTTAAATTCATCTAAAGTAGTTGTGATTGGTTCTGTTAGTAGATTTCCGCCCTATTGTATTTGATTTTCAAAACCAACATTTGAACCATTTCCAATAGAATTATTTCCATTAACAATAGAAATATAATTTTTTCCATTGCCTTGATCTAATAATTTAAATTTATCAATTATAGTTTCTATAAATGTTGATAATACTTCTTTAGATTTTATTTCAATTGTAGGTTTTGTTGAATCCTTTGAATTACTACTCTTTAATGAATTTACTACATATACTGGAACTACTTCAATAATAGATGCATTTAATTCATCATCTGTTAATTCAGGACTCCAATAAATTTTTGGAATAGCTAAACGTTGAGCATCATTAGTATCATTTGGATTGGCAAGCATATTTTTATTACCAGGATCTTTATTTTCAGTAATAATGCTATCACCTTTTCTTGAAAATAGATTCTTTATGGTGTTTATACGACGGGCATTACCTCTAAATAGTCGAGATATAGCTCTCCTTCCCATTAATTGATTGCATAATACATTATATGCACCATGAAGATCGTTTTCATTATTTGCTCTAGCAGATGTATCTCTAGAAATTATTCCGCTTCCAACACCAATTTCAACATTAGCCTAATTTTGATATAAAACTGCAAGTAGCTTATCATTTTTATAATAAGCATATAATGACTTAATTGCTAGAATTAATATTTTTCGAATACTATCATCTGTCATGAATTCAGCACCTGGATAACCTGATTTAGGAAACCCCCATGCTGCATTTTCAAAGCTAATAAATGCTGATTCGCGAATTCTAGTATGCAATATTAATTCATTTTTACATGCTTGATATCCTTCTTCATAAGATGGGAATCTAGCTTGTAGTTCATTATATAACTTTTTACTTTCAGGGCTTAATTCGTCAAATGATTTAGGATTATTATTTTTAATAGCATTGCGTAAATTATGGGCAAATTTTGCAATATTACGAACTCCTATACGAAGTCCATGTGCTAAAGCACTAAATCTAAATGGATGGAATTTTTCAATTCCTCTGCCATATGGTTGAGTAAAGCTTACCCCATATTCATCTGAAATATATCTACGTAATATATCTCTCTTGTTTACAACTGCCCATAATGCAGCATATGCTAGATTTCTATAGTGATATCCATCTGAACTATCTGGAATTGATGCATTATCAATTCTATTTAATAATGCAATAGAAATCCTATTATCAATTAAATAAATTCTTAACTCACGTAATGTATTAACAATGCCAGCATTGAAATTAGTATCAAGTGGATTAGCCGGTCTTGTATCTGTCAATCCCAAAATATGAGTAAAAGCATTCATATCTTCTTTTGGTACTTCATTCTTATCAATCTTAAGTTGAGGAGCGATAGTATCCATTCTTCTATCACGCATAGATGATAATGCAATACCCTTTTTACCATTTCTAGCACCTGGATTAGTATATTCAGTTTTATCTTTTGAACCTTCATTAAACTTAAAGTTCGGCTGCTAGAATCCTGGTACACCTTGACCAACAATAAAGACAGGCACTGCTTGAGAAATAATCTTTTCCTATAATGCACCTTTTATATTAAAATGAACTAATGGAATAAGAGTATCATTAGAAACATTAACTACTGGCGCAGGTATTTGTAAGGGAGCTAATGGATTATTAGCAGGAGCTTGTGGCTCTTGTGTATTATTTGCTAATGGTGCTGGTGCTAATGGACCAGTTGGAGGAATTACAGGATTACTTATAACTGGTGCAGATGGCCTACTACGATACATATGGACTGATAATAAGTCTCCAATATTTCTATCAATCCTATTTCTGCCATATGCTTTGCCTTCTTTTTTGCTAAGCTGTAAGACTCGTTTATTTTCCTAAGCCATAGCAATATAAATTTGGGCTTTTAGATTATCTACCTTAAGATTCTTTCTCTTACTAACATCTATACCATATCTACCAGCTAATGCTAACAACTCTTCAGTTGTTGCATCAGCTAATATTCCAGTATCATCATATTTAATCTTTCTCTTTAAACTACGACGACTACCAGCAACACCATCAGTAAGATTTTTTAACTCTTTTCTATTAGCACGATTGTGTTTCTTCTGCATCTTTGCACGTTCAATCATTGTATTTTTAGCTCGACGTGCTTGACGCTTTAATTCTGCCCATTCCTCGGCACTTAATCCTGGCTGGCCAGTTATATAACTATATGATGTATATCTCAGTAATTCATGATATGGCTCAACATTCATAATTGCATTGCCATAATTTCTTTTACTCTTACCAGTAACCAAACTGACATATAAACAAGTCTTATTTATGATTTGAGTAAATAACCAAGACTCTTTAACTCTTGGCATATCAGGGGCTTCGATTCCCATCTGACTTGCCAGTTGCATTAATTCAATTTTATTATAGCATGTTTTTAATACGTCTAATAATTCATTTCTTAAAGTTCTAAATTGACCTTTAATTTCTCTTGGAACTTTGTATGAATAATCAAATATATTTACACGTTTTAAAAATTGATGAGCATTTTCAGCACTTTTAGTAAGTTCATTAGCCTGTTCAAATGTATCTGTATTAAAGAAGGCTTTAGCTCTTCTAAATTCTCTAGATTTAATTCCTCTTAAAGCAGCAGCACGACCAGCAAAGCCTCTTGAAGTTGCGGCTCTTGTATCAGCCATTAATTTCTTTTCTTTAACAGATATATCGTTATATAGTTGTCTTAAATCTTCTGGTTTTAAATGTACTATAATTGCTTCAGCACAAATTCTATCCAAATCTTTAGTTTTAAGATTATTATTAGAACGAATTAACCCACCATCACCATATTCAGTAATGATTGCAATTTTATCTTCAGTAGACCATCCAGCAACCATTCTAATAACAGTTTCATGGAATTCTTGCATACGAGGGTCATCCATTAAATGCTTTTTAAATTCATTTCTAGAAATTGCAGAGGAAATCATAGTTGCTGCAGAATCATTAAATTGACGAGACCCTACAGTACCACCGATAAATCTCTCTCTTGGGTCACCCATATTTAAACTAGTTGTATTAGCCATATGCGGTCCCTCCATTTCTTAAAAATTTAGACAAATATAATAGTTTGTTAAGCACATTAATGCACATAGATTTTTATAAAAGTATAGAACGGGACTAACTACTAATTATATTATTTTAGAGGAGCAATTATGGCGAGCAAAAAGAAAAAAGCCACCTCTGCAGACAAGAAAAAAGAAGATTTATTAGAATATGTAAGCAAAGAGAAAAGCAAATTTAAAACTACTAGATATTATTTTACAAAAACAGGAAAACCTGAAAATTATGTTCGAGAGAGATACACGAGCCGTGGCCAGCGTTTTTATAATCCTAAGCAAACTCAGATGGATGATTATAAAAATACATTTAAGGCATCTCTTCTAGAACATGAAAAGAAATATTTAGAGAGTTTAATTCAAGATCCAACAAAAACATATTATATAAAACTAACAATGGGCTTTTATTTTCCTATTCCAAAAGCTGACAGTAAGAAAACAACTGCATTAAAAGAATATGGTGTTATTCTTCCGGCTATTCGTCCTGATTTAGATAATTTTGATAAATTTATTTTAGATGTCATGCATGATGTGTTATATGATGATGACAAACGTGTCGTTGAAATTCAATCATTTAAAAAATATAGTAGTGAACCAAGAACTACTATAATTGCAGATGTAAGCGAGTATATAGAGTAATTCTATATACTCATTTTTAAATTTCATTGTTTTATATGGCTTCAACAAATAATTATTATAACAAAAAGGAGGCATTAATGGACAATATAAATATCAATGACATACCTCTTAGTTTGTTTCTTAAATATTATGATTTTGATAACCCAAATTCAACTATAATGTCTGCTGCAATTGAAAAACACCGTGATTATATAAAAAATATTTATGGTAATATTGCAAACATTCAACAGGAATTATATTCGTCAACAGCATTATATGCTTTTCAATATGGAAAAGATTATAAATTTTATAAAAATGGTGTTACTGTTGATTTAAGAACTCTTTCTCATTATGATTGTTATTATAATAATGACAGCACAACTCCTATTGTTAGAATAAAAGAACCAGTAGATAATAAGACTTCAGTAATGTTAAATGTTATTAATCGAGTAGGCAGTTTTAAATTTGGTTGCAATAGCGATATTTCAACATTTAGTATTCCATATGATAATAACTTGGCAGTTAGCATTAGATTCAGTGATGACCCATATGCTGATGTTTTAACAACCTATGCAACAGTTTTATATGATGAAATAAACCCTTGTATAAAAATGTTAATCAGTTCTCGCAGAACTTTAAATTCATATAAAGGCAGATCAATATTTATAGATATAGAAA
>Ga0247608_10007134_pt1 | contig 11555 bp, 8 predicted proteins | sample 176DNAGHGlowgp2_FD_193490 | JGI IMG/M metagenome (GOLD analysis project Ga0247608, IMG submission 193490) | Sheep rumen microbial communities from Palmerston North, Manawatu-Wanganui, New Zealand - 1766 DNA GHGlow gp2 | ecosystem: Host-associated > Mammals > Digestive system > Stomach > Rumen ... | reverse complement strand
CCTAACGACCTGGACTTTGGCGACGACTTCTTCTAAGGCAGTCGGTGCCTGAGACACGGTCCAGGGAGAAGCCAGGGAGAGAGCTGTAAGGCAGGCTATGCCGCAATATCATACAAACAAGGGAAAAAACAGTATAGGAAAGAATAGAATTAGTAATATGTATTTCACTGGTATTATCATTGCCGTCTCTACGTTTTTCATTATAGGCATTTTCCACCCTGTGGTCATCAAGGCTGAGTACCACTGGGGCACGCGCCCCTGGCTGGCTTTCCTGCTGGTGGGCGTGGTAAGCTTAATGGCTGCGCTATTTATTAGCCATGTCGTGGTGTCCTCGCTTCTCGGTGTCTTCGGTGCCTCGTCGCTTTGGGCCATAGGCGAGCTGTTCGCCCAGAAGAAGCGCGTGGCCAAGGGCTGGTTTCCCATGAACCCACGCCGTCGCCACGAATATGAGCCTATCGACCGCAACGAGACGCTCTGCCCCGTCCACCATGGCCAGAGCATATACTCCATTGACGACGACCAGGCCCCAACTGCTGCTACCCATGAAGACAGTGCTGATAGTGGTAGGTAAGACGGTGGGTAAGCTCTACGAGACGGCCATTGCCGACTATGTGGGGCGCATAGGCCACTACATGCCTTTCGAGTTGGTGGTTGTGCCCGAGCTGCGCAGCACCAAGAGTCTGAGCCAGGCACAGCAGAAGAGTGCCGAGGGCGAGCAGCTGCTGCGACTGATTCAGCCTTACGACACTGTGGTGCTGCTCGACGAGCACGGCCAGGAGCCGCGCAGCCTGGAGCTGGCGCGCTGGTTGGAGCGCAAGCGCACAACGGCCCGCCGACTGGTGTTGGTTGTCGGCGGGCCGTATGGCTTCTCTGATGCGGTATACGAAAGGGCCAATGAGCAGCTGTCGCTGTCGAGGCTTACGCTCTCCCACCAGATGGTGAGGCTCTTGCTTGTAGAGCAGCTCTATCGGGCATGCACCATTATCAAGGGCGAGCCCTATCACCACGAATGAGCGTTCCTACTCTCACTCTCTCGTTTATTCATCTCCTACAAGTCGTTGTAGTTCTGCACGTTGAACGTAGTGGTGCGCATGTCGCCAGTCTCAAAGCCTCGGCGCAGCCAGCGCTTGCGCTGCTCACTCGTGCCGTGGGTGAACGACTCGGGCGAGGAGTAGCCCTGTGCCTTCTTCTGCAGCCAGTCGTCGCCGATGGCCTTGGCCAGCTCTAATCCCTTCTCCAGGTCACCGTATTCCATGGAGTGGTTCATCTTGTCTTCGTAGTGTGCCCAAACGCCGGCATAGTAGTCGGCCAGCAGCTCCAGCCTGACGCTTATCTGGTTGGCCTGCGTCTTATTGGTCTGGCTCATGGCCTGGTGGGCCTTGGTAAGCGAGCCGGTGAGGTACTCCACGTGGTGGCCTATCTCGTGGGCTATGACGTAGGCATAGGCGAAGGTGTTGCCTTCCACGCCGAGCTGCCGTTTCATCTGCGTGAAGAACGAGAGGTCTACGTAGAGCTTCTGGTCGCCAGAGCAGTAGAAGGGTCCCACGGCGGCTGTTGCCGACCCGCAGGCTGACTGCACGCTGCCAGAGAAGAGTACGAGCGTGGGCGAGACGTAGTTGCCCAGGCCGTAGTCCTGGAACACCTTGGTCCACACGTCCTCGGTACTGGCAAGGATCTGGCTGGCCTCCTTGGCCAGCTGCTGCTCCTCCTCGGTGAAGTTCTGCTCACCGACGGTCTCGGTGCGCTGGGCCATTTGCTCTTGCACGCCCTGCATAACGGCCTGCATGGGGTCGCCACCGCTAATCCAAGCAAACAGCGCTGCTACGATGATGGCGCCTATGCCACCCACGCCGGCTTTTGCTCCTGTGCTCATGCCGCGGCGGTCTTCCACGTTTGAGCTTTGTCTTCTTCCTGTAAGTTTCATGGTCTGTGCTTTTTATATTTAAATTATTACTGTTTACAGCCCCCACCCCTACCCTCTCCCCGAGGGGAGGGGAAAGTTGCAACAAGCTCCAGCCCTAACCTGTAACCAAGATTCAAGCGTTGCCACCCTCTATTTGCTGCAGGCGGGCAATGTACTTGCCCAGTATGTCGAACTCGATGTTGACCACCGAGCCTGGCTTGATGTCGCAAAAGTTGGTGTGCTCGAGGGTATAGGGAATGATTGCCACCTGAAAGGTGTTGGTGGTGGGCTGGCAGACGGTGAGGCTGACACCATTGACAGTCACCGACCCTTTGTCGACGGTGAAATATCCTCGGCGAGCCATCTGCGGGTCGTCGGGATACTCGAAGGTGAAATATGTTGAGCCGTCGGCATCGGCCATGGCCGTACACTGCGCAGTGAGGTCTACGTGTCCCTGTACGATGTGGCCGTCGAGCCGCCCGTTCATAAGCATCGAGCGCTCCACGTTCACCTTGTCGCCCACGCTGAGCAGTCCCAGGTTCGAGCGTTCCAGCGTCTCGCGCATGGCCGTCACGGTGTAGGTGGCAGCCTGGCTGCTGCCAGGTGTGACCGGCTGCCCATCGGCATCGCTGATGGCCACCACGGTGAGGCACACTCCATTGTGGGCCACGCTCTGGTCGATCTTCAGCTCACCAACAAACGAGCAAGCAAGCGTGAAGTCGATGTTGTCGCGGTCTTTACTGATGGCCACTACGGTGGCAAATTCCTCTATGATTCCAGAAAACATGATAGCTTATAATATATAAATAGGTGTAAGGCTAACAGCTCTTGGCAAAAGTGGGGGTGTCGTGCCGATGATTTGGTGAAAACTCCTGTTTCACACGTTATGGGCGCTCTCCGTCGTTGTAATCCACCGGCCTTAGGCGGCTTCCCTCTTGATGCCAAGAGGTTGTGTGGCCCGCCATTGACAAGAGATGTCATCCCTTTGCTTTTGGACTTATTTGTAGAGTATCCCGATCTATCAGGCACGTTACCCCCACTATGGTTTGCATTGGCTCAGAATGTAGGTGCAAAGGTAGTCATTTTTTTCGAATACCACGCATGTTTCACTCAATTATTTCATATTCGTCGGTTTTTTCCTGCTTGGTGGCCTCGTCGGCAGGCTGCTGTTGCGGCGCATCGGCAGGCTGTTTGCCGTTCTGGTGAGGGCTTGTCGCCGTGCCGCGTGCCTCGTCGCGGAACTTAGAGGGCGCCATGCCCATCTTGGCCTTGAACAAGCGAGCAAACTCCACCGGGTCGCTGAAGCCAGTGAGGGTGGCTATCTCAGAGATGTTGGCGTCGGTGGCCTCGAGGCGCTCTATGGCTTTCTTGAGCCTGAAGTCGGTGACAAACTCCTTGGGCGACTGTCCCATTAGGTCTTTCATGCGGCTGTGGAAGGCTGTGCGACTCATGCCTGAGTGGGTCACCATGTCGTCGATTTTAAGGTTGTGGTCGGCATAGTGGCTTTCGAGCCATTCGGTTTGCTGGCTCACGAAGCGATAGTCCTCGGGATTGCTGAAGTCCAGCTCCTCGGCACCGGAGCGCAGCACCCTCAAGCGCTCTGCCTTCTCTATGTGGCGCTGCCGCCAGAGCATGAGGGCCACGGCGAGCACCACTACCACCACCATGTAGAGCCAGATGGCACGCGGCGAGAAAAGGAAGTAGGGTGGCACGATGACCTCTATCTCGCGCATGTCGTACTCGTTGGGCGAGTCGAGCAGGAAAGCCTTCACCTTGAAGTGGTAGGTGCCGGTGGGCACGTTGGCGTAGCTCACGGTGCGCTCCTTGGTGGCGTTGAGCCACTCGTGGTCGTAGCCCTCGAGCATGTACTGGTAGTGCACGCGGTGCTGCAGCTGGTAGTTGAGCGAGGCAAACCTGAAGGTGAACACATGGTTGTGGCCTGGCAGCGTGACGCTCTTGGCATCGGGCACATAGTAGTCGTAGTTGCTGTTTAGCCTTGGGCTTTGCAGCTCGTCGTCGAGCAGGAAGTCGGTGATGCGCAGCTTGATCATGGCTCCGTTGTCGGTGGTGAGCTTCTTTCGGTCTATGGTGTAGTAGCCGTTGAGCGTGCCGAAAAGTATGTTGCCGTTGGGCATGGTAAGTGCCGCTCCCTCGGAGCACATGGTCTCGTCGACGCCGTCGAGGGTAGAGAAGGTGGTGAATATCCGCTTCTGCACATTGTAGGAGCAGAGCACGTGGTCGGTGGCAAACCACACGTTGCCCATCTTGTCGAAGGTGATGCTCTTGATTTCTTCCGAGGGCAGGCCGTCCTGGCTTCCAAAGGTCTCGAAGAGCCAGCGCCCGCGCGAGTCCTTGCCCACAGAGTGGCTCAGTCCGCCGCCGTGGGTTCCTATCCACATGTCGCCCTGCTCGTCGCGGGCCATGTAGACGATGTCGTTGCTCATCAGTATCTTGTCGGGATGCTCTTCCGACTGTTCGAGCTGCCTGATGGTTGCTTCCTTGCCCTTGCCTCTCGGCGTGAAGATGAGCACGCCGTCGGTGGTACCGGCCCACACGTTGCCCTCTTTGTCGATGGTGAGTGTCCTCGCCTTGTTGTAGGCGTTGTGGGGATAGGCTCGCATGGTGTTGCCGCTGTGCTTGAAGATGTAGCGTCCGGCCTTGTCGCGGGTGAGCTGGTTGATGCCGCCGCCATAGGTGGCCACCCAGATGTCGCCGTACTTGTCTTCCACGGCCACGTAGGCGTTGTTGGAGCTGAGGCTCCACTTGTCGCTGTCGTTGTGGCAGAAGTTGACTATGTGGTAGCCCTCGGCGCCGGGTGTCATCTTGAACACGCCGTTGTCCTTGGAACAGAGCCAGTAGTTGCCCTTGGAGTCCTTGGTGATGCCGTAGACGCGACCCAGTGGGTTGCCCTTGGAGTCGCTGCTGATGGTTGTCTGCGTGCCGTCGCTGCGGGTGATGAAGAGCGTGCTGTTCTTGTTGCCCATGAGCATGAGCTTGCGCTCTTCGTCATAGTACATGGCACGTATCTCGTTCTCAATGGTCGACTCGGCGTTGGGTACGAGCAGCGTGCGGGTGATGTTGTTCTTCAGCAGTTCGAGCTTCTCCAGGGCGCGTCGGCTGGTAGACTCGAATATGACTCCCTCGTCGAGCTCGAGCGAGGCATTGACGGTGTTCGACAGGTTCCAGGGGTTGACCGGGTCGTTGTGGAAATACTCCACCTCGTCGGTCTCGCGGTTGTAGTAGCCGTAGCCGCCGTGGTTCATCCTGATCCATACCACGCCGTTGGTCTCGCGGAACACGCCGCCCGTGCCGTCGTGTTCCGGCACGAGCACGCGCTGCTCGTAGTGGCGCTCCTGGCCGGTCTCGGTGTTGAGCTTGTTGGCTCCGAAGCCTGGGTCGGCAAACCACACCAGCCCATGGCTGTCGACAAAGATGCTGAGCACCTTCTTGCCCGTGGCCTGGCGCAGCAGCATGGGTTCCTGGCCGTAGGCGAAGAGGTGTATGCGCCCGTCGCTGGTGCCCACGTAGATGTTGAAGCCGTTGGAGAAGAGTGCCGTGACGTGCTCGTCTTCGAACAGAGCCTTGCGCTCCACCGAGGCGTTGCCCATATCTATGCGGTGGACACCCTTGTCGGTGCCGAGCCAGATGTCGTTGTGGTAGCCCTCGGCCATGCAGGTCACCTTGAGTCCGGCGGTGGTGATGAGCTGAGCCTCCACCTGGCCGTCGTTGAGCCGCATCTTGTACAGGCCCACGTCGTCGATGGGCACGTACACGTCGCCGGCGTTGCTTACGAAGGGTCGGCTGCTGGCGCGATAGTCTTCGCTGTTGGCCACGTCGAGGAAAGGATTGACAATCTTGTCGTGCTTGCGGTCGAGCACGAACACGCGCCCGTCGTACATGTGGAGCCACACGTTCTGCCGGTCGTCAATGAGCATGTCGGCCACACGGTTGTGCAGGTGGGGTATGTGGCTTCCGTTGCCAGTCTGGTAGTTGTAGAAGTGGTAGCCGTCGAAGCGCGACAGACCGTTCCAGGTGCCTATCCAGATGTAGCCGTAGTCGTCTTGGATGAGTTCTGCTATGGCATCGCTCTTTAGCCCGTTTTCGGTTGAGTAGTGCGACAGCGTGGCCTGTAGAGTCTGTGCCCGCAGGCCTTGGCCTGCGGTGACCACTGCTGCGGCAAAGAGCAGCCCGAGCATACATGGTGCGTGGTGCTTCATTAGGTTTTAGGTATTAGTTCTTGTTTCGCCCACGAAAGTACACAAATTTCTCGTAACCTGAGAACTTCGCGAAAACATATTAAGATAATTTAAGTTTCGCAAGCTCCGCTTGCTGGGGTTTTAAGCGAGTTGTCGGGAGTTCTTGCCTGGCAAGAGACCATAGCTCGAGCGAATGGGCCGTTGGCTCATGGAGTTAGCGGTCATAACTGCTACGGCAGAATATTACAAATCCGACCGAGCGTCCGCCCTACCTTACAGCACGAATATTTCCTACAGTGCGGTTGCAGCCACTCAACTTGGATGCCGTTCGTCCGTAGCTCGGTGGTCGCTCAGACGAACTTGCCGCGGCTTCCCTCCCCTTGAGGGGCGGTGAAGCCGCGGCAATACTCAGTGCTTTACGAAAAATAGTCAGTGCTTTACGAAAAATAGTCAGTGACTATTTCGCAAAACCCAGTGCTTTTCTGGCGACACGAAGCCGCTGTCGGCAGAAAGCTGGCTAACAGTTACTTACAAACACACGCTAATTACCGATAGGCCCTGCCTGCTTAGACAGTGTCCACATAGCCGGGAGCCTTTCATGGCGGTCTTGCTCCACAGCCCTGCCCCTGCCCGTGGGCTACGCCACGATGGCACGTGCCCGGTCGAGCGCCTGGTCGATGTGGCTACAGATGTTCTCCTGCCCCAACAGTTGCTCGAAGCCATTGCGGCGCAGCACGGCATCAACCTTGGGCACCACGCCAGAGAGCACGATGGTGATGCCCTCGCGCTGGCTCATGAGACACAGGTTCTCCAGGTTGTGCAGCCCGGTGGAGTCGATGAATGGCACCTTGCGCATACGTATGATGCGCACCTTGGGCCGCTGGCCGTAGCGCACCATGATGTCCTCGAAGCGGTTGCCCGCGCCGAAGAAATAGGGGCCATTGATCTCGTAGACCTCCACGCCCTGCGGTATGGTCAGGTGTACGAGGTTGCCAGCCTCCATGTCGGCATCCTCGTTGAGGTCGATCTCGTCGTACACGGCCCTCACGTCGGTGGTTTCCGACATGCGCTTCATGAACAGCAGGCAGGCACACACCAGGCCCACCTCGATGGCCACGGTGAGGTCGAAGACAATGGTGAGCAGGAAGGTGAGCAGGAGCACGGTGATGTCGCTCTTGGGATTGCGCATGAGGGCCTGGAACGAGCGCCAGCCGCTCATGCCGTAGCTCACCACCACCAGCACGCCCGCCAGGCAGGCCATGGGTATATACTGCGCCAAGGGCATGAGGAAGAGGAAGATGAGCAGTAGCACCACTGCGTGTACGATGCCGGCCACGGGAGTGCGACCACCATTGTTGATGTTGGTCATGGTACGGGCAATGGCTCCCGTGGCAGGGATGCCCCCAAACAGTGGCGAGGCGATGTTGGCCAGGCCCTGGCCTATAAGCTCGGTGTTGGAGTTGTGGTGGTCGCCGATGACACCGTCGGCCACGGTGGCCGACAGCAGGCTCTCAATGGCTCCGAGCACGGCTATGGTGAGGGCGGGCTGCACCAGCGACTTCACCGTCTGCCACGTGATGGCAGGCATGGTGGCCTCAGGCATCTGAGAGCTGATGCTGAAGCGGTCGCCAATGGTCTCTATCGATGTCACGCCGCCATAGCGTCGGAGCAGCAAGGCTGCCACCGTCATCAATACGATGGCCACCAATGAGCCAGGCACTCGGCGGCTCAGCTTGGGAGCCACGGCGATGATAGACACGCTGGCCAGGCCCACCACCGCCGACCAGGGGTCGATGGTGCCAAGGTGGCCGAGGTAGGCCATCCAGCGGGCAGCAAAGTCGCTGGGCACGTCGTCGCCAAGCTGCATACCCAGCAGGTCCTTGACCTGTGTGGTGAAGATGGTGACGGCGATGCCACTGGTAAAGCCCACGATGATGGGATAGGGAATGTACTTGATGATGGTGCCAAGGCGCAGCAGTCCAAAACCTATGAGAAACACGCCAGCCATGAGCGTGGCTATGGTGAGACCCGTGAAGCCGTACTGGTCGATGATGCCGGCCACGATGACGATGAACGCGCCCGTAGGACCGCCTATCTGCACGCGACTGCCGCCGGTGGCCGAGATGACGAAGCCCGCCACGATGGCCGTGACGATGCCCTTCTCGGGACTCACGTCCGAGGCAATGGCGAAGGCGATGGCCAGTGGCAGCGCCACTATGCCTACAATGACGCCAGCCAGAAGGTCGGCGGTCAGCGTCTGCCGGTTGTAACCTTTTAAGGCCGACACTATCTTCGGCCTGATGTCCAATGATTTCATTTAGCTTGCTTTTTACCTTATTGTTATCGACTATTCTTACCTTTTTCTTTGGCTGTTTCTGCCTCTTTCCTTGGCACGGCCTGAAAAACAATCTTATTTGGTGTGCAAAAGTAGCCATTTCCCGTTGGGCGTGCAACTTTTTTCGACGAAAAATTGCGCAGCAGCCTCATTCATTGACCTATTTCTATACCCGCATGGCTCGTGGCAACAGATTCCCCTACCCTAAACGCCTATAATATGTTTGCTTCATTGCTTTGTCTTCCTTACTTTAAAGGATTCAGCGAGGTTTTGTATGAATAACGCTCGATTGGCTTTTTACGCCCTTGAAGCGCATGTCGCGGCTTTCCCCGCCCCTCAAGGAGCGATTGCGTCTTAATGGAGCAATCTTTAGAATTTATTCTTTGTCTACGGACTTTCGAGACTTACAGGACAGTCCTTTGAGTCCTTGTCTGCCTATAATCAATTAGTTACGGTTACGTCCTGCGGGAATAAGGTATTTACACATTCCGAAGTGCATAGATATGCATTTCTGTGCCTCCTTTGTCAAGATTTCAAAAAAGTGGGGCAGGCCAGAGCCTGCCCCACTGTCAAAACGCGCCATAGGCGCTTACTTCTGCTTGAGCAGGTCACGGATGTCGGCCAGCAGCTCCTCGGTGGTGGGGCCTGCCGGTGCTGCGGGAGCCTCTGGCTCCGCCTTCTTTCGGTTGAGCTTGTTGATAGCCTTGAGCATGAGGAAGATACAGAAGGCCACAATGAGGAAGTCGACAATGTTCTGAATAAAGGTGCCGTACTTCAGTATGGCCGCTCCCTCGCCCTCGCCAATCTGGTAGGTGAGGCTGGTGAAGTCCACGTTGCCCGTAATCATTCCCACCAAAGGCATGAGCACATCGTCGACCAGAGAGCTGACAATCTTACCAAACGCGCCGCCGATAATCACACCGACAGCCATGTCCATTACGTTGCCCTTCATGGCAAACTCCTTGAATTCACTGATAAATCCCATAATTGTGTAAATGTTTTAAAGATGATATAAATAATAAGGTATCTTAACTTCCGAAAGCTCTGCCAGCCTTGAAGATAGATGGAGACAGAAGGAGCATGAGGAGATAAAAGGCATTGGCCTTGCTGCATAATTCCGGCAGACAGGGTAATGACCTCCGTCTTCGCCGCAGAAAAGCGGCATAGCTTCTTTTATCTTCATATATCTTCTTAACATGCGGAACTTAATGAGGTATGTCAATGGCACAAACGCTTAAATTGTAATCTTGGTTTAGCAATCGCGAAGCTACGCTTTGATTTATCTCAGTTTTTCGGTCATAATCACTCCACTTTAATTTTAATTAAGATAGAAATCAAGTGCAAATATAAGAAATATTTCGTAACTTTGCACACGAAATCAGAAAAAAATGCCTCAAAAGGTTGTTTTTTTATCAAAAGGCAAGTAAAAGAATAGGTATAACCCTTTAAACTAATAAAAAAGAAATGACAAAAGTAGCTATTAACGGCTTTGGCCGTATCGGTCGCCTCGCATTCCGTCAGATGTTCGAGGCAGAAGGTTATGAAGTGGTCGCCATCAACGACCTTACCAGTCCCAAGATGCTCGCTCACCTGCTGAAGTACGACACCGCCCAGGGTGGTTTCGCTGGCAAGTTCGGTGAGAACAAGCACACTGTTGAGGCCACCGACAACTCTATCATCGTCGACGGCAAGGAGATTACCATCTATGCCATTCCCAACGCAGCCGAGCTGCCCTGGGGAAAGCTCAATGTTGACGTAGTGCTGGAGTGCACTGGTTTCTACACCTCCAAGGAGAAGGCTTCTGCCCACATCCAGGCTGGTGCCAAGAAGGTGGTTATCTCGGCTCCTGCCGGCAACGACCTGCCCACCATCGTCTACAATGTGAACCACAAGACCCTTACCCCCGCCGACACCGTTATCTCCGCTGCTTCCTGCACCACCAACTGCCTGGCTCCCATGACCAAGGCCCTCAACGACTTCGCTCCCATCCAGAGCGGCATCATGACCACCGTCCACGCCTACACTGGCGACCAGATGATTCTCGACGGTCCCCAGCGCAAGGGCGACGTGCAGCGTGCACGTGCCGGCGCACAGAACATCGTGCCCAACTCCACCGGTGCTGCCAAGGCCATCGGCCTGGTCATACCCGAGCTCAACGGAAAGCTCATCGGCGCTGCACAGCGCGTGCCCACACCCACAGGCTCTACCACCATCCTGCACGCTGTTGTCAAGGGTGAGGTGACCGTAGAGGGCATCAACGCCGCCATGAAGGCTGCTCAGAACGAGTCGTTCGGCTACACCGAGGAGAAGCTCGTGTCAAGCGACATCATCGGCATGAAGTTCGGTTCGCTCTTCGATGCCAACCAGACCATGGTCTCGAAGATTGGCGACGGCAACTCACTCGTCCAGGTTGTTGCCTGGTACGACAACGAGAACTCCTACACCTCGCAGATGGTACGCACCATCAAGTACCTCGCCGAGCTGAAATAAGCTGGAGCACACAAAGCAAAAGAAAAGCCGTTCGACTCGTCGGACGGCTTTTTTCATCTTTAAGAGCACTGCCCCCGATGCGACTCTTCCAAAGAAATGCAAAAATACTAGGGTCAGTCGTTTTTTTCGGTGCAGGCTGTCTAAATTAAGCGAAGAGTTTTTGCAATCTAAACACAAAGAATCTTCTAATGTCATGCTGCAAAGGTACAACTTTATTTAGACTTGGCAAAGGCATGCACCGGAAAAACGACTGACCCAAGGTTATTTCGATTTGTTCATGAAACTGAGCAAGTTCGTTAATCGGCTGAGAGTCATTACGCAGCTTGGTGGGTAATCAATAATTGTAATATGAATTGCCACCTTTATATTTAGGCCAACAGTTCATATTATTCAAGCAGTAAAGCTGGCCGCCGCTTGGTCGGATTGCCAATCCGGCTGAGCGGCGGTGGAGTGGCGACTAACCGCACATCTCAAAAAAATTTTCTCTCCGATGCAACTAAACGCTACTAAGCTGCGTCAAATAGAAAAAGATATAAACAAGGAGAAACGACCCATGAAAAAATTTCTGATTGCAACAACGATGCTGATAACGCTGTCCGTGACCATGCTATCCGCAGCTCAGCAACCCACT
>Ga0247608_10007132_pt1 | contig 11557 bp, 9 predicted proteins | sample 176DNAGHGlowgp2_FD_193490 | JGI IMG/M metagenome (GOLD analysis project Ga0247608, IMG submission 193490) | Sheep rumen microbial communities from Palmerston North, Manawatu-Wanganui, New Zealand - 1766 DNA GHGlow gp2 | ecosystem: Host-associated > Mammals > Digestive system > Stomach > Rumen ... | reverse complement strand
AAGCGGCGTCTCTTCCGCGAGTTCCTTTTTGTCATCGTCTGTATACGAACTCATCATGTCTGTATCGATAACTCCGGGGGATACGACATTGACCCTGATCCCTGACGGCGCGAGTTCCTTAGCAAGAGACTTTGCATATGCATCAACAGCTCCCTTTGAAGCTGAATATACGGATTCACATGAGGCACCTGTCTGTCCCCACATTGACGATACTGCAATGATCACGCCTCTCTTGCCATGTACCATGGAGGGGATAACAGCCTTAGAAATGTTGAAGAACCCTCCGAAATTGGTATCCATGATCCTTCTCATGTCTTCATATGTATGATCAGTAGCAAGTCCCGTCATGCTTATGCCGCTGTTCGAGACAAGAACATCAATAGCCCCGAATCTCGATTCTGCTGACCTGACGGCTTCTTCAACCCCGACGGGATCTGATACATCACAGCAAATGGGGAAGATGTTATCAGAACATTCGCCCTGTGTATTCCTGTATATGTATGATACATTCCATCCGCTTTCTGCAAATCTGCTGCAGATTGCCTTGCCAATGCCCCTTGATCCGCCTGTAACCAGTATATGACTCATGTTTTGCTCCCTGACCGTTTTGTTATATTATCCACGATATTTGTAGTTGTATGCAAGTGAAAATAATTTATAATCTATAATGTTTGCGAAAGGAGTAATTCAGATGTCAGACACTAAAGATGTTAATTTCGAGAACGAGACTGAGATCATAGATAACAGCGAATATGAGAGGGCCCTGGAAGTCCTTAATTCTTCCAAGGGATCAAGAGTCAAGAAGATCAAGGAGAAGAAGGCTAAGAATCCTTCAAAACCTGCCCCGAAGATCGATCCCGTCATACCGGTATGCATCGTGGCAGCTTTTCTTGTGCTTGCAGGCGCACTTATTTATTTCATCCTTCCTGTTGCTGTCAATCCTTCGATGAAGCTTACATATGAAGAGTTTACTGATAATTACCGTAACACTGCCCTCTATGTTGAGAAGTTCAATGACCTCAAGATCGATATCGGCGGCGTTAAATACCTTCAGGATACTGATCCGGGCTCTCTTGCTTTTAAGGTCCATGATGAGGGTGTGTTCGTCGATTCTTTCGAGAAGATCGTAAATCCTAACTATGGCCTTGCGATACAGGGACAGTCAAGGAAATTTGACGGCAAACTGACTTTTATCAGGGCTATCGCCGAGTATGATGATTTTATCAAGAACACTACTGTGACTACCTATTACTTTGCGAATATCTTCAATTCTGTCTACCGTAATGTTTCCGGAGAAGATTGCTTTAACATGTCTGCAGACCTTCTTAAGAACCTGAAGAAATACACGGACGGAAGCTACACCGTCAACGGTGACTATGCATACCGTGTCATCTACGGCGCCAACTCGTCTGCCGGCACGGCTTTCCTTGCTCTTGAGATCGTTCCTGCAGCTAAGGTCAATTGATCAGAAGAGCAATTTGTTCCTTGATTTATTGGAAACAGAATACTAACATATAAGTGTCTTTAAACAGCCCGGCGAGACTGTAAGATTTACTTGAGATACATATTGCGTGAATTTTACTTTGAACAGCCGGGAGAATAATATCTTCCCGGTTTTTTACTGGGATCAGTGCAGGGGGTTTGATGATGACAGATCAGGTTAAATCAGTCCTTATGGATGATGCAGCAGTTAAGCGTGCACTTGTCAGGATCTCTCATGAGATCATTGAGCACAATCAGGGCCTTGATAAAGTTGCTCTGATCGGTATCCAGAGAAGGGGAGTGCCGATAGCCAGATTTATCAGGGATTATCTTGAGAAGATCGAGGGAGTTAAGGTTCCGATGGGTATCCTTGACATCACATTCTACAGAGATGATCTGTCAATGCTTGCAAGTCACCCTGTGGTACACAGCACGGATATACCGTTCAATGTCAACGGATGCAAGGTCATCCTTGTTGATGATGTTCTCTTTACAGGTAGAACGATCAGATCGGCGATCGATAATATCTTCGATATGGGAAGACCTGATGAGGTCCAGCTCGCGATATTGATCGACAGAGGTCACAGGCAGCTGCCCATAAGAGCTGATTATGTTGGAAAGAATGTTCCTACATCCTTGTCCGAGAGGGTCATGGTCGAGCTCGAGCCGGTTGATGAGAAGACGCAGGTACTGCTCTGCGCAAGGGAGGATGCATAATGGGACTTAAGAATAAAGACCTGCTCGGAATGAAGCAGCTTACAACTGAAGAGATCATGGAGATCCTTGATACTGCCAAGACTATGAAGATGGTAATATCTTCAGGTAATAAGAAAACGACACACCTGCAGGGCAAATCGATCGTAACTCTCTTCTATGAGAACAGTACGAGAACGAGATTGTCCTTTGAACTTGCATCTAAATATATGGGATCTGCTTCAGCCAATATCTCAACTTCCGGAAGTTCCGTTAACAAGGGAGAATCACTTCTGGACACTGCAAGGACCATCGACATGATGGGAACTGATATCATCATCATGCGTCATAACCAGTCCGGCGCACCTCATTTTATCGCACCTTATCTTAATGCTTCAGTCGTTAATGCAGGTGACGGCATGAATGAGCATCCGACTCAGGCTCTGCTCGACATGCTTACGATGTATGAGAGATTTGACACTTTCGAAGGGAAGAAGATCGCTATCTGCGGTGATATCTATCACAGCAGAGTAGTCAGATCAAATGCCATCGGACTGACCAAACTGGGAGCAAAGGTATCGGTTTACGGACCCAGGACCATGATGCCAATAGGGATCGAAGAGATGGGCGTTACTGTTGCAGACAGCGTCATCGACTGCTGCAGGGATGCTGACGCAGTCATGGGACTTAGAGTCCAGCTCGAGAGACAGAAGAGTTCACTGTTCCCGTCTGTATCTGAATATGCAAAGTATTATGCGATCACAAAGGAAGCCCTGTCATATGCAAAGCCTGATGCATTCTTGATGCACCCTGGCCCCTGTAATCACGGTGTCGAGCTTCCTACAGAAGTATATGACTGTGACCAGTCGGTGATAAATGAGCAGGTAACTAACGGTGTTGCCGTCAGAATGGCAGTCCTGTACCTTCTCATGGCAAGGAGGAACGAATTATGAAGTTGATACTTAAGAACTGCAATGTCTTGAATAAAGAGACTAAAGACATCTATATCTCTGACGGTAAGTTCAGCAAAGAGTTCCCGGAAAGTGATGCTGACCGCGTCATCGATGTGAAAGGCAACCTTGCAACGCCGGGCCTGATCGATATGCATGTTCATCTGAGAGAGCCGGGCCAGGAATACAAGGAAGACATCGAGTCCGGTACGAAGGCAGCTGCAAGAGGCGGTTTTACAGGAGTCTGCTGTATGCCTAACACAACTCCTGTAGTTGATAATGCTGCAATTGTCAGGAGCATAATCAAGAGAGCCAATGAACTGGGCTACTGCAGGGTATATCCCATCGGATCTGCAAGCAAAGGACTTCAGGGCGAAGAACTATCTGAGATCGGTCTGATGAAGGAGGCCGGGATCGTTGCCGTGTCAGATGACGGCAAGCCCATATCAACAGCAGGATTCATGCGTAAAGTGCTCGAATACTGTGCTGACTTTGATGTCCCCGTCCTTAATCACTGTGAGGATAAGTCCTTGTCCGGCGGAGCCATGAATGAAGGTCCCGTATCGACATCGATAGGTATCAGGGGTATCCCCTCTGCTTCTGAAGATGTCATGATAGCCAGGGACATCATACTTGCAGAATACCTTAACCTTCCCGTACATCTCTGTCATGTTAGTACCAAAGGCGGAATGAGGATGATCAGGGATGCAAAGGCCAGGGGCGTCAAGGTTACCTGTGAGACATGTCCTCATTACTTTACTCTTACTGATAAAGAGTGCGTTAACTACAGCGCTGATTACAAGATGCATCCGCCGCTCGGAACGCAGGAGGATGTGGATGCCGTTATCGAAGCTATCGAGGACGGTACAGTTGACATGATAGTCACCGATCATGCCCCTCATCATCAGGATGAGAAGGTGATCGAGTTCTCGCTGGCTCTTAACGGGATCGTCGGACTTGAATCATCTTTTGCGCTTAGCTACACTTATCTTGTCAAGACAGGAAGGATCACGCTTGACAGGCTAATGGATCTCATGTGCCATAACCCTTCAAAGCTCCTTAAGCTCGGCAGGGGTGGAATGGAGATCGGAGATGATGCTGATATCGCCGTGTTTGACATCGACAACGAGTTCGTTTTCGATAAGAATAAGATGCTCACGAAAGGAAGAAACACTCCTTTCGACGGTTTTAAGCTCTACGGAGAGACGATGCTTACAGTTATGGGAGGAAACATCACTTATGAGAAACTTTGCTGACAGACTTGTAACCAGGATCGCAGATCTTAACAATCCTACGGTAATGGGGCTTGATCCCAAGCTTGAATACATCCCCAAGAGCATCATCGATAAGGCTCTCCTGATGTATCCTGACGATGTAGAGGTCGCAACTGCTGAAGCCATCTGGATGTTTAATCAGGCATTGATCGATGCAACATATGACATCGTTCCTGCAATTAAGCCTCAGGAAGCTTTCTATGAGTTTTACGGCATAGAAGCCCTTAAAGTTCTCGACCGCACCGTTAAATACGCCCAGGAGAAAGGAATGCTCGTCATCGTTGACTGTAAGCGCAACGACATCGGAAATACAGCAGCTGCATATTCCGAAGGCATCCTAGGTTCCACTGAGATAATCGACGGAAGTACGGTATCCATGATCGGTGCAGACTGTGCCACTGTTAACGGATATCTTGGAATAGACGGCGTCAAGCCTTTTATCGATGTCTGCAGCAGAGACGGCAAGGGCATCTTTGTACTCGTCAGGACATCCAATCCTTCAGCCGGTGATCTGCAGGATCTTGAGCTTAAGGACGGCCGTAAAGTATATGAAGCCATGGCGGCTCTTGTTAATACATGGGGCAATGAGGTTGTTGGTGAAGAAGGGTTCTCTTCTGTCGGTGCCGTTGTAGGCGCTACATGGCCCGAGCAGGCTGTTGAGATCCGTAAGCTCATGCCCAACAATCTGATCCTCGTTCCCGGCTATGGTGCTCAGGGTGCAGGTCCTGATGCTGCTGTAGCATCTTTTACGAAAGATGGCAGAGGTTCGATCGTTAACGCTTCAAGAAGCCTCATGTGTGCATGGAAGAAGAGGGAAGACCTATCTCCCGATGATTTTGCCAGAGCCACTAGGGATGAAGCGATCGATATGAGGACCAAGCTCAATAACGCACTTAAGGAACGAAAATACGTATGAACAAAGAATACTCGTGCCGTGTTGTAAGCAGAAAGATGCTTACAACTGATACCGCATACCTTACGATCGAATGTCCGGAGATAGCATCTTCTGCAAGACCCGGACAGTTCGTAAACGTATCATGCTCCAGATTTCTCAAAAGACCTTTTGGCATCGCCTCAGTTGATATCAGCAAAGGAACTTTTAATATCGGGATCAAGAACGTCGGATCCGGGTCTTCCGAACTTACTTCTGTTGAAGAGGGGACTGTGATCAATGTGTTAGGTCCTCTGGGTAACGGTTTTGATCTTGCCTCATCTGATAACTATATTCTTGTAAGCGGAGGAACAGGCGTATTTCCTGTGAATTTTGCTTATGAAAACTTGAAGGCAGCCGGGAAGAACGTTGCCGTTGTTCAAGGATTCAGGGATAAGTCGCAGATGTGCCTGTCTTCAGACGAATACGTTGTCACGACTGATGCAGGTGACTACGGCATAAAGGGAACTTGCATTTGTGGACTTGATACCCTTTCTTTTACAAAAGATACAGTTGTATTATGTGTCGGTCCTGTTCCCATGATGAAAGCTGTTGGCGAATGGGCTAAGAGCAAGGGGCTTAAGTGCTTTATCTCCATGGAACAGAGGATGGCATGCGGCATCGGCATCTGTCTTGTCTGCGTATGCAAGGTCAAGTCAGAGAAGGAAGGTGTGCCTTTCGAGCATGTCAGGTGCTGCAAGGACGGCCCTGTCTTCGAATACGGGGAGGTGATACTATGACAAGGTTAAATGTCAAAGTCGGCAATGTATCTCTCAAGAGCCCGCTTATATTGGCTTCGGGGACATGTAATTTTGGCCATGAACTGTCTGAATACTATGATCTTTCCATCCTTGGCGGTCTGTCTTCAAAAGGTCTTACGATAAGACCCAGGGCAGGAAACGAAGGCGTCAGGGTTGCAGAGACCGAAGCAGGAATGCTCAATTCCGTCGGGCTTCAGAATCCGGGTGTTGATTACTTCATTGAACACGATCTCGATTACATGAGATCACTTAATACAGGCGTCATCGTCAATGTTGCCGGTCATTCCTATGATGACTACATGGATATGATCGATAAGCTCGATCCCCATAAGGATAAGATCGATGCGTTGGAGATCAATCTGTCCTGTCCGAATGTTAAGGCCGGATGTATGAGCATCGGCACAGATCCTTGCCAGATCAGGGAAGTAGTCGAGGGGATGAGGAGCAGGACTGATCTTCCCCTGTGGATCAAACTCACGCCGAATGTTACGGACATCAAATCGATGGCATTAGCTGCACAGAATGCAGGCGCTGATGCTGTCGTCCTCATTAATACACTTCTGGGAATGGTCATCGATATCAAGACAAGAAGACCGATCCTTCATAATAATACGGGAGGATATTCCGGACCGGCCGTTAAACCGGTTGCCGTAAGGATGGTCGCTGAATGTTCACAGGTGCTGGATATCCCTGTTATCGGATGCGGCGGTGTGATGAACTATAAAGACGTTATCGAATTCATGATAGCCGGTGCTTCAGCCGTTGAGATCGGTACATTGAGTCTCGTTCATCCCACAGAGCCCGTAAAGATAACTGAAGATCTTGAGAAATACTGTTCCGATAATGACATCGACATCAGAGAACTCACCGGAACACTTAAACTCTGGTGATCATATGAATCTCAAGGATCTGTCTGCCGGTCAGTCTGCAAAAGTCCTCAAAGTCGCGGGAAGCGGTGCGTTAAGGCAGCACCTCCTCGACATGGGAGTAATTCCTGATGCCCGGATCACCGTGATCAAGTTTGCTCCCATGGGCGATCCTGTGGAAGTAAGGCTTTATGATTATGAACTGACATTAAGGCTTTCCGAAGCTGAGCAGATCGAAGTCGAGCTGATAGATGAAGTAAAGAATGACGGGAACTCTGAAACCTCACATAAGAAAGTCCATAAGAAGATCGAGCATCCCGGTCTTGGCGAGGGCGGCCGTTTCCACCCGAAAGGGACCGGCACAAAGCTGCCTTCAGGGACGACATTGACTTTTGCTCTCGTAGGAAATCAGAACAGCGGTAAGACTACTCTTTTTAATGTCCTGACGGGTTCTTCGCAGCGCGTCGGTAATTTCCCCGGGGTTACCGTTGACCGCAAGGACGGCGTGATTATCGGTCATCCTGACACACTCGTCACAGACCTTCCGGGCATCTATTCCATGTCGCCTTACAGCAGTGAAGAGGTGGTATCAAGAGACTTTGTACTCAAGGAGAAGCCTAAAGCGATAATCAACATCGTAGATGCGACTAACATCGAACGCAATCTCTATCTCACTCTGCAGCTCCTCGAAATGGATATCCCCATGGTTATCGCCATCAATATGATGGATGAGATCAATGCGAACGGCGGTTCGATCGACGTTAACGGACTTGAATCGCTGTTGGGCGTTCCTGTTGTTCCGATCTCAGCAGCAAAGAATCAGGGGATAGAAGAACTCATTGATCATGCCATTCACATCGCCGAGTACCAGGAAAAACCGGGCCGCCAGGACTTCTGTGATGAGAACGATAACGGCGGAGCTGTCCACAGATGCATACATTCGATCACCTATTTTATTGAAGACCATGCGGCAAAGTATGGGATACCTGTTCAGTTCGCTGTTAACAAGATCATTGAGGGTGATCATCTTATTATCGGTTCACTCGGTCTTGACGGGAATGAGCTGGAGACTATCGAGCATATCATCACTCAGATGGAGAATGAGCGCGGTCTTGACCGCACGGCGGCTATAGCAGAGATGAGATTCGCTTTTATACGCAAGATAACGGCGCAGACTGTCAAGAAGCCCGGATTAAGCCGCGAGAGGCAGAGAAGTGAGAAGATCGACCGTTTCCTTACAGGTAAGTTTACCGGGATCCCGGCATTTATCCTTATCATGGGACTTGTCTTCTTCCTGACGTTTAATGTGTTTGGCTACTGGCTCCAGAAGCTTCTCGAATTAGGCATCGATGAACTTACAAGTCTTGTGGACACAGGACTTACCGACTGCAATGTGGATCCTTTCCTTCACGGCCTTGTCGTAGAAGGCATATTTAAGGGCGTTGGCAGCGTTCTGAGCTTCATGCCGATAATCATCATATTGTTCTTCTTCCTTTCCATTCTTGAGGATACGGGATATGCTGCGAGGATCGCTTTCGTTATGGACAGGCTTCTGCGTAAGATCGGTCTGTCCGGAAGGAGCATTGTACCAATGCTCATCGGATTCGGATGTACGGTTCCTGCCGTAATGGCAACCAGGACTCTTCCAAGCGAGCGTGACAGAAGGATGACGATTCTCCTGACCCCTTTTATCAGCTGTACGGCAAAGCTTCCGATATATGCTTTCTTTGTTAATGCTTTCTTCCCGAGATACGGGGCCTTGATCATGATCGCTCTGTATCTCCTGGGAATCCTGACCGGTATCCTTATATCGCTCCTGTACCGCAAGACCCTGTTCAAGGGTGAGGCTGTTCCGTTTGTCATGGAACTTCCAAATTACAGGCTGCCCAAGGCAGGTAACGTTATGCGTCTTCTGAAAGATAAGGCCGGCGACTTCCTTAAGCGTGCATTTACGATAATACTGGTCGCTACAGTCGTCATCTGGCTCCTTCAGAATTATGACTTCACGCTAAGCCCTGTGGCAGACAAGGAAAACAGCATGCTTGCCGTTATCGCCAGTGTATTGGAGCCTGTCATGATGCCCGTGGGCCTTGGTGACTGGAGGATCTGCGTATCGCTGATATCCGGCTTTATCGCCAAGGAAAGCGTAGTATCCACGATGAACGTACTGTTCGGAACTGGCGTAACATCCGCAGTATCGCCGCTGTCTGCAGCTTCTCTGCTCGTGTTCTCACTGATATACACGCCATGTGTCGCTGCAGTTGCCTCCATACGCCGCGAAATGGGGGCCAAGTGGGCATTTGCAGTCGTAATATGGCAGTGTTTGCTTGCATGGATCATGTCATGGATAGTATTCACTGTTGGCAATCTGCTAATTTAATATAAATATGCCCTGTTAAAATGTTATAATAACTAAGAAATATTTTTCAGGGGAGATAACTATGACAAATCAGATAATCACAGATCTTTTTATGACAGATGCAGTGAAGGTAGCACCGGCACAGACCCCGTTCTGGTATACTTCCGGCAAATTGGGACCTTTCTATATCAATACTCATTTTCTCCTGCATGACGAAGTGATAGCTTCAGGTGTATTGAAGCATATCGAAGATTCGATCAAGGCTGATAAGCTTACTGCACCCAAGGAGATCTTCGGAGTTCTTTACGGTCTGTATCATGTATCGCCGACTTATAAAAATGTTATCGATTCCATTGTCGAAGCAGCAAAGAAATATGATTTTGACATCGTATCAGGCGGTGAGAGAAGAGATTTTATCTTCTCAATGGTTCCTGCTTATCTCATGGGCAAAGCTCATCTGACGATCTATAAGGATCTTACATCAGTTTACAGCACCTCAGATTACTCAGAGACGATCAATGCCAGTGACGTTGTCCTTAAGGGCAAGACAACACTTCACATAGCTGATCTCATTACTGAAGCATCAAGCTATGAGCGTGCTTGGGTTCCCGTGCTCAAAGTCCAAGAAGTTAAGATAGTTAATACTCTTGCTGTTGTTGACAGACATCAGGGCGGTGAGGAGACACTTAAGAAGCTTGGCATCAGCATGGATACTTTGGTCGGTATCGACGATGAACTCTTCAATGAGGCTTTGAGGAACGGGATCATCGATCAGGCACAGTATGATCTTGTCATGAGCTTCCTTGCAGATCCTGACAAGTACATGAAGGATTTCATCGCTTCTCATCCCAAGTTTATAGAAGAACAGATCGCATTAGGCGGTAAGAATAAAGAAAGGGCAGAACTCGCCATATCCAAAGGCTTCTGCTGACAGGTTATCTAAATGTGGTATGATGAATCAGTAATTTACCAGATATATCCTCTGGGTCTTTGTGACGCGCTCAAAGGAGGGACTCCTGAAGAGCATAAGATACTTAAAGTGCTGGATATGATTCCGCACATCAAGAAGCTTGGTGCAACCTGTGTGTTGTTTAATCCTCTGTGCGCCAGTGATTATCACGGTTACGACACAAAGGATTTCCTGACTGTCGATCCGAGACTGGGAACCAACGATGATCTCAAGAAGGTCTGCAAGGCCCTTAAGGATGAAGGCCTTAAGATCATGTTCGACGGTGTCTTTAATCACGTTGGACGCGGTTTCTGGGCTTTTCAGGATGTGATCGCAAAGAAGTGGGATTCTCAATATAAGGATTGGTTCAAGATCTCTTTCGACGGGAATTCCAATTATAATGACGGTTTCTGGTATGAAGGCTGGGAAGGCCATTACGAGCTGGTAAAGCTCAATACCTGGAACGGTGATGTAAGGGATCATATCTATCAGGTAATGAAGAACTGGACTGCTGAGTATGATATCGACGGTCTGCGCCTTGATGTTGCCTACTGTCTTGATGCTGATTTCCTTAAGGCTCTGAGATGGTATGCCGGACAGGTCAAGGAGGACTTTGTGCTTCTCGGTGAGACACTGCACGGCGACTATAACAGGTGGATGAATGATGAAGCCTGCCACAGTGTAACTAATTACGAGTGTTACAAAGGTCTTCATTCGAGTTTTAACAGCGGCAACATGTTCGAGATCGCTCATTCTCTCAACAGACAGTTCTCTCACGAACCGTGGTGCCTTTATACCGGTAAGCATCTGCTGTCTTTTGCAGACAACCATGATGTATCAAGAGTATACTCGATCCTTAATGATAAGGGACATATAAAGCCGATCTACGGTCTTGTCTTCGGTATGCCCGGTGTACCTTCCATCTATTACGGAAGTGAGTGGGGGATTGAAGGAGAGAAGTCATGGGGTGATGAAGCTTTAAGGCCTGCAATAGATAAGCCTGAATGGAATGATCTTACTGATTTTATCTCTGAACTGGCCAAGGCAAAGACAGGGTCCAAATCATTGAACTACGGATCATACCGCAACATCGTCATTCAGCCCAAACAGCTCATCTTTGAGCGTTCTTTTGAAGGGGAGAGGGTGCTCGTGGCGATCAATGCGGACAGCAATGAATACACTGCTCATTTCGATGCGGGATGCGGAAGAGCGACTGATCTTATTACGGGAGATCTTCATGATTTTGGCGGAGGTTCACTGCTCGAACCTTATTCAGTACATTTTTGGAGGTG
>Ga0247608_10007129_pt1 | contig 11560 bp, 9 predicted proteins | sample 176DNAGHGlowgp2_FD_193490 | JGI IMG/M metagenome (GOLD analysis project Ga0247608, IMG submission 193490) | Sheep rumen microbial communities from Palmerston North, Manawatu-Wanganui, New Zealand - 1766 DNA GHGlow gp2 | ecosystem: Host-associated > Mammals > Digestive system > Stomach > Rumen ... | reverse complement strand
TTGCCGAGCATCTCATTAAAGAGGGAAAGTGATTTCCTGGCAACCTCCATGACATGCTTACCGGTGCCCGGACAATTTTTGGGATAGAACACATTAAGTGCGATATCCTCGTATTCTTCACATAATAAATCCAGATCTTTAGTAATAGTGAATGCAAAGTCACGTACATTTTCCGCGACATATACGTTATCGATCTTGGTTCCGGTAGAAGCGACCAGGTAACCATCCGGTACATCGATCGAGACCCGATAATCAGAGATCTCAGTGTAGAAAGCATCTCCAATATCCACATATGGCTGTACAAGCCATTCTCCATTTTCAAAAAGTGCCGGCGTGATCAGCACATTTCCGAAATTATATGTATTGTTATAAAATCCGAACCGATCAGCGATCAGGGGGATCTTCACGCTGTATTTCATATCAATGGTTACCACTTTCCCGTTTGCAAGTGGAGAGGGAAGAGAAAGTTTATATACAGTTTCTTTTACCTGTTCCATTTTCAGAACATCTGTTCCAATCGATATTTTATCTACCTCAATGCCGCCTTCCTTTTTCGAAAAAGCATTAGGGATCAGGTTGAAGTAGATCTCGTTAAGTTCGGATCCGGTATTGTTCACATAAGAAAGCTTCTGTTCCACATCGGCTGATTTTGATTCTTCGTTAAACTTCACGTTGATGTCATACTGATTTTTCGGACGCTGGGTAAGATTTATGATCCGGTCGTCCTTGATTTCGGATTCTGTTGTCTCCGATTGGGTATTTTCCGTTTCTCTTCGGGAGGCAATAATCCCGATATCACTTGTATCAGGTGTTTTATGAGTCACTTTTTGTGTCTTGCTATTACATCCTGCTGCTGAAAGAAGAATGGATGTAAGTATGACTCCAAGGATTGCTTTTTTCATGTTGACTCCTATTTCTTTTGATGGTCTCATTGTACTGTTCATTTATTTCGGAAAAACTTTCTATTCTGTCATCTGACATATTTGTCATTTAATCTTGTTTTTCGAAGTCCGTGGAAAGAAGATACATATTCTCTGCTGTGGTATAATTTTGCTGATTACATTTACTGATCTATGAAGAGGTATAAATGAGCGAAAAGAACTCGAATATCAACTGGTTTCCCGGCCATATGCGCAAGGCCCTGAACGAGGTCTCTGATAAGCTGAAATATGTAGATATCGTCTTTGAAACGGTCGATGCCAGAATTCCGATCTCCAGCAGGAATCCGGAGCTGGATTCGCTTGTATCCAAGAAACCGCGTATCGTTGTCCTGAATAAAGCGGATCTTGCGGATGAGAAGGTAACTTCTGACTGGCTTTCTTTCTATAAAGAACAGGGCATTCCGGCGATCGCGATCGATGCTTCTCATAAGAAAGGCCTGGATAAACTTCGTTCCATGGCTGTAGATGCCTGCTCGGAAGTGCTTGCAAAATCCGAGGCGAAGGGCAGAATCGGCCGTCCTGTACGTGCCATGGTCGTTGGTGTCCCGAATTCCGGTAAATCCACACTGATCAATGGCCTTTGCAATAGGAAAATAGCTGTAACCGGTGATATGCCGGGTGTTACGCGTGACTTTAAGTGGGCGAGAACCGATGGCCAGCTGGAACTTATGGATATGCCGGGCGTACTCTGGCCGAGACTCGGAACGCCTAGAAATCAGCTTGTTCTTACGTTGACAGGTGCGGTAAAAGTTGAAGTTGTTGATGTGGTGGAAGTTGCTTTTGCCGGAATGAAACTAATCGAAAAACTCTATCCGGATGATTTCTATGCCAGATATAAGCTTGCTCCATATGGTTCGGAGGACTATATCGAGGACGATTACGAACGTTTTGAAGAAGCCGCAAGAAAGATGGGATGTATCCTTTCCGGCGGAAGGATCAACGATGAGCGTTTCGCCAAGCTACTGATCGATGATTTCAGAAGTATCCGTATCGCCAGGATCTCTCTGGAGACCCCGAACCAGCCTGATTAAGGAGATTGATTATGACTCGTGAAGAGAAATTAAAAGAAAAGTATGAAGTCATGTCCGCATTTGAAAAAGAGTGTGCGGAAGAAGGTATGCCTTTGTGCTGTGGTATTGATGAGGCGGGGAGAGGACCGCTCGCAGGACCTGTCGTCGCTGCTGCATGCATCCTTGATCCGGAAAAGCCGATCTACGGCCTGGATGACTCTAAGAAATTATCTCCAAAGAGAAGAGATGCGCTTTATGATGAGATTGTAGCGAATGCAAAAGCGTTCTGCGTGATCCGAGTGGAACCTGCGGATATTGACCGTATCAATATCCTGGAAGCAACGAAAAGTGCGATGAGACTTGCGGTTTCAGGCCTTGCTATAAAGCCGGATGTCCTTCTAATTGACGCGGTGAATCTTTCCGGTACCGGTATTCCCGTAAAGCCGATCATCAAGGGAGATGCGAAATCTAATTCCATAGCTGCCGCTTCGATCCTCGCCAAGGTTTCCCGAGACAGGATCATGGAAGAATATGATAAAGAATATCCGGGATATGGATTTGCCCAGCATAAGGGATATGGAACTGCAGCGCATTATGCCGCGATCCATGAACTGGGGATTTCGCCGATTCATAGAATGTCGTTTTTGAAAAAGATGCATTGATTTTTTACAAAAGGAGGTCATTGTGACGAGAAATCAAGATGTCGGCAGGATGTCTGAGGATTTTGTCGCAGGGTTTCTGGAAAGGCGTGGAGCGAAGATCCTTGCCAGAAACTACTCGGTTCATAATGTTGGGGAGATCGATATAATCTGTGCTTATAAGGAGAAGATCCTGGTGATCGAGGTGAAGTCCAGGGATTTTCGGACGAGGTATGGTACACCGGAAGAAGCTGTGACAGCAAGTAAGCAGCAGAAGATCATGAGAACAGCTCTGGAATACTGCAAAAAGAATCATATCGCACTGGAACGTGTATCTTATTTTGTTGCCGGTGTGATCCATGATATTTCCGGGAATATATTAGATGTTAAGTTTTCACCTTTTTAATGATGTTATGGTATTAGAAATGAGCAGTATGTCATTTAAACACTATAGGAGAATACTTTTACTTATCCTTACAATATGCCTCTTTCTTCCTTGTGGATGCAGCAAACGCGTTCAGAATGATTCTTCGTCCATGACGGAGAGAACTACCTCAGATACTGAAACTTCGACGCTTAGTATTGAGTCATCTAATGAACAAAACAGTTTAGAAGTGCACTTCATCGATGTCGGGCAGGGCGATGCTTCACTGATTATCTGTGATGGACACGCTATGCTGATCGATGGAGGCCCTGCAAAACAGTCTGATCTGATGTATGCATATCTGAAGAAATACGACATCTCACATCTTGATTATATAATTGCGACGCATCCCGATGATGATCATATCGGCGGCCTTTCCGGTGCGCTTCAGTATGCTGATGCGGATCATGCCTTCTGCCCGGTAACAGAACATGATACATATACATTTAAGAGTTTTGAGGAGAACCTGCAGAGTCGTGGAATAAGTATCGAATGTCCGGCTTCAGGATCGACTTTTGAACTCGGAAAGAGTTCTTGCACGGTGTTAGGACCTATCGATATGAATTCGGAAAAGACGAATAATCTTTCTATCGTGATCCGGATGCAGTATGGAAATACTTCGTTTCTTTTTACAGGTGATGCTGAGCAGGAAGAAGAGGACCTTCTCTTAAACTCAGATCAGGAACTGCGGTCCGATGTCCTGAGAGTAGCTCATCATGGGAGCGAATATTCAACGTCAGATAGGTTCCTTTCTGCTGTCCATCCGCAATATGCAGTTATTTCCTGCGGAAAAGATAATACTTTCGGATTTCCTACGAAGCAGACGCTCGAACGGCTTGCAGGACATGGTGTTACTTTATATAGAACAGATCTTCAGGGAGACATCATTGTCAGATCAGATGGTGAAGTGATCTCTGTTGAGACCGAAAAAACGACGTCTGAAGATCTTTTTACCGCACCGGAACTTCTACCTTCTGAAGAGGATGACGGGCAGGAACATGACTATGTTCTTAACGTTAAATCAAAGAAGTTTCATCGTCCGGAATGTGATGCGGTAAATAAGATGGACGAAAAGAACCGGAAACAGCGTACGGCAACAAGGGAAGAACTCCTAAATGAAGGCTATTCTCCATGTAAGATGTGCAAGCCGTGAGCCCGTCGTTTGTTAAAATGCACTTGAAGAACCCGTGAAAACGGGTTCTTTTGTATATTTCATCGAATTTTAGTATTAATATTGCAAGTTGCTTGCCAAAATCTTTCATTTATACCATAATATCTTAGGTTATAAACTAGAATGAAATTGCGAAAATGCAAGACGAAAGAAGTCAAGTTTCTTTTCTAGTGCTTTTGAAACAAAATAATTAAGGTAACGGCAAGGAGGCCATGTCATGAAGACTTATCTTGAACTGAGTAAATCAGAGCTTAAGGACACTCTCAAGATCCTGGAGATGCGCTATAATGAGCTCAAATCCCGTAATCTGGCTCTGGATATGACTAGAGGTAAGCCGAGCCCGGATCAGCTGGATCTTACCAACGATATGCCGACTCTTCTGGATACAGAGAATCTGAAGGCGGAAGATGGCGCTGATTGCCGTAACTATGGCGTGCCGTTCGGTTTAAAAGAATCCAGAAAGCTTTTCGGCGAGATCCTCGGAATCGATCCTGAACTTGTAACTGTCGGCAATAACTCCAGCCTGCAGCTGATGTATGATACACTTTCCCGTTCCCTGATCTTCGGTGAGATCGAGTCTTCCAAGCCGTGGGGACTGATCGGGAATCGTAAGTGGCTGTGCCCGGTCCCGGGTTATGACAGACACTTCCTCGTAACCGAGACTCTCGGCTTTGAACTGATCCCCGTACCGCTCCATGAAGATGGCCCGGATATGGATATGGTTGAAAAGCTCGTATCTGAAGATGCTTCTATCCTCGGTATGTGGGCAATGCCTCTTTACAGCAATCCGGATGGATTTATCTATTCCGAGGAAGTTTGTAAGCGTCTGGCTTCCATGAAGACAGCAGCTCCTGACTTCCGTATCCTCTGGGATAATGCATATGTGGTACATCATCTGTACGACGATGTATCCAAGCAGGGCACTCTGCCGGATATTCTGAAACTCTGCCGTGAGGCCGGAAATCCGAACCGCGTATATGAATTTGCTTCTACAAGTAAGATCACATTTGCAGGTTCCGGTATTGCCTGCATGGCTGCTAATGAAGAGAACACCACACGTGCCAGAAAGTACCTGGGTGTTCAGTCCATCGGACCGAACAAGATCGTGCAGCTGATGCATGCGAAGTATATCCCGGATCTTGAGGCCGTGAAGAAGGTTATGTCTAAGCAGGCAGCTATTCTTCGTCCGAAATTCGAGATGGTGCTTAAGATCCTCGACGATGAGTTTATGGGAAGCGGTATCGCACACTGGAATTCTCCTCTTGGCGGTTACTTCGTTTCTGTATATCTTCTGAATGGTACTGCTAAAGAGACCGTCCGCCTTGCCAAGGAATGCGGTGTCGCATTTACTCCGGCAGGAGCGACATATCCTTATAAGAAGGATCCGAACGATAGCAATCTGCGTATCGCACCGAGCTTCCCGAAAGTGGAAGATATCGAAACAGCCGTTACAGTTTTCGCTGTTTGTGCTAAACTAGCAGCTGTAAGAAAACTTTTGGAGGAGTAAGACATGAAGGATATCTACGAAAGTCCGCTGAATTCCCGTTATTCCAGTAAGGAAATGAAGGCGATCTTCTCGCCGGATCATAAGTTTAAGACCTGGAGACAGCTCTGGATCTACTTAGCTTCCTGTGAAAAAGAACTTGGCCTGAACATTACCGATGAACAGATCGCTGAGCTTGAGGCCAGCAAAGATGATATCAACTACGATGTTGCTGCAAGAGAAGAGAAGCTTGTCCGTCACGACGTTATGGCGCATGTACATGCTTATGGTGAGCAGTGCCCGAAGGCAAAGGGTATCATCCACTTAGGTGCCACATCCTGCTACGTCGGCGATAATACAGATATTCTTCTGATGAGAGAAGCTCTTATCCTTACTCGTAAGAGACTTCTTGCCGTCATCGAAAAACTCGCTAAGTTTGCTGATGAATATAAGTCGATGCCGACTCTCGGTTTCACACACTTCCAGCCTGCACAGCTTGTAACCGTCGGTAAGCGTGCGACACTGTGGCTCCAGGATCTTCTGATCGACCTTGATGAACTGGATTATACACTTTCCTGCCTGAAGCCTCTTGGATGCAAAGGTACCACAGGTACGCAGGCAAGTTTCCTGGATCTTTTTCAGGGCGACCACGAGAAGGTCGAGAAACTCGATCAGATGATCGCGGAGAAGATGGGCTTTGAGTGTTCCATTTCTGTATCCGGCCAGACCTACACAAGAAAACTGGATGCTAAGGTCCTCAATACTCTTTCCGGTATTGCAACTTCCGCACACAAATTCAGTAATGATATCCGTCTCCTGCAGCACCTGAAGGAGATCGAAGAGCCATTCGAGAAGACACAGATCGGTTCTTCCGCGATGGCATATAAGAGAAACCCGATGAGATCCGAGCGTATCTGCTCGCTGTCCCGCTATGTGATCGCAAATGCGCTTAATCCTGCCATGACAGCATCCGAGCAGTGGTTCGAGAGAACACTGGATGACTCTGCAAATAAGCGTATCTCCGTACCGGAAGCTTTCCTCGCAGTTGACGCTATCCTGAGCATCTACTTAAATGTTGCGTCCGGACTGGTCGTTTATCCGAAGATGATCCATAACCACATCATGAACGAACTGCCGTTCATGGCGACAGAGAACATCATGATGGAAGCGGTAAAGCGCGGAGGTGACCGTCAGGAACTTCACGAGAAGATCCGTGTGCACTCCATGGCAGCAGGTAAGGTAGTTAAGGAAGAAGGCCTTCCGAACGATCTTCTGACCCGTATTGCCGAGGATCCGGCTTTCGGCCTGGATAAGGATTCGCTGGATACGCTTCTTGATCCGAAGCTCTATATCGGCAGATGCCCGGAGCAGGTCACATCTTTCCTTAAGAATGATGTCGAGCCTGTCCTGAAGATGTATGCTTCCGAGCTGGATATCGAAGAACCGGAACTGAATGTTTGATCCTTTATTTTCCAAAAGGATCCGTAAGGAAATACTATGAGCATTTATTTTGACAATAGTGCCACCACGAAGCCACTTCCCGAAGTGGCTCGTTTGGTATATGAAAGCTTAACAGGTGAGGAGTCTTTCGGTAATCCCGGATCCCTCCACCGTCTTGGTGTGCTTGCCGAAAGAGACCTGAATGAGAGTGCTGAAAAAATCAGTAAGCTCCTGTCATGCAAGAAAGAAGAACTGTTCTTCACATCTTGTGGCTCCGAGTCGGTCAACACCTCCATCATGGGGTATGTTCACCAGAATCCGAGAGCTGGAAAGAAGATCATCTCCACCAGGACTGAGCACAAGGCATCACTCGAGTCTCTTTCCCGCCTTGAAAAGGAAGGGTATGAGATCTGCTATCTTCCGGTTCTTCCCGATGGTAAGCCGGATCTTGATGCTTTGGAAAAAGAACTGGATGAGAATACTGCACTTCTTACTTTTACGCACGTGAATAATGAGTCGGGAAGCATTCTTCCGCTTTCTGATATCGTAGCAATACGAAATAAGAAGAATAGGAATACGAAGATCCATCTGGATTGTGTGCAGTCGCTCGGAAAACTTCCGATCGCTCTTTCCCGCATGGGTGTGGATATGGCCTCTTTTTCCGGACATAAGATCCATGCGCTTAAGGGATTCGGACTTCTGTATATCAAGTCCGGTATCCGTGTGCAGCCCCTGATCATCGGTGGCGGCCAGCAGAAGGGAATGCGGTCCGGAACACAGAGCCCGTATCTTGCAAGTGCTTTTGCATTAGCGCTGGAGAAGGCAACAGAGAATATCGAAGAAAACCTTAAAAAAATGACCTCGCTTCGCGATGAGTTTGCATCCGGACTATCCGGAATAGGAGCTTCGATCCTTTCTCCCGAAGATGCACTTCCTTACGTTCTAAATGTATCTTTTCCGTCTTTTCAGTCAGAAACCATGTTACACTGTTTAGAGGAAAAAGAGATCTATGTATCGACTGTCTCCGCATGCTCGAGTAAAACGAAGGCTGTAAGCTATGTGCTTTCCGAGATGGGGATCAGACGTGAGATCGCACAGAATGCCGTCCGCTTCAGTTTCAGCAGGTTTAACACCAGAGAAGAGATGCAAACGGCAATAACTGCGATCCATGAGATCTACGAGAAATATAAAGTATAACTAGGAGAGAAAAATGAGTAATTCTTATCGGACCATCATTCTGGCGAGAATGGGTGAGATCGCCCTGAAGGGTTTAAACCGCGGCAAGTTCGAGCGTCAGCTCATGGACAATATGCGCTGGAGACTTAAGGAGTACGGTGCTTTTTCCATCGTACAGAGCCAGTCCCGTATCTGGATCGAGCCGAAAGAAGTAAATCCGGACGTTCTGGAAGATAAAGAAACGGCGGAATTGGTACTCAATGCCGTCACACAGGTGTTCGGTCTTGTTTCCGCAAGCCTGGTCCGTAAGTTTACCGGTGATATGGAAGATATCAAGAAACAGGCATTACAGCTTACGGATGATATTCTTTCCGAGCACGATTATAAGACCTTCAAGGTCGAGAGTAAGCGTGGAGATAAGCGTTTCCCGCTCGCATCTCCTGAGATCTGTGCTGATGTCGGTGAAGTGATCCTTAATGCCCATCCTGAACTAACAGTCGATGTGCATGAGCCGGATTTCACGATCTATGTGGAAGTCAGAGAAGAGATGTATGTGTATAGTGAGAAGGTCGAAGGACATAGAGGTCTTCCGGTCGGAACGGCAGGGAAGGGTATGCTCCTTCTTTCCGGCGGTATCGACAGCCCTGTTGCCGGTTATATGATGGCTTCCCGCGGTATGCAGCTCGAAGCGATCTATTTCCACTCGTATCCTTACACCAGCGAACGTGCGCTTGAGAAGGTAAAGGATCTTGCCCGAATCGTTTCCCAGTATTCCGGAACGATCCTTCTCCATGTTTGTAATTTCACGGATATCCAGCTGAATCTGTATAAGAACAGTCCGCAGGATATGCTTACGATCACTATGCGCCGTATCATGTTCGAGATCGCGGAAGAACTTGCCAATAAGCAGGGCTGCAAATGCCTGATCACAGGTGAATCTCTGGGACAGGTGGCCAGCCAGACGATCGAGGCGATCCAGATCACCAATGAAGTCGTTAAAACTATGCCGGTATTCCGACCGCTGATCGGCCTGGATAAAGAGGAGACCTGCAACATCTCCCGCCGTATCGGTGCTTTTGAAACTTCGATCCTTCCTTACGAAGACTGCTGTACAGTATTTGTTGCGAAGCATCCGAAGACCCATCCGCAGAAGAAGCATATCATCGAGGCGGAGGCTAATCTGGATATTGAAGCACTTGTTAAGCAGGGTGTTGAGGGAATCGAGACTTATAAGATCGAGCGTACTTCGAAGAATTGATGCATTAAGTCGAAAGGAGCGGTCCTTATGCGTATCGGAAAACTGACCAATGAAGAACTCAAGGACATTGTCCTGTCCCGTCTTCCGAAACTCTCGGAGAGGACACTGATCGGCGCGAATATTGGTGCTGACTGCGCCTGGCTGGACCTGGGCGATAAGCTTCTGGTGACATCCTCAGATCCGATCACCGCCGGTGGTATGCAATCCGGTGCTCTTTCCATCCATGTTTCCTGTAATGATATCGCGGCATGCGGCATCCGTCCGTCTGCGATCCTTACTGTGCTGATCGCGCCTCCGGATTGCACGAAAGAAGATGTTATCCATATCGTGGAACAGGCCTCTTCTACGGCAAAAGAACTTGGCGTCGATATTGTAGGCGGTCATACGGAGGTCAGTGACAGTGTCAACCGTTTCATCGTAATTACTACGGCATTCGGTATTGCGGATAAGAATTCTCCGATCCCCCGTGGAGTTGCTATGCCGGGCGACGCGCTCGTAATGACGAAGACAGCCGGCATCGAGGGGACCTGGATCGCGGCGATGGAACACGAAGATCAGCTTACGGGCAGAGTTTCTGAGGATCTGATCTCTGAAGCTAAGACTTTTATCCATAAGATCAGTGTTGTCGAGGATGGTGTTACTGCCTGCTCGCTTCCGGATAAAGATGGTGCAGTGAATTCCCGTGGAATTGCATATAGCTCCACACACCTTATGCATGATGTCACGGAGGGCGGTGTTCTCGGTGCAGCCTATGAAATGGCCGATTTTTCCGGCATCGGTGTTACCGTGGATCTTTCAAAAGTTCCGGTTGCTCCGTGCACGAAAGCAATATGTGACGCGATGGATATCGATCCTTACCGTCTGATCTCTTCCGGCTCGATACTTGTTGCAACAGCAGATCCTGAAGGACTTCTTGAAGCAATGAAGAAGAAAGGCGTTCCAGCCTGCGTGATCGGTGCTTTTACCGAGAAAGAATTTGTGCTTTCGGATGTAGACGGGAAAAAGATCGAGTTTTTGCCGCCGCAAACGGACGAGCTATATAAGATGTGATAGTAAAGGATTTCGATTATGTATCTTCGTAATGGTGTCATGAAACTCCTGAAAGTAAAGAATGTACTCCTGTTTATTGCAGGTGTTTTCTTTCTTTTTGCCGGTTCATATCTGATCGCTGATCTTATGATCATCTATAGAAATGACATAGATACGGCACTTCACGCGAAATCCATGCCAGGTGCGATCGACTGGGCGATCATGGGAACGGTGTTTATTCTGATCGTATTTCTTTCCAGGAAACTGATGGGCGATGCCCGTTTCTATTCGAGCTATTTTGAAGGATCGTTATACGGAAGGATCTCTTTTCGTGATCTGGCAAAAGCATCCGGAAAACCAGTATTCTTCGTCGCCCTGGAACTGTTCTTTTTCCGCTTTCTGTACATGAAGAAATATTCTTTTGTTTCTGATGAAGGAAGGAATGTTATCGGACTTTTCAGTAAGAAAACGCTCTGTGAATGCAAAAACTGCGGTGCACCGGTCGAGAAGAAGGATTATTTTGCCGGAACCTGTAACTTCTGCGGAAGCTCGGATGTTTTTGCAAAAGTGCTTGCAGGAGACCGTTTCTACAGTATCTCCAGTGATGTTAAGAAGGGTCATAACCGTCCGGCTTACTATGAAGGGAAGGGCCTGGGTTCAAAGAAAACGCTCTTTTCAGTGCTTCTTGTGGTCGGACTTGGTGTCATTGCGATCTGCGGATTCATGATCGTGGATAGTCTTTCCAACTACAATAACAAGGAATACATCCGAAAGCAGATCCTGGATTCAAGCAATCACGTACTCTCCGTAGATGCGGTCCATGCAGATCTTATTAAACTTATCCTCTTTGCTTCGGTACTGATTGCCGTTCTTATTATTCTTTCGGTGAGAAGGCTCTATAAAATATTCTTTGTTTCCGAAGCGGAATCCTGTGCGATATTCTTTTCGAAAAATGAGCATCCGTTTATTCCGGCAGAAGAGATCCCTTCG
>Ga0247608_10007128_pt1 | contig 11561 bp, 8 predicted proteins | sample 176DNAGHGlowgp2_FD_193490 | JGI IMG/M metagenome (GOLD analysis project Ga0247608, IMG submission 193490) | Sheep rumen microbial communities from Palmerston North, Manawatu-Wanganui, New Zealand - 1766 DNA GHGlow gp2 | ecosystem: Host-associated > Mammals > Digestive system > Stomach > Rumen ... | reverse complement strand
TTGTGCGCGCCATTTTACTAGTGTCTATAGTCAATGTTGTGCGGGCAGGAGCGTAAGTGACGTCGTAATCTGGCTGTGTACCGAGTTCCGAGTTACAGATATCAAATAAATCAGGGATGCCACTACCAGCCCGTTCTCCGAAGTCAAGCAGGCCAAACGACCAAATCCCGTTGTACCTGCTTCAATGCAGGTTCAATAGTCTCAGTAACCACAGGAAGAATCTCTTTTTTGATGATGTCTTCTTCCAGTTCACTCACCTGCCTCTCCAAATCCTCATTCAGTGAGAGACCTTCATTTCGCAATGTTTCCATTGCCTTGTATAAATCGCTAAGTCGTGACATAAATCTTCTATTTTTCGTTCTTTTGATAATGTTCCCGTGCTATCGCGATAGCCTTTTTCAATTTTTGAGCCAACAGTTTTTTGTCGGGCAATTGCGTGTAATACTGAGCCACCTTGATGGGACTGTTTTCATCTAGCATCAGGTATTCGATATGTTCAGTATTACCTTCTGAACAGAGAATGAGGCCAATAGGCGATTCCTCCCAGGCCTTACGCTCGTTTTGATTCAGATAACGCAAATACAGCAACATCTGGCCTTCATGTTCAGGCTTGAATTTTCCTAACTTTAAGTCAATAGCCACCAATCTTCGCAACTCCCGATGGAAGAAGAGTAGGTCAAGGTAATAGTCAGTAGCATCGACTGTAATACGCTTCTGCCTTGCCACAAAAGTAAAGTCAGAACCAAGTTCCTTTATAAAACCCTCAATTTGTGTGATGATAGCACTTTCCAAATCTTTTTCTGTAAAAACGTCAGGCAGACCAAGCATATCGAGGAAATAACTGCTACGGAATACAAGGTCAGGTAAAAGCTGATTGTTTTCCTTCACTTCTGCCAACTCCTGTTTGATAATCTCTTCAGGCTTCCGGCTGATGGCAGAACGTTGGTATAGTTGCTGATCTATCTTTTGATCAAGCGTACGGGTGTCCCAATGTTCCATTCCGCATAGATGAGCATAGAACTGGCGTTCAAGGGGATCTTTGATATACATAAGACTCTTCAGATGAGTCCAAGTCAATTGTCTCTGCGTTGAGGAGACAATGTCTTGCTCCGAAAAAGTCTCCGCGCTGCGGATACAATGTCTCAACTTTTTCTCACTCCATCCTGACCCGTATCGACCTATGAGCCTCAGTGAAAGATTCTTTATCACTTGTTTTCCATATTCGGCTCGCTGGTTGAAAAGCACATCCTCCTTAATGCGTTTGCCTATATACCAGTTGGTCATGCATACCTCTGTGTTAAGGAAGGTGGCAATCCTGCCTCTTGTGCCATCAATTATCTGGCACACATCACTATACAGGCTCTCTTCAGCCTGGTCTGGCAAAACTGTTACATTTTCTTCCATATCTTTATAACGCTTTCAATTAGTTATTATTATGTTATCAACAGCCCCCTGTATTCAAGGTCGTTCTTCATTACTTCTTCCGCATGATGGATATCGATGTCTATTTGCTTCAGACGCTTTTCCTTATCTTCATCAGTATGCCCATTGTCTTGAAGTACACTCAATTTCATCTTGGCTTTGACACATTCCAAACCATTGTGAATGGCAGATGCACTCACAGGAGCATTAGAGTTGCATAGATGTACCCAACTTTGTCCTGCAAGCAGGTTTCCCCACTTTTCGTATTTCATAATGTCGTTTAGACATCGGTCGATTCTCTTATTTTATAATTCAAATAATGCCATCAATTTGTTTTCTGCATCATTAAGCATGGATCTTACTTGCGAATTAGCATCATCAGTAGACTTAGAAGAGGGCATCATATCGCGCAAACGATTGAACATATCATGATACTTCTCCTTTTGTTCTTGATGTCTTTTGTCTTCTGCTTTACTTATCTGATAAAGCATTTCTGTAGTGTAAATCTCCATTTCTTTACATAGAGCCAAAAGTGCTAACGCTTCTTTTATTTCATTTATGTGATCTAATTGTTCATAAGCTTCATATCTTTTCTCAATATTGAGATTCTCCTTTTCCTTGAAATGAATGAATAGATTTCGTTTGATTGTGTCAAGATGAGATTCGAAAGCATCTAACTCCTCTTGTATAAGTTGAGTCTTGTCATTATTATAGTTGGTATTGACAATCATTAATTGTGTCCACAAACTATTGCGTCTACTCTTTTCAGTATATCCATATAAATGTTTCAATGCTGAAACTTCTGTTAAATAAATCTTTCGTAGATGTATTGCCCGCTCAAGATTCGTTTCTGAATTCATATATGCTCGCATAGCACAAATTATGTCACATCGCATAAAATCAATAATCATCCTAATCAAGCATAGTTGATGCGTCACTCTTAAACTTATTGGAAAAGCAATTCCTTTTTCTTTAAAATAATTATAGGCAGCATCAACACTTTTATGAGTACCATATAATGTATCTATTAATTTTGAGACCCTTTCCAAAGATTCTTTTGAGACAATCTCCATTCGACTATCACCAGCGAACTTCTCCGCAAGCCTTGTTTCCAAGAGGGTTTTAATGCACCATGTCTGATTATGACTAGCTCCTGTTTGACAATATACTGCGCTTTTGGTAGGTAACAGTTGGAATAACAAAGCAAAAATAATATCAGTGAAATGAGTAATCCGCATATGTATTAACATATACTGAGATACCGCTTTGCAAAATGTGTCTTCGCTTGTTATAGTAGAAATCGTCTCATACATTTTTATAGGCTTATCGTAGTGGGCTGTAGTATTACGAAGTTTAATATCAAGAAAGTTTTCCTCAAGTTTCTGCAACTCTGATTCTATGTTGTCAGCATAAACATTTAGAATTGGATTGTCCAATGTTCTCACAGTTGAGATAATATTATCCCAAACACCATCACAATCCTTCCCTTTAAGGAAATTATATGCCTCACAAATACATTCATTTATACATTGCAAAAAATAACGTTTCTCATATACGATATTTGTCCCTATAGACATTTTTAAATAGGACATCAGTTCGTTAAGAATAAAATAACTCCCAAATAGTAAATCTTCAACTTTACTAATAATACCAACTAAAGAATCTTTGTTGTCGGCAGATTCCAGACTTGACATTATTTTGTGAAACTCTTCCAATGCAGGAAGCATAGTTTCCAACTGACGTTTCAAGTCTTTAGTACTATTCTTTAACACATTTAGAGTATGTTCCTCTACTTGTTTGGTCACCATTATGTTCTTCTTTTATGAGACATTCATTATATTATTCAATTATCGTAGATTACTCTTGATATTAGCATGCACTATTATCTCAACAACATTAAAACATCTTCTTCTTTGCCTTCTCCAATTTCTTGTTTTTACCTTTATCCCCATGCGAGGTGCTTTTTTGTTCTTCATCATTTTTTTGATAAAATGAATTCGCCGAAAGATTAGAGAGAAATAGTCCCATTCGGTTTTGTATACTTATATTCTGGTAAGCCTCATAACCCCACATTAAGTAGATGTCCCACAACCCTAGATCGATATCTTTAAGCAAAGACATAATCTTATTTTTTATAGGCTGTCCATTTTTGTCAAAATACATTTGATCTCGAACTTGCTCTCTTAAAACTTGAATTGATTTAAATTCACCAAGGCTAAATATCTTTCCTAATTCTATAGGTTCAATTAGTTGGTTCGTGGTTAAATCTACTCTACTTTTTGCCAAAACCTCAGAAACATATCGCTTAGCAACATTTCTTTTGGCAAACAAAGTATAGTTTGCTGCAAAGTAAGAATCTGGATCAAGATAAAACAAATTATCACAATACCCTTTCTCGATCTGCAAAATAATCCCATCAATTTCGCCCAAATCAATTACGGCATCTATAAAGTGAATCTTCTTGATGTTAAAAGTTTCATCAGTAGGAACGCCAAAAGGAATACCTAATTTATGTAAGGCAACTACGATAGTGCGTTTTTCTGCAATCGATAATGACTTATTGAATTCCCCTTCAACCTCCCGATATGACCTTTTTGAATATGACTTAATGATATCCAATGCTTTTATTGCAATATTACGTACTTCCATCATCTTTTTATCTTCCTGTGCCTTTTGATATTTATTACCAAAGAAAGCACCAACCCAACCACCAAGAACTGCTGCAAGGATGGGAATTAGAATGTAAGCACCAATATTAAATGTTGTAGGTTCCATAATTTATATGCTTGTTATTTGTTATTATTGTATTCTTCTCGTGTGATTGGAGTCTCAGGATCTACGATGAGGACTTCATCGTAGGTCAGGCCGTAGAGGTGATAGACGAGGAGGTCGATTTGTGCTTCCTCCTGTTCTATCCTCTTGTTTAATTCTTTATTAGCAATTATTACATCAATTATACTTGCCAATTGTTCTTTTTGGGCTATTGATACAATTGGCAGCGGAAGACGTGCTAATTGGTTGGTTCGCATTTTAGTAAATGCTCCTTGGGTCAGATCAAATGCTATTTTTTGAATAAAGAATGTTGCGAATGTGGAATTCAAAATAGCTAAGAGAACTTTTAAATCATTATTATCATAAGTAGTCTTAGGGTATATCGCATATAGCGAACTTAAGAAGTATCTGTTTTCAAAGTCCAGACACGCAGTTATCCTATTTCCTGCTTCACGAATAGCAATTTTAGGACGTTCGTAAAACGTTTTGTTCTTCCAGTTTCTGGCTAACCAATCTCCATATTTAATGAATACATCACTTTCTTTTATACAATAACGCTCAATACCTTTTCCTCTAAGCGTTTTCTTCCAAGGTTCAGGAAGACTTGTTGCCGATTTTTGTACGTACTCTTTGTCATTGCCCGTTTTTATACATTGTCGTAAATAACATTTATCCCCTAGAGTATCGAATTGTCCTAGTTTAAGGAAAAGATTCCTTTCAACATCATTAAGCGAAATGTCAAACGTATAATTGTTAGTTTGCTCAACATCAGTAACTTTCAGATAATAGTCCACAGGCAAATTAAGTTTAGTAACATCACATACATTCTTTTTAATTCCAATTTTGGTAATTGATATACCTTTTTGCATTCTTAAAATGCATGTATGCACAATCGCATCAAATACATCTACTCCGAAATTAATAATTTCTTTTAAGCCATATTCATGAATTAACTTATACCTTAGTTTTTTAGAATACAGATTAGTTAATACTGTATTAGGATTGATAAAAACAAGAGCTCCATTGTTCTTTAGTAACGACATCCCTTGCTCTATAAATAATTCATACAAGTCGACATGTCCTTCAATAATAGTGAAACTCCTTTGATATTTGTCTTTTTCATCAGTTCCCACTGACACATACGGTGGATTTGCTATCACAATATCAAATCCCATAAAATCCCCATTCTCGCCCAAGAGTGCAGGGAACTCGAAGCGCCATTCAAATGCTTGGTCGTATATTTTGTTAGACTCTATTTCGGCTCGTTGTTGCTCTAAAGCCTTCAATTCCTTTTGCAGAGCTTTGATTTTCTTTTCATTTTTCTTGCCGCCAAACATATCCTCCATCTGCAGATTGTCTATGGCTCCGCGGACTTTGGCAATCTTTCCTTTTTCTTTGTCGTTGAGTTCTGTCTTGACAGCACGCTTGATGTCCTCAATCCTCTTGCGGAAATCATCTTTCTGCGTGTGGTCGGAGATATCAGTATAGTCATAGACCCACTGGCGATAGTCGTCCAAGGTGTAGTGCGTACCGTTCTTTTGGTTGTAGTCCTTCAGCACGTTCTGGAATGGTGCATCGAGGGCAAAGCGATGCAGCAGGGAGTCACCACACATAATCTTATAGTCGAGGTTGGGCAATGGCTGAGGCTCGTTCTCGTCAACCACCAATGCCAGCCAGAAGCGGAGACGGGCAATATCTACAGCACCCTTCTCAATATCCACGCCGTAGATGTTGTTTTGTATGATGTCACGCTTCACCTTGGCGTATGAGAAATCTTCATTCTTGCCAATAAAGCCATATAACAGATGGCGGCAATCGAACAGAACATTGAGCACACCCATGGGGAATGCACCTGAACCAATGGCTGGGTCGCAAACTTTTACTACTGACAGGGATTTGTTGACCAGTCTGGCATTCTCCTTATTTTGCAGAATCGGCTCTACCACCCTTTGTTTGATGAGTGAGTCGATGGCTGTATGCAGTTCTTCGGGTGCATGACTTTTCAAATACTGTGCAACACTTTCCTGGCTCATATACTGCACAATCTCTTTGGGGGTATAGAAGGCACCTTTGTCTTTGTTGTCTTCCAACAGGTTCTCGAAGATATGACCCAGCATTTCGGGATCGATGCCGATTTCAGAGTCTTCAGGGTCGTTCTCGTCGATGGTGAAATTGTACATGGCGAAGAAGTCCATGAGTTCCTTGAAGTAGTCGTAGGGGAAATCAATGTCTTTTTTGTCTAAATCGTCTTTATCGAACAGTCCACCATTCAGATAAGGAATCTTGATATTATCTCCTAAACGTGAGTCTGCAAGGTCGTTGGCTCTGCGCTCATTGAGGGTGTTGAAGAACAGTGGCTCCAGGACATCGCTCAGCAGGCGGTCGTTGCCTTCATAATGCTCTATTAAGTGATTCAGATAGAACTTGTCGCCACCATTCCAGCCTTGCTGATTGGCAGGTACTCCCATCCAACCTTTTTTTTGCAAGAACTGAAGGAATACCAGGCGGCCCAAGAGTTTCTTCACATAGTCACGATTCTCCTTGGTGTCTTCATTGATATGGTTGAGGAACTTCACGTAACGCTCCTTGTAGCCATTGAAGAAATCTTTGTTCAGACGCTCCACCGAGAAGGCATCCTTGATGTTCTCAAACGAGATTCCATTACGCTGCAGGGCATCGAAGCGTCCGACAGGTGTGTTATAGTAGTTGTCGCTCTCTCCAAAGACGTATGTAAAACGTTTTGCTGCAGTATTTTCGCCTTTGATGTCGCAGACAAAAGACAAGCGCCAGACAGAACCACTGTCAAAGACTACAAGGGCAGCATCGAACTCACCCCAATTAGGATTGATGAACGACTTGACGAGGTTGCGCAATCCGACACGCTTACGAGCGACATTGCCATGCTGGATCTGATAGTAGAACAGACCGATGGAATATGGATCGGTATTTAGCTTTCCAAGGTAATAACCCTTTTCGTCATCGGGTGTATCGTTGATGCGCTCTGGTTCTGCTCTCAGCTCTGAAGCTCTAAAGTAGTGTTGCAACATCTGTTGCCATTCATTCATACTGAACGGCTGCTGAAATATCTGTCGTAGGTTTTCTTTGCTATAGGTCATGATGCTATGCTATTAAATAAATGTTTCTGAAATGATGATTTGCGGGTCGCTGACTTTGGGGACAGCCTTTTCTTGCATTTCATTACTCATCGTCTGGTACTCGTCAATAAGTTCGGCCAAAATCTGTTTCAGTTTGGCTTCATCTGTCTTGATTTGCACTTTGTCACCTTTGTAGGGTTTGGAGAGGTCACGCAGTCGGCGAGGCAACTGAGTGTATATACCTTTATTGATATAGTCGGTGAGAATATGACATTGCACCTTTGTTGTGTTGTCTGAGATTGCTTGCGTGATTCGGCGTAAGAAGTTAAGCGCCGTCTTTGAGATATTGTCGAGGTCAGTACGATTGATGGAAGAATCGTCTGCCGCCTCTACATACTCCTTCGTATATTTGCCCAAAGCACGATTCACATGGTCGTAATTCTTGCTGTCAGGTAGGAAAGGAGCGGCTTGCTCATCAGGTTTGGCTTTCAGATACTTGATGGCCTCTAAGAAATCGATAGGCTTTACAGTCTTATCGGTGGCCAGATAGAACTCCGTCTTCACGTCGGACGATATATAGATGATTGACTTGTCCGTATGTCGCCCTATACTGCGAGCCACACGACTCTTCAGAGGCAACTGCTTCACCTTGTCGTAAAGTTCGCGGTTGTTGTGATAGACCTCGCGCAGTTCGCGAATCAAAGCCAGTTTCTCGTCCATCGAGTCCTTCACGTTGCTGTCGAACATCTTGAACTGCTTGACGATCTCTTCTTTGGAATAAATCTGTACATCCTCACCAAAGGCAGAATGGAATCCCTGTAACTTGACAAGAGCATTCTCGTAGAGTTTGATTTGCTCATTACCCTGGGGTGAGGGATAGAACATATAATTATAGATAAACTCAGCCACGGAACCGATACGATTTACACGTCCGATACGCTGCATCAGCCGGGAGGCATTCCAAGGGGAGTCATAGTTGACAATGATGTGGGAGCGATGCAGGTTGACACCTTCTGCCAAAACATCAGATGTCAAAATGATGTTGTATTGGTCTTTCTGCACCTCACTGTTGGCATCGAAATTCTCTTTGATAACGGATGCCTTTTTGTCGCGGTTGTCGGCAGTAATTGTCAAAACGTCTGCTCTGCCTAATTCGTTCTCTAATCGGTCTTTCAGATAGTTCAGCGTGTCAACACTTTCGGAGAATACAACCAGTTTGCCAGAGACATTACGCTCGTCGAAGAACTCATGTTCCAGCCTGTCACGGAAGAGGTCGAACTTCTGGTCGTCGCGCTCTTGTTGCCAATCAGCATTGAGGGCTTCTAAAACCTTCTTATCATGTTGGAGCATTTCAATGAAATCCGGCTCGAAATCGTCGGACTTATACAGGATGTCACTTTCCTGATAGCCTTTCTTCATGGCCAGTTCTATAATCTGGTCAAGTTCCATGTTTTTGGCCTGCAACTCCTTCACATTCAGTTCTGGTGCAATAATCACCTTGTTTTCGGCAAACATTTTCAGCATGTCATTCGTGATGCGAAGCAAGGTCGCCAGCGAGAGTTTGAAAGCATGGAAACTACTTTCCAATCGCTTCACCATGTGGACACGATAGATGCCAGCCAACGTCTGACCTACATGGACTGCATTTCGATACTTAACCCGATACTCTGGCTTCAGAAATTCTACTGCTCGATAGCGAGCATAATGCAGATGAGGATTAAACTTATCGTCAGAAAGAACATTCAGCGTGTAGAAGAAACGTCTGCTGGTATCAGCATCCATCTTATATTCCAATGAGATAGGAGGCTGTGGCTTTGGGAAAATGATGCCTTGTGCCTGCAAATCTTTCTTATATTCAGGGTCGTTCTCGATGTTGTGACGTGTACGACGGACTGTCACCTTGTCGATGACTTTTTCACGGATGACCTCATAAATCTTATCAACATCGGCTGTCACATCACGGGTTTCTCGCTCCTTCATCAAAATCCTGTAAGCCTTGATGTATTCTGCAAAGAATCCTTTCAAATTGGGGATACCGTCAATAGTACAATTCTGACTGTCCTGAAACAGCAAGAGCAGATTAAGCAGATCGTCAGGACGGTTGTTCAACGGCGTTGCAGAAAGCAGCATCACTTTCTTGCGCTGATTCTTCAGCAAGCCTGCATTGACACAATCTGCCTTACAAATCTTTTGCAATTCATCGTATTTACCAGCGCCATCATTACGGAAGCCATGTGCTTCATCGACAATAATCAAGTCGAACTCTTCCTTCGCCTTGTACTGCTCTTTCCCCTCTAACACACTTGACAGTTTGCCATTGGTAATGAATTGCGCCTTACGGGATATGCCAAACAACTTAAAGGTGTTTTCCCAGTTCTCACGCAAGGCAGGAGGGAATACCACCAGAATGCTGGTGCTCTTGCCATTGGCCTCTATGAATCGTTTGGCAATCATGGTGGCAATCATCGTTTTGCCAAGACCCACCACATCAGCAAGGAACAGACCGTTATGGCGCATCAGCATCTGGAAACCTTGAATCACGGCATCCGTCTGATATTTCAGTTCCATCACGCCATTAGGCAGCTGAATTGAAAAATCATCCTCAATCTGGTCGCCAAACGTATCAATAAGCACCTTCAGGTAGATTTCGTAAGGTGTAGGCTGATTACCTAAATAGGTCTTTTGCTTGATACTTTCAACATCATCTATCGTCAGCGTAACGGCTTCTTCCCACAATTTCTTAAACTCAGAATGGCAATAATCCACGTCATCAAAGTCCTTCATAGCAACATTCAGTTCATATCGGGGTGACTGCGAAGTGCCAAGTCCGGAATCAGAAATATTGGATGATCCCATGATCACCCATCCATCACTATTATCATTATGATTATGCGGAAGGCAGAGATAGAACTTGGCGTGGAGGTTCTTAGTTGCATGAATCTTCATCTGGAGTCTGCCATCAACCAAATCCTGGCACATCTGTAAAATGCCCTCCTCAACTTCTGGTGCATAGCGGGCATTGATAATATCCTGACGGAACTCCTCATCATAGACCATCTTTGCCTTTTCCTCATTTTCCAACATTAGCATAGCCTTATTGTGGCGGCGGAAAATGTCATCGATATTGATACCGACTAATATCTTTATTTCCTCAACATCATTCAGTTCTTTTCGCAATTTGAAATAACCAGAAGAGCGGAAGAAACCGACGACTGCCAGAAAACGGTCAAAATTGGCCATATTGCCCGCAATACCTTTGAGTTTGTCAAAAAGCGTATTGCCTGAATTGTTATTGAAAAACTTACTGCTCATTGTGTGCTTCTTGACTCGGATTTATTAATGACCTGACATCTACCATTAATACTCTTGCAATTTCGTTTAATTGTGCAATAGAGGGTTGAGTCTTATTCTGGCACCATCTGGAGATGGTATGCTCAGTTTTTCCCAACTGCTCTGCCAGCCAACGACTGGTCTTTCCTTTTTCTACGAGGACAACCTTCAAACGGTTTAATGCCTCTATTTTTTCATTATTTGCCATACGATGTTCAGTATTTGAGCGCAAATATACACAAAATAATTGATATTACCTAATTAAAAGAAGAAAAACATTAGGTTTTGCTTAAAAGGAACTAATATGATCTTTTATAATTTAGGTCCGCGTTTCTTCTTCTTTTGCATCCGACTTCTAAACTTCTGATGATTGCATCCATTTTTGCAAAAGTCATTTCACGCTTTAGTTGTGAAGTCATGAAGCGTCATTATGTCTTTTCCGTACCCTCGGAATTAGAAAAGTTCAACTGTCAGACAAGGCTTAAACGGGTTACGATTTAGAGACCAAACTCTTGCGCCAATCCGCATCAAGTTGCTATTTCTTTCATCTTTTGATTCCCTATTATTCCTTGTCCTGCCTTTTATTTACGGTCATTCTGCGTTAATTCTCCAAATTCCGTCTTTCGTTACAGACTTTTTTCGTAACTTTGCACTCAAATTTGTAAATAGTAAATTGTCAAATAGTAAATAATATGATGACAGCCAACGAGATTCGTGAATCGTTTAAGAAGTTTTTCGAGCAGAAACAGCATGCTATCGTGCCTTCTGCCCCGATGGTAATTAAGGATGACCCCACACTGATGTTCACCAATGCGGGAATGAACCAGTGGAAGGATATTATATTGGGAACCCGTGACCCGGAGCCACGCCGCCGTGCCGATACCCAGAAGTGTCTGCGTGTCAGTGGTAAGCATAACGACTTGGAGGAGGTAGGTCATGACA